>Ga0137388_10000237_pt1 | contig 29965 bp, 32 predicted proteins | sample 15con2h14AmetaG_FD_104644 | JGI IMG/M metagenome (GOLD analysis project Ga0137388, IMG submission 104644) | Vadose zone soil microbial communities from Angelo Coast Range Reserve, California, USA - 15con2h1.4A metaG | ecosystem: Environmental > Terrestrial > Soil > Vadose zone > Saprolite...
CGCACCGGGCGTAGACAGCGAGGTGCATCGGCAGCTCGCTCGAGGGCCCCAAGGTGGCCTGGACGACCTCGCCATCGAGCCCGACGATGCAGATGTGCTCCAACCGGGTGGCCTCGTAGCTCACGCCCCTGGGCGTGATCGCCACGAGGTCGCCCACGCGGCAGCTCAGGTTGCCCCCGGTGCCGATGGCAAGACCGTCGGGGCCCATCCGCCGCCCGAAGGCCACCAGCTCCGCCCGCTCCCGCTCCAGCTCCCATTCGGGGGCAGGCGACGTCACGGTGCCCGGAGCCCGAGCCGGGCAGCCTCGGCCATGCCGGCCGCAATCGACTCGCGGTAGGGGGGCCGGAGCACGGCGGCGTCGGTGATGAATGCCGTGATCAGCTCCGCAGGGGTCACGTCGAACGCCGGGTTCCACACCGCGACGTGGGGCGCGACGGCCCCGCCGCCCGCGTGCCGGACCTCGTCGCCCGACCGTTGCTCGATGACGATGCCGTCGCCACCCTCGGTGGCGACGTCGAACGTGGTCATCGGGCCGGCGACGTAGAAGGGGACGTCGTGGGCCTTCGCAAGGACGGCCAGGGCGTAGGTGCCGATCTTGTTGGCGGTGTCGCCGTTGCGGGCCACCCGGTCGCAGCCAACCACCACGGCCTGCACCCGCCCGGCGGCGAGGGCCGCCCCGGCGGCACCGTCCGCGATGAGGGTGACGGGGATCCCCGCCTCGGCCAGTTCCCAGGCGGTGAGCCGGGCGCCCTGCAACAACGGGCGGGACTCGCAGGCGAGCACCTCGACGGGTTCGCCGGCGGCGGCCTTGGCGTGCACGATCCCGAGCGCCGTCCCGATCCCTGCGGTCGCGAGCCGGCCGGTGTTGCAGTGCGTCAGCAGGCGGGTCATGCCGGCAAGCTCCGCACGCCCGGCGTCCCCGATACGCCGGCACGACTCGATGTCGCTGTCGCGGATCGCCAGCGCCTCGGCGAGGGCAAGCTTGCGGATCTCCTCGACGCTGTCACCGGCCCTGGCAGCGGTGGCCACCCGCTGCACCGCCCAGGCGAGGTTGGTCGCTGTCGGGCGTGCGGTCCCGACCTCCCGAACCGCCTGATCCAGCGCGGACCGAGCCTCCGCAGGCGTCCCGATCGCCCGCTCCCGCAGGGCGAGCACGACGGCGAACGCCCCGCAGACCCCGATGGCCGGGGCGCCCCGGACGGTCAGCGAACGGATCGCCGCCGCGACATCCTCCGACGAGCGGAGGGATCGGACCTCGAACCGGCCGGGGAGCACCGTCTGGTCGATGACGTCCAGGCGGTCCCCCATCCAGGACAAGGTCGGGACGATCGTCGGCTCCGGGGCGGGCACCGGAGTCAGACGCAGAACCAGTGCGACACGCAGGGCCCGAACAAGAGGAGCCCGCTGAGCGCCAGCGCTGCGGCGAGGGCCGCAAACAGGCGGAAGCCGAGCCACGACGCTCGGCGGATTTCGGGGCCGGCGGCACCCAGGGGCGCTGGCACGCCGGACGGCTGGTCCACCTCGTGCAGCAGGAGGGTTGCCGCCGTCAGGTCGGTGCGCCGGACAAAGATGCGCACCGGCGACGACGGGTCCCCGAAGGGGTGCAGCCAGGCAGCGGGTGAGGCGTTGGACGAGTCCAGGAGGACCTCGATGCCCTCCGCTACGAGCCTGCCCCGGATCAGGTAGGCGAGGACCTGGTTGCCGGCGACGGTGAGCAGCGCCCAGCCGCCGTCGCCCCCGTCCGGCTCCCGCGGGTCGGGAGGGGGCGCCTCGTCTGAGAGACGCCGGTCCTGCCGCGTCACCACCCCCGCCATGGAACCAGAGTAGACCAGCCTCCGGCGGTTAGCCGGGCCGGGAGATCGTGGCGTTGCCGTCGTCGATCAGCGGCGTGAGCGGCTGGGTGAGCGTCTCCGTCATGGCTGGCGTTCGACGACCGGGGCCCGCCTGCGGGCCGCCACCCACTCCGCGAGCATCTCAGCGAAGCGGATCCTGCCGGCCGGCACCACGAGGTGGGCCCCGTCGACACCGCCGTCGCAGAGTTCGTCGAGGCAGTCGAGGGCGAAGCGGAACCCCGCCTCGGGGTCGGTCTCGAAGGCCTCCAGGTAGCCGTCGGGGACGGTGAAGCCCGGGATGCCGCCCATCACCCTCACCGCCATCTCCCGGGTCTGCAGCGCCGCGGCGCCGCCGTAGACCGGCTTCGACCAGGCCTGCGCCCGGAGGTGGGACACCGAGGCCAGGCCCGCCGAGCCGAGCTGGGTCACGACGAAGTCCGCAGCCTTGCGCCAGGCCAGGGCCTTGGAGATCGGCGCCACGACCCCACGCCGGAGCCCGGCTCCTCCCTCGTGCTCGAGCATCCGGCGGACGGTCAGGTCGCTGCGGCCTGTCTCGATCTGATCGCCGAACAGCAGCAGCACCTCCTGGATGCCGAAGGCCCGCAGCGTGAGGAGGTCGCTGGCGAGCCGGAGGTGGTTGCGGTCACGTGCGTTGAGGGCGACGATCGGCTCGAGGCCAAGCTTGAGGGCCTCGACGGCCAGCACGACGGAGGACAGGGCGGCGCGGCCGAGGTGGTTGTCGGGGATCAGGAAGGCGTCGACGACGTCGCCGTAGATCTCGAGTTGGCGGAAGAACTTCGTGAGCGTCGGCTCCCGTGGCGGTTCGACCTCGTAGATGAGCCGGAAACTCACGCGCGCCAGCCGCGAGCCTGACCGGGTGCCTTACTCGGCGCCAGGAGCGAACGGGCGATCACCACGCGCTGGATCTGGTTGGTCCCTTCGTAGATCTGGGTGATCTTGGCGTCCCGCATCATGCGCTCCACCGGGAAGTCCTTGATGTAGCCGTAGCCGCCGAGCAGCTGCACGGCGTCCGTGGTCACGCTCATGGCCGTGTCGGAGGCGAAGGTCTTGGCCATGGCGGCGAAGTAGCCCGTCCGGGGATCCCGGCCCGCCACCATCGTAGCCGCCTTGTAGGCGAGCAGGCGGGCGGCCTCCGTGGCGGTCGCCATGTCGGCGAGCATGAAGCGGATGCCCTGGAACTCGCCGATCGGCTGCCCGAACTGCTCCCGCTGCCGGACGTACACGGCTGCGGTGTCGAGGGCCCCCTGGGCGAGGCCGACCGCCTGGGCCGCCACCGTCGGCCGGGCGTAGTCGAGGGTGCGCAGGGCGATCTGGAAGCCCTGGTGGACCTCGCCGATGACGTCGCCGTCTGACAACGGGACGTCTTCGCAGATCACCTCGCGCGTGGGAGAACCGCGGATGCCCATCTTCTTCTCGGACCTGCCGAGCGAGAAGCCCGGCGCGTCGCCGGGCACGACGAAGGCTGTGATGTTGTGACCCTTCGCCCCGTCCGGATCGGTGACGGCGAAGTAGACGTAGCGGTCCGAGATGCCGGCGTTGGTGATGAAGCGCTTGTGGCCGGACAGCCGCCAACCCTGCCCGTCGCGGACCGCCCGCGAGGACATCGCCGCGGCGTCCGAGCCGGAGCCGGACTCGGTCAGGCAGTAGGAGTACTGGTGCTCCCCCGACACCAGACCCTCGACCACCTCCCGCTTCTGGGCATCGGAGCCGGCCAGCAGGATCGGGATGGCGGCGAGGCGGTTGACAAGGGGGATGACGCTCACGCCGCCGGAGACCCGTGCAAGCTCCTCGATGAGGACGCAGACGTCCAGTGGCCCACCACCGGCACCGCCGAACTCCTCCGGGAGCCCGATGCCGAGGAAGCCCTGCGCCACCATCGCCTTGTGGATGTCCCAGGGAAACTCATCCGTCTCATCGATCTCGGCGGCCCGGGGGCCGATGACCTCCTCGGCGAAGGCGCGCACGACCTTGCGGAATTCCTCCTGCTCCTCGCTCAGTGCGAAACCGTCCTGCGTCATGGGCGCCATTGTAGGGCCCGGGTCGCTGGGGGAAGCCGGCCAGCCACTGTAACCAGCAACGAGAAGCTCAGAACACTCCAGTTTCACGAAACAGGAGCGGGATTGTAGGCTCTGCCTGCACTCGGGGTGCTGCGGCGGACGGGAGGCTTGGCGAGCGGACATGGAGGGCCTTCGCAAGCTGCCGTTCATCGTTGGGCTCGCCCTGATCGTCTTGGCCCTCCTTGTGGAGATCGGGGGCACGGGCCTCATCAAGGGAACGCCGGTCAACCCTGCGGTGTTCGAGCAGAAGGTCAGTGGCACGCAGGCGTTCCTCGATGCCACCAAGGGTCTGACCGGCGACCAGCAGAACCAGCTCCTCGGGACGATGAGCAGCGCGGCCAACCAGAAGGGCCGCCCTCCCGGGCTGGGGATCCCCTCCCTGGGCCTCCTCGACGCCATCCTCGTCTTCACCATCGCGCTGGTGGGGATCGGCCTCGTGATGCCGGAACGGCTCCAAGGCAAGGTTCAGGGCGTCGTGACCCTCATCTTCTCGATCATCGTCATCCTGCTCGGCATCGGGCTGATCTTCGGTGCCCTGGCCCTGCTGATCCTGATGATCTCGCTGCTGCTCTCCGTCCCGTTCGGCACGCTGGTGTACCTGATCGTCTGGGGATTCTTCAACACCGGCGGCGCATCCGCCGCACTGGCCCTGATCATGGCGCTCAAGATCCTCTTCGTCATCGCGCTGATCATTGCCCAGCAGCGGTTCCTGCAGAACAAGGGCCTCGTGCTGCTGGTGCTGACCTCGCTGGTCGCCTCGATCATCGTCAGCTTCCTGCACGGCATCGTGCCGTTCTTCCTCGTGAGCATCACCGACGCCGTGGCAGCGATCATCGTGGGGATCCTGGCAGTCATCTGGGCGGTGGTCCTGCTCGTCGGAGCCATCATCTCCGTCGGGATGGCTGTCGTGACGCGCTGAGCGGCTACGTCTCCAACGCCACGAGGCAGGGGGCCGATCCGCTGCACACCAACACGAGCGTCCCGCCCTTCCGACCGCTGTCCAACTCCTTGACGGCGTCGGACGCCGTGCCCGGATCCAACGTTGCGGTGATGTCTGCCAGATCCGGGGAGGAGAGCTTGGCATCGACGCGGTCCCCCTTCGTCAGGAGGAGTTTGGCAGCGTCGACGGGCGTGAACCTGCTGGCAGCCGGGATGCGGACCTCACACGACGAACCCTTGTTGATCGAGAAGCCGGTGGCGGTCACGCATGGCCCCGTCACGTCGGAGGGCTTGAGGATCTTCTTGTGCTGCAGACCCTTCAGCGAGGAGATGAGCGACGAACTGGTGCCGCCCGATTGCTGGGAACGCCTGGTCATGCCAAGCGTGATCACGAACAGCATCCCGACGGCCACGAGGACGACGATGACCACCTTCTGAGCGTTCACGGCTGTCCGGGCTCCCCTCTGGCAAGACTCGGGGGATTCTCGCGCTTGCTGCGATTCCGGGGAAACGCTGGTTCCCTCTGGCGTCGGGATACTCACATTGATAGATTTCGGCCGATCACGTCGGTCCATCATGGGAGTGGGGGGAGCGGGATGATCGACGAATCGGACGACCGGCTTGTTCAATGGGCGACGCGGGTCGCCCCGGACGCAACAGTGTCGCTCGACCCCCCGACCGATGGCGCGGCGGGCATCGGCGTCAGCCTGCATCTGCTCGACCTCGCCGACAACCCCCCGTCCCGGGGTCTCACAAAGCCACCCCTGCAGATCTCGCTCCGCTACCTGGTGAGCACGTGGGGCCCGGACGTCCCGGCAGCGCACCGCCTCCTGGGGGCGCTCGTGTTCGCGGCCATGGAGGATGCCGAGGTCGAGGTGGAGCTGCAGCCGGTCGCGCCCGCCCTCTGGGCAGGGTTGAACGTCGCCCCCCGCCCGCATTTCGTCCTGCGCGTGCCGCTGCGCCTCGAACGGCCCGCCGACGCGGCACCGCCGGTGCGCGAGCCGCTCGTCATGGAACTCGGAACGATCCGGCGCCTGAAGGGCCTGGTCGTCGGGCCCGGTGACACGCCCATCGCCAACGCCTTCGTGGAGCTGCCGAGCTTGCGGCTCTATGCCCGGACGGATTGGCGGGGCCTCTTCGAGTTTCCGGCGGTACCCGAGCACCCTCCCACCAAGAAGTTTTCGATCCGGACGAAGGGCCGGGTCTTTCCCGTCTCTGCCCAGCAACCCGCATCCGAGCAGGACCCGATGCTCATCAGGCTTGACCTAGGGGAGGCATGACATGGCGCTCTCGACGTACCAGACGCCAGGGATCTACGTTGAGGAGATCCCTGGCGGCCCGCGGCCGATCCAGGCCGTCGGAACCAGTACCGCCGGCTTCGTCGGGGAGGCCCCGAACCGCGATGCTCGCGTCGACGAGGCGGTTGCCATCAACAACTGGTCCCAGTTCATCCGGGAGTTCGTGGACGACGGCGACCTCAGCACTCCCCTCTCCCACGCCGTCTACGGGTTCTTCGCCAACGGAGGGCGGCGTTGCTTCGTGGTCAACGTCGGGGCCGGCGGCACCGTGGCGGGTGGCGGGAGGGAACGCCGCGGGGTGGATGTCCTCGCCCCGGTCGACGAGGTGGCCATCGTCGCCGCCCCCGGCTACACCGACGCCACCTCGCACGATGCCCTCCTCACCCATTGCGAGACGGCGAAGGACCGCGTTGCGATCCTGGACTCCCCCGAGGACGTCGCAGACATCGGCCTCCTCGTGGAGGTGGAGACGGCTGCGGCATCCCGCAAGGGCACCGACCAGGGTTCTCCCCCGCCTGCTGCCGGCACGGCTGCGGGTACCAGCACGGCTGCGGCTGCCAGCCCGGTTGGCCTTCGTCCACGCCAGTCCGACGGGGGCTACGGCGCCTTCTACTTCCCCTGGATCACCGTCCGGGATCCCCTGGGCGACGATCTCGTCAATGTCGCCCCCTCCGGGCACATGGCGGGCATCTGGGCGCGCACCGACGCCACGCGGGGGGTCCACAAGGCCCCCGCCAACGAGTCGGTGCGTGGGGCGCTCAACCTCACCTACCGGCTCACGAGCCAGGAGCAGGGGGAACTCAACCAGGCCGGCGTCAACTGCCTCCGCCTGTTCGTGCGGGAGGGGATCCGGGTCTGGGGCGCCCGCACGGTTGCCGATGGCAGCAGCGAGTGGCGGTACCTGAATGTGCGCCGGCTCTTCAACATGGTCGAGGAGTCGATCGCCCGCAGCACCAACTGGATCGTCTTCGAACCGAACGACCGCACGCTGTGGAAGAACATCCGGCGCGACGTCGGCGCCTTCCTCACGCTGGTGTGGCGCGACGGGGCACTCATGGGCCGAACCCCCGAGGAGGCGTTCTTCGTGAAGTGCGACGAAGAGACCAACCCTCCGGACGTGATCGACGCCGGCCAGGTGGTCACCGTCATCGGAATGGCACCCGTGAAGCCCGCCGAATTCATCATCTTCCGGATCAGCCAGTCCGCTGCCGGGGCGGAGATAACCGCTGGAGGAGGGATCTAGATGCCCGACGCAGTCGCCGCAACACCACCGCCGAGCGAGGCGGCAGCCCCCGCCGGAGCCCAGCCCGGCACGTTCGTCGACCCCTACCGGGCGTACAACTTCAAGCTCCAGATCCAGGGGGTGACCGAGGGACACTTCACCGAGTGCACCGGCCTGGAGGTGCAGGTCCGCCCCATCCGCTACCGGGAGGGCGGCGCCGGGCAGGTCGTGCACGTCATCCCGGGCCCCGTAGCCTACGGCGACGTCACGCTGCACTACGGCCTCACCGCCTCGACGGAGCTCTGGCAGTGGCTCATGTCTGGCGTGAAGGGCCGGGTCGAGCGCAAGAACGTCTCCATCCTCATGCTGGACAGCTCCGATACCACCGAGGTCATGCGGTGGGACCTGACGAACGCCTGGCCGTCGGGGTGGCGTGGTGCGCCGCTGGATGCAATGAACCACGAGGTGGCGATCGAGAGCCTGACGCTCGTCTTCGAAACCCTCGATCGGGCGTAACCGGCACTCCGGGGGGGCCTTCGAACGATGCGTATCCCCACGCCGCTCCTGAGAGCGGCCGCCCGCCGCCTGCAACGGTGGGCCGGCGCCCTGGACGCTCGCGCGCGGCGCGCCGAGGGGGCCGGCGCCGCCGAGCCAGCCCCGGACCAACCCACCCCGGCGCACGGTGGTGCCAGCCCCGCCCGGTCCGGAGGGCCGCCCGAGCACTGGCTGGAGCGGGTACGCCAGGCAGCCCCGGGCTTGCTGGCACCCCGCGACACCGCAGAAGTGGGGCCGGGCACGATGCCAGCCCCGACCGTGCCCAGCCGGGGTCGCACGGAGGAGGCTCCAGTCCCGCAGGAGCCAGAAGCGGGGCTGGCGCCGGAAGCCGGAGCGCCGCAACCCGGGCAACCACGCACGGACGCGCCCCCGGGACGCCGACACCGCGGACCTCGGCTCGCCCCCGCCCTCGCTGACGACGAGCGCCCAGAGAGCGGCCAGGCCCCGGCGCGGGAAGCTCAGGGGCAGGCCGGAGCCAACTCGCGACCTCCCTCGCCGGAGCGTCGCCGGACCCCCGGCCAGCCGAAGCCGCTCCCGCCGGAGCCCGTGCCCCCGGCCGGCCCGACACCGTCGAACACCAAGGCCCACGCGCCACGCGTGGACCCTCCCGCAGCGGCCCGCACTGGCGAGGCCTCGGTGCCGCCCTCGCCCAACCGCCCCGACGCCGAGGTGCCGAGGCCCCCGGTCGCAGGTCTCATCGAGGCTGCGGAGCCACCGGCGGCCGCCGCCGCCCGGCCCGGCCTCCTGCGGCTGCGAGGCGACCACCGAGGGAGGCCGGCCCTCCGGCACACCACACCCCCCGGGGAGGCCTCACCGCCGCCGCCCCCCGACGGCCCGGGACCCGTACCAGCGGGATCGGGCCGCATCATGGAGCGCGAGTCGTCCAGGCCCCCGGCGCCCCGGGCGAACCCCACTCGCCGAGCCACCCCGGCTCCCCGGGCGACCCCGGAACGACCCACGGATGGCTGGGCCGAGACCCCTCCACCGGCCGGCGGCCAGCGCCGGATCCGCCCCGCCGACCGGGCCTCGGTGCGGGCGCCACGCGGCTGGGACCCGGTGCTCGAGCCCGATGCCGGCTACCCGTGGCCGTCGCTCCCATCCGATGAGGCGACGCCGGAGGCCGAACTCGATCTGGCATTGACGCTCCGGGACCTCGAACACCGGGCGCGCATCGACCGCGAGCAGGCGGGCCGCTGATGGAGCGGGTGGCGTTCTTGATCGAAGCTACCGGCGAGCGCCTGGGCTGCCTGCTGAACCCCGACAACCTTGTGGTGCGGCGGTCCGCCGGGGTCCGGTCGAGGGCAACTGCCGGGGGCAGGCTCTCGGGTGTGGGCCTCGCCGACGATCCCTTGCTCTACACGGGCGGCGGTCGGACGGAGCTGCTCGTGGACCTTCTCTTCGACGTGCAGATCGCCGGCTCCACCATCCAGACCGACGACGTGCGCGACCTGACCCGGCCCCTGTGGCGGCTCGCCGAGAACGCCAGAGACGACGAGGGTTTCCGCCAGCCGCCGCTGGTTCGCTTCGTCTGGGGGAAGGCGTGGAACGTCCCGGGGATCGTGGCCGCCATCGCGGAGCGCCTCGAGCAGTTCACGCCCGCGGGAGCGCCCATGCGCTCGTGGCTGCGCATGCGGCTCCTGCGGGTCGGCGAGGAGGAGGCCCAGTCCCAGGAGGCCCCGATCGACCGAGGCCTCATGGCGCCTGACCCGGATGGGCCGTCCATACCGGAGGAACAGGTGACCATGCACCGGATGCTGGGGGGTGGGACTGCGGGAGGGACCGGCGGACCCACCGCCCGTGGCGAACGGCTGGAGGACATCGCGTTCACGCACTACGGCGACCCGTCTGCCTGGCGGATCATTGCCGCCTTCAACGAGATCCAGGACCCGGCCCGCGTGCCACCCGGCACCGTCCTGCGCCTGCCGCCTGCGTCGGCGTTGGGGGCCCGGCAGTGAAGTCGGTTGCCACGATGCCGCGCGTCGCCGTCGACGTGGACGGGGGGGCGCTGGCCGCCGGGGCAGCCCGCTGCCTGGAGGCCGTCCGCGTCCAGCAGCGCCTTTCGGTCCCAACGTTGTGTGAACTGTCCTTCTTCGACCTGTCGGGTCAGGCGGCGGGCGGGGCCGACCTTCCGGCACCGGGACAAAGCCTCCGGGTGGTTGTGGACGGCAACCCGGTCCCCTTGTTTGAGGGCGAGGTCACGGCGGTGGAACGCATCTACGGACCCGGCAACGGCCGGGAAGTCAGGGTCCGGGCCTACGACGAGCTCCACCGGCTCCGCAAGAGCCAGCAGGTGAAGGCCCATGAGAGCATCAGCGCGATGAGCCTGGCCCGGGAGCTGGCACCGGGCCTGGGGCTCCGTGTCGACGGGCCCCCGCCCGGGCCGACCTGGCCACGCCTCATCCAGCACCGCCAGTCCGACCTGGAACTCCTTGCCTCGCTCGCAGAGCGGTCGGGCCTGTACGTGACGGTTCGCGACGGCGCCCTGCATCTGATCACGTTGGAGGGGGTCGGTGACCCTGCCCAGCTCGGACTCGGCGACACGCTCCTCGAAGCACGGGTCGAGACCAACGGGGATCCGGCCTGCCGGTCTGTGTCGGCTGCGGGGTGGGACCCCCTGCAGGCGAAGGTCCACGAGGGAAGGGCCTCGACCCCCAGCGTGGGGCGCGAGGTTGCCGCCGAGGTGCCCCCGGACCTGGTCGGAGGCACCGGCGAGATCGCGCTCCTCAACGAATCGGCCCCCGACGAGGCCCAGGCCCAGGCCATCGCCCAGATCGAGCTCGACTGGAGGGTCGCCCGCGAGGTTGTGCTCTGGGGCGTCGCCCAGGGTGATCCGGAACTGCGCCCCGGGACCCCGGTCGAGGTGTCGGGTCTGCAGGCCGAGCTCGCCGGACGCTACGTCCTCACGGCCGTGACCCACACCGTGGACATCCGGACGGGCTTCGTCTCGGAGATCTCGACGGAACCCCCGGCGATGGTGCCTCGCGACCGGGGGGCGGGCATCGCCCTCGGCGAGGTGACCAGCGTCGACGACCCCGACGGCCTCGGCAGGGTGAAGGCGAAACTCCCGGCCTTCGGCGGCGTGGAAACCGCCTGGATGGGCGTGCTGACGGCGGGGGCCGGGCGGAACAAAGGCCTGATCGCCATGCCGGACGTGGGCGACCAGGTGCTCGTGCTCCTGGCCCACGACGACCCCGGGGAGGGGATGGTGCTCGGCGGCCTCTACGGGATGCAGGCTCCGCCGGATCCCGGCATGAGCGGGGGGGCGATCCGCCGCTACACGTTCCTGACGCCGGGCGGCCAGCGCGTGACCCTCGACGACGGCAAGACGTCCATCCGTCTGGAAGACGCCACCGGCAGCTACCTGGAGCTGTCGCCCAAGCAGGTCACCGTCCACGCGGCGGTCGACCTGACGCTGGACGCCCCCGGTCGCGCAGTGATCGTCCGGGGCAAGAGCGTCGACTTCGAGACGGCATAGATGAAGTTCCTGACCGAGGATGCGACCGTCGTCTGCCTGCACCAGGGCATCGTGAGGATCCCCCCGAGCCAATCGCTGGTGACGGTGAACGGCCGCCGGGTCCTCGTGGAGACCGACCCCGAGGGCAAGGACATCGACCGTTGCCCGAACCGGGGCCCGACGATCAAGAAATGTGGCCACTCCCTCAAAGTCGCCGTCGGCTACTCCGGGTTCATCCGTGTGGACTCCCAGCGTGTCTGCCTCAGCAACCTGACCGGGCTGACCGACGGCACGCCGCCGGGCACGGTGGCCTACGTCGTGCGCCAGCCAGGCCAGGACCTCGTCTCGGGGGCGATGTGACCGAGCGCCGCTACCGCGCCTGGCGGTTCCTCATCCCGGAGCTGGAAGCCTCCGACGAGTTCGCCGGGCTCCAGTACTCGGCGACGGGGGGCCTCGACATGGTGCAGGAGGAGGACTCGGTCCGGCAGGCCATCCTGCTGCTGGTCTCGACGATCCCGGGGGAACGCGTCATGCGGCCCGACTACGGGTGCCACCTCCACCGGCTCGTGTTCTCGCCGAACGACGACACCACGGCCGGGCTCGCCATCCACTATGTGCGCAGGGCGGTCGATCGCTGGGAGCCCCGCATCGACGTGCTCGGCCTCGATGCGGGCCGCAGCGACGAGAAGCCGGACGTGCTGGAGATCACCCTGGACTACCGGGTGCGGGCCACCCAGGCCGCCCAGCGGCTGGTGCTGCCCGTCGCGCTCGGCGGGGAGCCGGTCGCGTGACCATCCCGGTCCCGAACCTCGATGACCGGGATTTCCCGGCGCTGCTCAGCGAGGCCCGCCAGTGGATCGAGCAGCATGCCCCCGGGTGGACCGACCTCAGCCCGAGCGATCCGGGCATGGTGGTGGTCGAGCTCTTCGCCTACCTCACCGACCTCATGATCTACCGCCTCAACCGCCTCCCCGAGAAGGCGTATATGGAGTTCCTCCGCCTGACGGGCCTCACCCTCCGGCCCCCGGCGGCGGCGGCCGTGACGCTGCGCCTCCAGGTGGACCCCGCATCGGACCAGCCCATCGAGGTCCCGCAGGGGACCCGTGTCGCGGCGAACCGCCCGGCGGCGGGCGGCGAACCCCCCGTCTTCGTAACCGCCAAGGCTGCGACGATCCCCGCCGGGGCGGGGTCAGTCGAGGTGCTCGCACACCACTGCGATCTGATCCAGGGGGAGCTGGCGGGAGTCGGGACGGGCCAGCCGGGCCAGACCGTGACCGCCCAGCGGCCACCGGTGGTCGCCCCGACGGGGGACGAACTCGATCTCATCGTGGGGGTGGAGTCCACGGCGGCCGAGCTGGGCGACCGGGCACCGGCAATCCAGCTTGCCGGCACCGCGTACCGCGTCTGGCAGGAGGCCACCAGCTTCGTCAACCTCGGGCCGACCGACTACGTATACGTTGTCGATCGGCTTGCCGGCCTGATCACCTTCGCCCCCGCCGTGCGGATGCCGGACGCAAGCGGCGAGCTTTCCGACATCGCGCAAGCGATGGCAGCCGTCCCTCCGGCCGGCCGCGCGATCCGCCTCTGGTACCGCCGCGGCGGGGGCCCGGCGGGCAACGTTGCCGCCGGGACGCTGACGGTCCTGAGGGACCCGATCCCTGCCGTGAAGGTCACGAACCCCGCCCCCGCCATGGGTGGCCGGCCGGCCGAGGACCTCGAGAACGCCCTCATCCGGGGGCCCCAGGAGGTGCACGCCGTCGAGCGGGCCATCACCGCACACGACTACGAGGCGGTGGCGAAGCGCAGCTCGGGCGCCGTCGTGCGAGCCCGGGCGTTCACGATGGCGGAGTTGTGGCGCCACGCCTGGCCGGGCACGGTGCAGGTGCTGCTGGTGCCGTTCCTCTCGGCCGAGGAGCAGGGACCGGGGCATGTCCCCCGGACGGTCATCGCCGAGCACGAAACCGAGGCGGCCAGGTCCCAGATCCAAACCGCCCTCGACCAGCGGCGGCCGCTGGGCACCACCTGCACCGCCAACTGGGCCCGGTACAAGACCGTGAAGGTCGCAGCCCGGGTGGTGGTGCGCCGGGAGGAGAACCTCGAGGCGGTCCGCACCCGGGTCGGGCAGCGTCTCTACCAGACCATCACCCCGCTGCCGACCGAGGTGAGCCCGCGGGGTTGGGCGTTCGGGCAGGCCCTCCGGGCCTCCAACGTCTTCGACATGATCCTGCGCGAGCCGGGGGTCCGTTTCGCTGACCAGGTCCGGCTCCTCATCGACGAGGTCCCGGAGACCAACGTGCGGTCCATCGTCGCCGACGTCTTTCAGCCCCACACGTGGTACGCCGGCTCGGGATCCACACTGTTCCGCTCTCTCAACGATGGCCAGGGCTGGGAACCCGCCGGCCGCTTCCCAGACGAAGAGATCCGCAGGGTCCGGGTGCACACCGAGCGGCCGGGGATGGTGGCGGTGGTCACTGCCCTCAGCGACGGCGGCTCGAAGCTGCACATCTCGCTCGACGCCGGCGAGACCTGGGAGCCGAATGCCCCGACGACCTCCTTCCATATCGACGACGTCGCTTGGACAACCCGCGACGACATGCCCATCGTCCTCATGGCATCGGCGGTCGGCCTCTACGAGCTCGCCTGGGAGCCCGGCGCTACTCCGGTCCAGGTGCTCGTCACGCAGGAGGAGCAGGCGAAGGGATTCTACAGCGTTGTGATCTCCGTGGACCCCCGGGGCGAGGTCAGCGTGGCACTCGCTGGTCAGGGCCTCAGCGGTGTCTACCTATCCAGCCAGGGAGGGGCTCCGGGGACGTTCCGGTCGATCGGGCTCGTCGGCGAGGACATCCGCGTGCTGGAGGTCCAGCGCGACGGACCGCGGTCGTTCCTCTGGGCGGGGACCGCAGCCGGCGGTGAGGACGACCCCGGCAAGGGATGTTTCCGGTGGGAGCTGCGGGGCTCGGCCGGCTCTCCCGACGGGTGGGTGCCCTTCGCCGGGAACTGGAAGGCCGGGAGCTGTTGGGGCTTGGCCTTCCTCGGCAACTTCGTCTTCGCAGCCTCCCATCACGGGGGTGTGCTCCGGCTCGACCCAACGAAATCCGGCGCCGCTTGGCAGGCCCCCGGCGTCAATTCCGGGGCTGCCGCTCAGGGATCCCGGCAAGTTCCTGTTCGCCCAGGTGGCGGAGGTCGCCGCCGACCCTCAGGCGGGGCTTGTGCTCGCCGGGGGCAAGCAGGGCGTCTACCGCAGCACCGACCAGGGAGTGCGGTTTGAGCCGGCGTCCCGCAAGGAGTTCCCCGAGACCGTGACATTGCCGGACACGTGGCTCTTCACCTCCGGCGAGCACGACATCCAGGTGGTGAGCGAAGACGAAGCAAGCTGAGATCGCCGAGTTGCTCCCCGGGGTCTTCCAGAGGACCGCCGCGTCCAGCGTCAATCCCCTTGGCGCACTCCTCGGGGTGATGGAGATGCTGCACGAGCCTTCGGAGGAGGTGCTCGGGCATCTGGACGAGTTCTTCGACCCGAGGCGGGCGCCGGCGGCGTTCGTCCCCTACCTTGGCTCGTGGGTCGACCTGTCCTGGGTGCTGCTCAGCGCACCCGACGACCCCTCGTCGCAGCCCGTGCGGCCCTATGCCCCGGGAGTCGGCCGCCTGCGTGAGCTTGTCGCCCACGCCGCCTTCCATGCGCGGTGGCGAGGAACGGCCCAGGGGATGTTGCACTTCCTGGAGACGGCGACCGGGCTCAGCGGCTTCAGCATCGACGAGAACGTCGCGGACCCAGCAGGCGTACCGATCCCGTACCACATCCGGGTCCACGCGCCCCCCGAGGCTGCCCCGTACCTCGACCTGGTGCGGCGCATCGTCGCCCACGAGAAGCCCGCGCACGTCACCCTCGACCCCGCCATCGTGATCGATGAGAGGAGCCCGGCCACATGACCACGTTCGCCGTCACCGCCGTTTCTGAGACCGTCACGCTGAAAGCAGTCGTGCCCGAGGGCAAGAAGGAGCCCACGGGCTTCACCGGGCAGGCCTCGTACACGGTCAGCAACACGAGCAGCCAAACCGTGACGGCCGTGGTGGGCGTCTCCGCCAAGGAGCCCGCCTCGAAGGCGTGGCTTGCGCTCATGGGTCCCGCATCGTTCACGCTGCCGCCGCAGGGCACGGCCCAGTGCAGCGTCCAGATCAACTGCCCGGCGGGGACGGCGGCGGGCACCTACAGCGGGACCATCCTCGTGAAGAACGACGCAGACCCCGACGAGGATTCGACGGGGCAGGCGGTCAGCTTCGTGGTGCCGGCGTCGAAGGCCCCCAAGAAACCCTTCCCGTGGTGGATCGTGGCCGTGGCGGCCATCGTGGTCATCGGCGGGCTTGTCACGTGGAAGCTGCTGTCGGGGGGGACGACAACCGTCAAGGTCCCGAACGTGGTCGGCCAGTCCGAGAGCCCGGCGGTTTCAGCGCTGGTCCAGGCAAGCCTCTCCCCGAAGCCCGACTTCAGCACCGGCGTCGTGGCGAGCCAGAATCCGAGCCCGGGCGCCAGCGCGTCGCCGGGATCGGCGGTGACGCTCACGGTGCGCATCCCACTCCCGAACTTCGTGGGCCAGGGAACTGCCGCCGCAGTGGCAGCGGCAACCCAGGCCGGCCTGAAGCCCACCGCCAACTTCACGGGCGGGGTCGTGGCGACGCAGGCGCCGGCGGCGGGTACTCAGGTGACGCCGGGTTCCGCCGTGACCTTCTCGGTGAACGTCACCGTGCCGGCAGTGATCGGGCAGCAGCTTGGTCAGGCGGTGGCCAATCTCAACGCCGCTGGCCTGCAAGTTGCTGCCCAGGTTCCCAAGCCTTGCTCCAGCCCGTCCGGCACCGTCGTGGGCCAGTCGCCAGCGCAGGGCACGACCGTGCCAGCACGGACCGCCGTGAACCTCACCTTTTCAACGGGCATACCCTTCTTCATCCCCTGCTAGCCAGGCGGCCGGCGTTCATTGGCTCGTGGACTCGTCTAGTCGACCTCGTCTAGTCGACCTCGTTTAGTCGACCTGGATGACCAGGGCGTCGCCCTGGCCCCCGCCACCGCACAGGGCAGCCGCCCCGGTCCCGCCCCCGCGACGGCGCAGCTCCATCGCCAGGCTGAGGACGAGGCGTGCCCCGGAGGCGCCGATGGGGTGGCCGAGCGCGACGGCGCCGCCGTTGACGTTGACCTTGTCCTCGGAGACGCCGAGCTGCTTGGTGGACCACAGGGCCACGGCGGCGAAGGCTTCGTTGATCTCGTAGAGGTCGAAGGATGCGGGGTCGACGCCGAGCTTCGACGCCGCCTTGGCGATGGCGTTGGAGGGTTGGGCGGGCAGGGACGGGTCCGGGCCGGCCACCATGCCGTGGCCGGCGATGGTGGCGAGGATCGTCAGGCCCTCGCGCTCGGCCCGCTCCCGGGTGGTGACGATGACGGCCGCGGCGCCGTCGGAGATCTGGGAGGCGTTGGCGGCCGTGATCGTGCCCTCCTTCGTGAACGCCGCGCGCATCTTGCCGATACTCTCGGCGGTCATGCCCGGGCGGATGCCCTCGTCGGTCTCCACGCGGTTGCCCTCGCCCTTGCGGCCGGGGGCGTCGACGGGCACGATCTCGTCGCCGAGGCGGCCGGCCTTGGTGGCCTCGGCCGCCCGCTCATGCGACCGGGCCGACCACTCGTCCTGCTCGGTGCGGCCGATGCCGAGGCCGGCATTGACGGCGTCGGTGCTCTCGCCCATGTGGCAGTGGTCGAAGGCGCACCACAGGCCGTCGTGGATCATCAGGTCGACCATCTCCGCGTTGCCCATGCGGGCGCCCTGGCGGGCCTTCGGGATGGCATAGGGGGCACCGCTCATGGACTCCATGCCGCCGGCGACCACCGTCTCGACCTCGCCCGCCCGGATGAGCTGATCGGCGAGGGCGATCGCATTCAGCCCCGAGAGGCACACCTTGTTGACGGTGAGGGCGGGGATGTCCATGCCGATGCCGCCCTTGACGGCGGCCTGGCGGGCCGTGATCTGGCCCTGGCCGCCCTGGAGGACGTGGCCCATGATCACGTAGTCGACGGATGCGGGGTCCACGGCGGCGCGCTTGACCGCTTCCGCGATCGCAACCCCCCCGAGGTCGGTTGCGGACATGCTGGAGAATGCGCCGAGGAACTTGCCGATGGGGGTGCGTGCCCCGGCGACGATGACCGATTCGCTCATGTTTACCTCCACGGTAGGATCGGGCGGTGCTCAAGCGTGTGGATCACGTTGCCCTGGCGGTCTCTGACTTAGAGGCCTCTATCTAACATTACCAGCGGGTTTGGGGGCTGACCCTCGCCCACCGGGAGATCGTGGCCGACCAAGGGGTGGAAGAGGCGATGTTCCGCCTCGGCGACACGTACCTCCAGCTCGTCGCCCCACTGTCGGCGGACACCCCGGTTGGCCGGTTCATCGAGCGCCGCGGCGAGGGCCTGCACCACATGGCTTACCAGGTCGATGATATCGAAACTGCGCTCGCATCGGCGCGCGCCCACGACCTGGCCCTGGTGGACGACGAGCCGAGGGCGGGCTCGCGCAACACGCGGGTGGCGTTCGTCCACCCGAAGACCAACCACGGCGTCCTCGTCGAACTGGTCGAAATCCCACCCGGTATCGCCACCGATCCCGTAAGCTGAGCGCGATGCGACAGGCAGTGATTCTGGCGGGCGGCCAGGCAACCCGGCTCCGCCCATACACGGAGGACCGCCCCAAGGCCATGGTCGAGGTGGCCGGGATCCCCGTGTGCGAGCACCAACTCGTCTGGCTCGCCGCGGCGGGCGTGGAGCACGCCGTCATGTCCGTCGGCTACCGGGCCGAGGTCATCCAGGACCGCATCGGCGACGGGAGCCGGATCGGGATCGCCGTCGACTACGCCATCGAGGAGACGCCGCTCGGGCGGGGCGGCGGCATGAAGCTGGCGGCCAAACAGCTCCCCTACAAGGACGAGGGGTGGTTCGCGATGAACGGCGACGTGCTCGCCAAGTTCTCCCTCACGGACCTCGCCAACCACCACCGGCGGATCTCGGCCCACGCCACCATCGCTCTGGCCCCCTACCGCTCCAACTGGGGACTCGCCACCCTGGAGGGCGACTTCGTGCTCGGCTTCGTCCAGAGCCCGCACCTCCCCTACTGGATCAACGGCGGCATCTACTGCATGGAGCACCAGATCGTGGACATGCTGCCGGACAAGGGCGACCACGAGGACACGACGTTCCCGGAGCTGGCGCTGGCGGGGCGCCTCGGGGGCTTCAAGATCGAGGGGTACTGGCGGGGCATCGATACCGTCAAGGACCTGAAAGAAGCGAACGCCGAGTACGTCTCGGAATGACCGCCCCGCCGGCTGGGGGCGGCGCCGGGGCCATCCAGATCCCCGGGCCTCTCTCCGCCCAATTCCATGCCGCGTCGATCACCGAGTTCGCCTACCTCACGCCTCGGGGTGAGCCCCTGTGCTGGCCGGTGACGCCGTACTGGTATCCCGACCGCGAGGTGCTCGGCATCTCGACCGGGCTCGGGTACCCGAACAAGGCCTACTACGCCCGGCGCCACCCTCGGGTCGCCGCCCTCTTCGGCTCCACGCTGGTGCAAGGCGATGCCGTCGTGCTCGACGACGATCTGCAGGCCAACACGGACCGCTACATCCGGGAGATGCGCAGGAAGTTCCTCTCAGCCCGGTTCGGGCTGAACCCGCTGTCGGTGCGGCTGTTCGACTTCTACCTCCCCCGGTTGTGGATCGAGGTCACGCCCAAACGCCTGGTGACCGAGGGAGCCGGGGCAACCGGGCCGGGCTTCGATCAGCAGTCGCCCTCCGACGGCCTGCCCACCGGCCGGGTAGCGGGCCCGGAGCTTCACGCGTTGCTGCGATGGGCAGGGCGTGGCGAGGGCGTGGTCGCCCTGGCCGGGGCGGAGGGGTACCCGTCCGTGGCACGCGTCCGGGTGGCGCCGGGGCCGGAGGGGTCCGTCGAGCTGGAGGGTTCGCCAGGGACCGGGCCGGCGGCCCTGACGTTCCACTCCCACGGCCTCGGGGGGGTGCGGCTGGACGCCCTGATGGCCCGCGGGTGGGTGGTGTCGTCCGGCAACGACTTGCGCTTCATCGCCCGCCGGGTGGTCGGCTTCCTGGGCCGGGAGGCGGACAGCCGGCCTGCGTTCCTCTCGATCTTCCCCCTCTCGCAACTCCCCCGGGCGGGCATCCTGCGGGCGACGATGCGCGATGAGCTGTCCCGCCGGGGCGAGGCGCTGCCCCGCTTGCGCGTGCCGCGCTGAGGGCCGCCCCGGCCCTCGCTCCGCCCCCGCGGTCCTCAGGACGTCTGTCCTCAGGGTCGGAGCCTTCGAGGTTCGATAGGTATGTGGCGCCGTGCCCGCGACGTTTGGTGGGAATTCGTTCGCAGCGAACGAAAAGTTACGAAACCTCGACCCGGCGTCAGCATCGTGCCCGCCGGAGAATCCGGCCAACCTCCGCACCGTGGGGGGGTTTTCCCTACCCATCGCAGAGGCCATCCGGAAAGGAATCGGGGGTTGACCCGGTTCCCAGGCGGCTCGGCACGTCGTAGCCTGTGGCTTCGGGAGACGTGTCCCTTGGGGGGTTGTCGACGTGGCGGAGCAGAGAGAGCCGGGGTTGGAAGCGGACGAACCGGTCCCCGCCGGAAGTCACCGGGGTCCACAGGTGGCGAGGTGGGTCCAAGCGGCTGCGAGCGGAGACCGTACGGCCTGGCTGGCGCTGGTGGATTGCTTCGGTGCCTTGGTGTGGTCGGTTACGAGGGCGTTCCGGCTCAGCCGGGAGGATGCCGCCGATGTCAGCCAGACGACGTGGCTGCGCGCGGCGGAGCACATCCACCGGCTGCGAAACCCCGAGGCTTTCGGGGGTTGGCTTGTCACCACCGCCCGGCGCGAGAGCCTCGCCATGCTGCGACAGCGTCACCGGCAGGTGGCGGTTCCCGACCTCGACCCGGGAAACCCGGACCTGGGGGACCAATGCCTACCGGGAGCCGGCCTGTTGTTCCGTGAGGAGCAGGACAAGCTGTGGCGGGCGTTCTGCAGTCTGCCGCCGGCCTCGCAGCTCCTGCTCAGGCTGCTCTTCGCGGACCCGCCCTTGAGCTACCAGGAGATCGGAGCGGCGACGGGCATGCGGGTGGGGAGCATCGGCCCGTCCCGGGGACGCTGCCTTGCCAGGCTCCGCGCTGAGATGGAGGCACCGGTCCAGCGCCTTGCCGGCACGTCCGCAGCTTCAGGTTCCTGAGAGCCGGCCTCTTGTCTCGGAGAGGCGTACAGGCGACTGCGGCTGCTTCGGGGATGCCTGAACAACACCCTTCAAGGTATTGACAGATCTCCTGGATCCGGCTAGAAGGGGCGATACAGGGAATCTGTGTAGACGGAGGGTGATCGGGGGGAATCTCAGGCTCGGCAGCCGAGTGGAGCGACGCGGGATCCAACAGGAGGTGCGGGACATGAGCAAGCTGACCGAAGCGGAGCGGGAAATCGTCAGTGCCCTTATCGAGAGTAAGGCCGTTGATTTCGAGGCCGTGGGATCAGCACTCGCCAGGTACGGCCCATCTGCGGTTCTCAATCTGGACTTCGACGATGTCTTCTGCGGAACGATGCGGACCTATGTCCGCGTATACCGCGTCTTCGGCCCCCAAGGACCCATCGTTGAGAACCCACAGGCATTGAGGGGTGAGATCGCGGGCGAGTTGGGGGGCTAACCGCAGCAGAGCCGTTCTTGGCACTTATGACGGCACAACCGGTGGCATACGCAGTTTGAGCAGCTTCGCCCATGGTCGGCGGTAGCGCGTCGGGCAGATGGGATGCTCGCGACCTAGAGCGGCGTCTCTGCAAGGCCCTGGATGTCGCGGCCCGGGCTGTTCCTGTGCTCGCGGTCGAAGGGTACTCCGACGTCTCCAACCCCGAGGAAGTCCTGAGGCCGGCGAAGGTCGTTGCCGAGACGGCAGTGCTCCTCCTTGCGGCGGCGCGAGCAACCCCGGCGTGCAAGTCCGTGTTGGAGCGGGTCGCCAACGTCGCCCAGCTGCTGCGTCCGCATGCCCAGGGAGATCGGGTACGGGCGCTCGTCTGCATGGAGCCCGCACTGGCGCTCGACCACTGCATGGCCCACGTATGCCTCACCCAACTCGGCTACCTGGATGAGGATCTCGACGGCCTGCTGGCTCAGAGCCTCACCTCTGGGGCGGCAGCTGCGCGGGAGCGACTCCCCCACCGTGAACTCGAGCAGCATTGGCTCCGCCAGCTGCATCGGGGCTCCGCCAACATCCGGGACCCGGATGAGCGTTCACTGCTGCGCCGTTGTGCGCTGTGCACCGGCCTGGACCCCTTCTCCTCCAGCCGCGACGACGTGTACGCCTTCACGCACGCGCTGATGTACGTCACAGACCTCGGCTCGCTCAAGCCGAGACTGCCCCGCTCCCAGGGCAACATTGTTGGCGATGCCGAGGCAGCCCTGGCCCAGTCCCTCGCCGAGGACGACTACGACCTCGGCGCCGAGGTGCTTCTGGCGTGGCCGATGCTGGGAGCGCGCTGGACGCCTGCTGCGACCTTCGGCTTTCGTGTCCTGACATCCGTCGAGGATGAAGCTGGCTTCCTTCCGGCCCTCTCCATACGTCTTGACCGGTACCGAGCACTCGTAGGCGAGGCGCGCACCAGGTACGCGCTTGCCTCCGCATACCACACCGTCTACGTCATGGGTTTGCTCTGCGCCGCGGCCTTGGGCTCAGGGTGGCTTCCGGCTCGGGAGGTGCCACACGCCTCGCGCGCCCGCGGTGCTGCAGCTCGGATCCTGGACATCATCGGCAGCGCGAACCCTCCCCCCCGCTGGAGAGAGTGCTTCGGCGCGCTGGACCCGCCTCAGCAGGACTGCCTCGGCCCGCTCCTCATGGCGATGGGCCTTCGGCAGGCAGCGGCCAGCCGCGAGCTTCGGACGATCAAAGCGTTGCTCGAGGTTGCCGTCGAATTCGGAGTCGTAGGTGGCCCGGCTCCCAGGCACGGAGCTGAACTCCTCCGTCGCGCCGCCCGACTTGGTACCACCCTCCAGGGCCCTGAACTCTGAACCAAAACCACTCATTTTGCGGCGTCACGGCTCAAAGTTGCTGGCCCTACCGAATGCGCCTTGCCTACAGAAGGGTCCGACCCTCCAGCCGGTAGAAGACCTTGGACGGATGCTTGCCAAGCCCAAGCACGTCGTAGAAGCGCTGAGCGTTGACATTGTCGTCGTCGGTCGTCCACTCGACACGGCTGCATTCGTGTTGAGCGGCCACCTCGATAATGCTCTGCATCAGGAGCTTGCCGACACCTCTCCGTCGGTCCTCCTGGGCAACGTAGAGCTCTTTGATGTACAGCGACCGTGTCAGGCCGATGGCGGGCCACAGGAACGAATAGGTGGCGAGCCCGACAAGGCGCGCCTCGTCCCATGCCAACAGCACATGAGCAGCCGGAAGACTCCCGAAGAGTGCGCCATTGATCTGACGCACCCGGTCTTCCAGCGGCTCTACCTCCGTGGCGCCATAGAAGCGGTTCATCTCCTCCAGGAGAGCAGCAATCGCATCGATGCTGCTCGGCTCAGCAGGTCTCACGACGACCACGAGCCCTCTGCGCCTTCGTCTCGGTCCTCGCTGAGGAGATCGCGGAGCTCTCGTACCGCTGTATGTGCTTGTTGCTCCGCCGGAAGTGCGGCAACTATCTCATGAGCGCGGAGCGTGATAAGGCCTCGGCGCTGCTGGTTACTGAGATTGACGAGCGTTCCAGTCGCGTACCTCATGCCGGTGGACGTATCGCCGTCATGGGCAAGACAGCTCGCCCGATCGAGCCGAGTCAAGGCCCGGTCCATGAAGTCGGTAGGGGGGACAAAGCTCCAGCGCCCGTTCCTGCGCCTCCCAAGCCGCCCGCGTGTCGTGGAGATGGGTGTAGGCGTTACCCTCGTGGAACCGAAGCTGTGCCTGGTTGTACCCAAACGCAGACGCTGCGACCGAATCGCCATCCAGGCTCTCCAGAATCTCTTCGGCTCGCTGAAGAGCGTCCCTTGTTTCTTGATGGCGACCAAGGGCGGCGCATGCGCGGGCTTCGAGCGGCGCCGCAAGGGCAGCACCGACACACGGGGCGTTGCGGACGACATCTTGGGCGTGACGGGCCAGGTCCACCGCGTCGTCCAGGTCGCCCGCGTAGTACTGGCCGTAGGCTTCCTGCGCGAGCACCCATGAGTGCGTGAGAGGGTCTCCCGCCTCGAGGGCCGCCGTCCGAGCCACGCGTGCCCAACCCCGAAAAGCCCTGCGTTCGTCCATCTTGATCAGGGTCAGACACATGAGCCCTGACATTTGGGCGGTCACCCTGGTGAGACGCCGCAGGGCAGATGCTGAGCGGTAACGCAGGAAAGCTCGCTTCAGCTCCGCCAGGTCGATGGTCAGGTGCGCGAGGAGCAAGCCCGCTGGGCGATCCCGAGTCGCCTTTCCATAGCGCAGCATCGTCTGCTCCCAGTCGTCGAGTCCGGCCTCGGTCATCGCCCCTTCGGTTATGGCGTCGCTGAGCCCTTGACGCAATGACTCGATCACATGCCGGTCCACGGGACCAGTCGGTGCGGCCACCGTCGTCATGGTGCTGGCGAGCGCGGTCGCGGCTCGGGCCACGTCCCGGGCGGCCCGTTGTCGTCTGGCCGCCGCAAGCACGTTCTCTGCGGGTAGCCGGAGGGCGGTAGCCAGCCAGCGCAGGGAGTCCTTGTTGGGAATGCGCCCTCGTTCGTAGCCGTGGATCGCCTGCCGGGTGGCCAGCGAGTAGGTCCCTTCATTCTGGGCGGCCTTGTGCATGCCTCTGGCCACCGCATTTAGGGACAACTCCATCTGCTGGCGTTGTTCGGCGATCAACGTTGCGAGAGGAAGCTCTTCAGGCGGTTCTGGCTGCATTGGCGATCCATGTGATGCCGGGTGCGGGCGTCAGCAGCCTACAGCGCGTTCAGTTCCCTCTTATCTGTCAGGGGTTGTATTCGACTCAAGATGTGACAGTTGCGCCCCTTCCTCCTCGGGCCGGGACCGCTTTGACTCACAGGGCAAGGAGGTGCGCAACGATGGGCGAGTCGAGCGAGTCTCCGGCGGGATTCGAGCGTGAGCCGGCAGCTCTTCTGCCTCGATTCAAGTCGTCTGGACCGGGGGGCGCCAGGGAAGGGGACCGCCCTGTCCCGGGGAAACGGGGCGGTCCTCTGACCCGGCGGGCGACGCTCTCCCTTCTGGGTCACTTCAGCCACGGATACCGTGGTCCAGGTGGCCGAGAAAGCGGTGAAGCTTCTTGTTGCTCTGGAGTACCGCCTCGGTACCTCACAGCAACGAGAAGGCTGACGGCTACAGCGGCAGGCCGGCCTCCAAGAGCGCCAGGGCTGCGTCGATGCTTTCGTAGTCGAGACTGAGCGGCTCGTTGGTCGGGCGAAGCATCGTCGACATCGCCACGCCGATCAGCGCCCCCGCGAAGGCCCGCACGGCGGGATCATCGCCTGGCCGCCCCACCCGCTCGGCCACGATGTCGGCCACCAGTTGCATCGTCCGCATGAGCTCGTCCAGCGTCGCCGCCCGGAGCTGGGGGACGGAACGGGCGAGCGCAAGGCGCTCGGCCTCGTCGGCCAGCTCCTGGGGCGACAGGCCGCTGACGACCTCCCGGATCGCAGCCCGGAGCGCCTGCAGCGGCGACAACTCGGGCGGCTGCCTCCGGAAGGCCTCGACCAGGAGATCGTCGTAGTCGTCCCGCAGGACGACGTCCTCCTTGGTCGGGAAGTACCGGAAGAACGTGCTCTGCGACACCTCGGCGGCGTCGGCAATCTGCTCGACCGTCGTCTCGTCGTAGCCCTGCTCGCGGAAGAGACGCATGGCGTGCTGGCGGATGGCCGCCCGGGTCTTGGCCTTCTTGCGCTCCCTGAGGCCGGGAGGGAGGCCAGCAGGGAGCCGAGCAGGGAGGCCGCCAGGGAGCCGGGCAGGAAGGCCGGCAGGGAGCCGGGCAGGGAGGTCTGCAGGGACGTCAGTGAGCGACGGCAACGTCCATCTCTCCCTCCGGCTCCTCGTCCGGCGCCTCGTCGATGACTCCGGGCAAGGGGTCCCCGGCCGGGGGGGCGGCCCGGTTCGGCAGCCAGAAGAGGACGATCAACCCTCCCACCAGGGCGAAGCCCGCGCCCACGAACAGGGCACGGTCCATGGCGTGGACGAACGACGTCTTCGCTGCCGCCGCGAGGGCCTGACCGGCGGCCCCCCCGAGCCGCTGGGCCTGCGCCAGGGCGACCCCGACGGACTGCCCGGCAGCCTTCGCCGCCAACACTGGCATCGAGCGCAGTGCCGGGGCGAGCCCGGCGATATAGGCCGACGAGAAGACACTGCCGAGGATGGCGACGCCGAGGGCGCCCCCGACCTGGCGGGTCGTGTCGTTCATGGCGGAGCCCACTCCCGCCTTCTCGACCGGCAGCGACCCCATGATCGACTCGGTCGCCGGGGCGATGGCGAAGCCGATCCCCACTCCCAGGAACAGCAGCGAGGTGAAGATGTGGCCGTAGCCCGAGCCCGCGGTCGTCGTGCCCAGGTAGGCGAGCCCGAGCGCGGTGAGCCCCATGCCCATCGACACCATGGCCTTGTTGCCGATCTTCTCGACCAGCCGCCCGGCGGTCGGTGCGGCCAGCGCCATCACGAGTGCGATGGGGGCGAGGCGCAGGCCCGCCTGCAGCGGCGTGTAGCCGAGGATGAACTGCAGCTCCTGGGTCACGAAGAAGAAGGAGCCGAACAGGGCGAAGAACACGAGCATGACGCCGATGCTGGCGGCGCTGAACCTGGGGTTGCGGAAGAACTGGATCTTCAGCATGGGATGGTCGGTGTGCAGTTCCCAGGCGACGAAGGCCGCCAGCACCACGGCGGCCAGAGCGAAGGCAAGCAGGATGCGGCCATTCCCCCACCCGTAGCTCGGGACCTCGATAATCCCGTAGACGAGGGTCACCAGGCCGAGGACCGACAGCGTGGCGCCGGCGGGGTCCACCTTGGGCGAGGACGGGTCCTTGGTGTTCGGCACGATGATCCGGCCGGCGATGAGGCCGATCACCACCACCGGCACGTTGACGAGGAACACCGAACCCCACCAGAAGTGACCGAGCAGGGCACCACCCACGACCGGGCCGATGGCGATGCCGAGCCCCGACACGCCGGCCCAGATCCCGATGGCACGACCTCGCTCCTCGGGAGGGAAGACGTTGGTGAGGATCGACAGCGTGGATGGCATGATCAGTGCCCCGCCGATGCCCATGAGGGCCCGGGTGGCGGTGAGGACGTTTGCCGTGCCCGCAAACGCGGACGCCACCGAGCCGACCCCGAAGATGACCAGGCCACCTGCCAGGGCGGACCGGCGCCCGAAGCGATCGGACAGGCTTCCGGTGGTGAGGAGGAGGCTCGCGAAGACGAGGACGTAGGCGTCGACGATCCACTGGAGCTGGCTGTTGGTGGCGTGGAGGGTGCGGGAGAGGGTCGGCAGGGCGACGTTCAGGATCGTGTTGTCGATCCCGATGACGAGCAGGCTGAGGCAGAGGACCGCAAGGACCCACCAGCGCCGCTCGTAGCCTTCCGGCCGCTGCACCTGTCCAGCCGGAGCCGGTGCGCTCTTCATGCTAACCACCTCCTTTTGACAGTCACTTTCACAAGATAGTAGCCCTCAGAATCGGATGCGTCAACCCCGATCCCGCTACGACATAGGACATAGGATGTCCGCCATGGATAGCTCCGACGGCCCGCCGCAGCCCCCCTCGCCGACGTTGTCTCGCATCGAAGAACGCATCGCCGAGGTCCGGCAGCGCAAGGCGGAGGCGGAGCTTGGCGGCGGCGAGGACGCCATCGACCGCCAGAAGCAGCGGGGCAAGCTGACCGCGAGGGAACGGCTGGAGAAGCTGCTCGACCCCGGCACGTTCCACGAGACCGACATGCTGGCGAGACACCGCTCACACGGCTTCGGCATCGAAGGGAAGCGGCCGTACGGGGACGGGGTCGTCACCGGGTGGGGCACCCTCGGGGGGCGGAAGGTCTTCGTCTTCGCCCAGGACTTCACGGTCTTCGGCGGGTCGCTCGGCGAGGTACACGCCGAGAAGATCTGCAAGATCCTCGACCTGGCCCTCGAGACGGGCGCCCCGGTGATCGGGCTCAACGATTCGGGCGGCGCCCGTATCCAGGAAGGAGCGCCGTCCCTGGCCGGCTACGCCTACATCTTCGACCGCAACGTCCGAGCCTCGGGCGTCATCCCGCAGATCTCCGTCATCCTCGGTCCCTGCGCCGGCGGGGCCGTCTACTCACCGGCCATCACCGACTTCGTGTTCATGTGCGAGGACACCGCCCACATGTTCATCACCGGCCCGGAGGTGATCCGGGCGGTGACCGGCGAGGAGGTGACCCACGAGGAACTCGGGGGAGCCATGACGCACGCCACCAAGTCGGGGGTGGCCCACTTCGTCGGCACCGACGAGGAGCACACCCTGCGCATGGTGCGCTTCCTGATGTCGTTCCTCCCGTCCAACAACCTCGAGGACCCTCCCTACTTTGCGCCGAGCGACGATCTCGAGCGCCGCGAGGCCCGCCTGCGGGAGCTGCTGCCGGACACCCCGAACAAGGCATACGACATGGGGGAGCTCATCCGCCTCGTCGTCGACGACGAGGAGCTGTTCGAAGTGCACGCCCATTATGCGGGCAACATCCTCACTGGCTTCGCCCGCCTGAACGGGCACCCCGTTGGGATCGTCGCCAACCAGCCCAAGATCCTCGCCGGAACGCTCGACATCGACTCCTCCACCAAGGGGGCGCGGTTCGTCCGCTTCTGCGACGCCTTCAACATCCCGCTGATCACCTTCGTCGACGTGCCGGGCTTCCTGCCGGGGACGAACCAGGAGTACGGCGGGATCATCCGCCATGGTGCGAAGCTGCTCTACGCCTTCACCGAGGCGACGGTGCCCCGTCTGACCGTGATCGTGCGCAAGGCCTACGGGGGGGCCTACCTCGTCATGAACTCCAAGCACATCCGGGCGGACATCTCGTACGCGTGGCCCACCGCCGAGATCGCCGTGATGGGACCCGAAGGGGCGGTCAACATCATCTTCCGGCGGGAGCTCGAAAGGGCACCCGACCCCGTGGCCCGCAAGGCGGAGCTCATCGGCGAGTACCAGGCCAAATTCTCCAACCCGTTCATCGCTGCGGAGCGAGGCTACGTCGACGACGTGATCGAGCCGGAGGAGACCCGGCCCCGGCTCATCGCGGCGCTCGAGATGCTCAAGACGAAGCGGGAGACGCTGCCGCCGCGCAAGCACGGCAACATGCCGCTGTAGTGCGGCAGGTGACCGTGGCGTGAGCGAGTCCCAGGACGCCGCCGGCTTCGAGGTTTCCCACATCCGGGGCAACCCGTCGCCCGAGGAGGAGACCGCCATCCTCCTCGCCCTCGAAGCCTTTCTGGGCCGCGAGCAGCAAGGACCGGGTACGTTGGCCGGGCACGCCTGTTCGGCATGGACGCTGGCCGGCCGTCTCGCGGCCCGCCGCGGCGGGATCCTCGACGTCCGCTCGACGCTGGGCCGGAGCGCCTGGGCGGCGAGCGCCACCATCCCCTGGTCGGGCCAGGCTCACCAGGGCCGGGTGGGCCGGGGGGAGTCTCGATAGGTGCGACCTTCCGTAGACGTTTGTGCCAGACGCTAGAGACCCAGGACGTCTCGCGGGTCGATGACAAGATCGGGGAAGGCCAGGGGGGACAGCCGCCCGCCCGACACGACCTGGCCCAGTTCCCCATAGCCATCAGGACCAGGAGACCGATACGTGGCAATCTGCGCTCGGGCAAGGTCAACAATCCACAACTCGGGAACTCCAGCAACGCTGTAGAGGGATGCCTTGATACTGCGGTCGTACGCAGCAGAACTCTCGGCCACCTCGACAACGAGCAGGGCATCCTCAGGCCCCGGATGGGCCTCGGCGTAGAAGTCACGCCTGAGACGCAGCAGAGTGACGTCCGGCTGCGGCTCTGAGTGCTCTCCGAGACGGATCGGCCCCTGCACTCGCACAACGGCGAGGTCGATCACCAGGCGAGAGAACAGAGCCGTAAGCCGGTCCACGGTTGCTGCATGTCGGCTGCTGATCGGCGTCATCTCGACGACTTCGCCTTTGATGAGCTCGACGCGGTCGTCCTCGCCGAGGATACCGGTCTGGGCCATCCGGTAGTACTCCTCGACGGTGAAAAGGTGAGGCTGCGGTCGTACGGCCATATCCCCTCAACAATCGTACCGGAGCGGACAGTTCTCCGGTCCAGCCTCATAGCGGTCCGATTGTATCAGGGCATCTCTATCAGGGCTAGCACATCTGATTCCATCTTTACTTACTTCTAGCGTCAGCTTCCCGTGCTGCCGTGGAAACCCCTGACCGCGCTCGGCGCTACTGGGCCGGCGTTGCCGGCCCCATTCGCTCGTTGGGCAAGCCCGGCCTAGCCGAGGCCTAGCCGCAATGCCGTTTATTTAGAGGGCCGGGTGGGCAGACCGCACTTTTGGCGTCCATTGGAACCCGTTGCAGAACATGGTCGAGGGGCGGGTTCGTGAGGCACGTTGAC
>Ga0137388_10000261_pt1 | contig 28228 bp, 29 predicted proteins | sample 15con2h14AmetaG_FD_104644 | JGI IMG/M metagenome (GOLD analysis project Ga0137388, IMG submission 104644) | Vadose zone soil microbial communities from Angelo Coast Range Reserve, California, USA - 15con2h1.4A metaG | ecosystem: Environmental > Terrestrial > Soil > Vadose zone > Saprolite...
AGACAAACTGATTACACTCTGTACTCATAAAGGCTGTTGCTCCTTCTTTGGCGGAATCTTTCTAGACAAAAGAGTTATGCCACGAAGCGACAGCCTTTTTCTATTTATTATGAGAAATTCCCGTTAGGGCCCCAACCCACACGAACGGACTCTCGGGCAAGATGGAAAAGGTCAACCTGGATTTCCTTGAAACAGGCAAGACCGGACGACAAGAAGTGGCCGAAAAGCTAGGCGAGACGGATACGGGAGTCATGGAAGACCGGCTTTTCCTGGGCCGCTGGGCTAGCTCGAAGTGGGGAGTTCTGTGGGCAGTGGGCGGCGGGTATTCCGCGGTTGGCGGCTGGAATCGCGCCTGGGCAAGACACAATGTGCTGGTTTCATTCGATGACCGGGACATCGTACAGCAATACCACGAGTTTCCCAATGGGGAATTGGTGAAGCAACTTTCCGCGTGGGTGGCCGAGGGCCACGGTCAGCCTCTCGACTTGTCAGCGCCGATCGAAGTCGCCGTCGAACACCGTCATGCAGCTGGCGTGTGTTTCCCGGGCACCCTTGTTCTGGGAAACGATTCGTTTGAGTTTCATGAAGATGGCCTAAAGGAGAAGCATAATTTCAAGATTTCCCCGAAACAAATCAAGGACCTCAGTTTGACAACCATCGGTCACGGAGATAAGTCCGATCCGGGGTACATGAACCAGACGTTTCATTTCACCGAAAAAACCAAAGTCGGCGGAAAAATGACCATACAAGTTACCGCGCCCACCGTGCTGATTCTCGTCAAGTACCTGGCACAAACTCGGGCGAGCTAGCAGGTCTTCCGCTCGCTGACTCGCCCCTGGCCGTCTTTACGCCGGTGTTCCGACCTTGCGCAGCAACGATGGGCTGAACTTCTCATCCCAGCGAATTCGTCCCGTCATTTGCATCACTACGAACAGCGTGATGATCGTGCCAATGGTCACCGTCAATCCCGTGAACCCTTCAAAGAAAAACGCGTATGAAAACAACACCAGATAGATCAGTTGTGTTATTCCCGCTTCCACGACTGCAAACCGCAAGTCCACCACCAGGCGCAAGTAGCTGACCACCAGAACGATCGAAATGATCGACGAAATCAGGAACGCCGCATGAATCGAAATATGATCCGCCAGATACGCCAGCAGCAGATGAAACGCAAAGAACGCGCACGCCAGGAAAAAGTAGTTCATCGGGTGCAAATCATTGCCGCGTAACGTGGACAGGATAAACACCAGGAAGAAAAAGAAGAATAGCGACACGGGAGCGAAATAGCTGATTCGTCCCGCCAGCGGTCCCGGTTGCAGTCTTTGTGGCATCTTCAACGATGTCGAATCCGGATACCAGATTCTGATAATTCCACTCCAGCTCCCAGCCGTTCGCCGTCTGCCGTTTCTCCGTCGGTGAAAGCGAATTGTCCGGGAAATCGAAACCAGAAATATCCGTTTTCACCAGCAGGTGGAAGTCGTGGGCTTGCGAAATTTCCTTCCCGCGGCCATCCGTATTCTCTCGCGCAAACGTATATCGCCAGCTATCGAGTCCCTGCGAGCGATAGGCCGCGTGCAGCACGGACTTCGCACCGGGCGCCATCCGGGTTCGCGCCACGGCCTGCGATCGGCTGAACGTGACAGCCAGCGGCTTGTCGTCCAGAAGCAGTTGCACGTTGTCATACACTGCCTGCTGCGCCGGAAACGGCAGTTGAATCACAAACGCCTCTTCCCGCGCAGTGGGATTCTGGAACGTGTACCCCCCGTCGAAATCCACTCTGTACGTGCTGAACCACAGCAACCCTTTTTGCCGGTAATCGATGTGCAGCGCCGCTGCAACCCGGCTCGCATCGATCTTCACCGGCTCCGAGCGGACATAACTCTCCGTCCGCGTGGTTTTCTTTCCCTTCTCCTCCACCTCGACGGTCTTTTCTTCTCGCCATTCGCGCGCGATCGCGGGCGGCGCCTGCGCTTGCCGTGCTCCCCACGTCGAAGCCACTCGCCCGGAAAGCCCCGACTCCGCGTTATACGTTCTGTAGAAAATGGTGGACCCCAGAATGGCCCACGCCACCGAAGTACACACAAAAATCGCAATGATCGCCGCAATCCGCTTAATCATGATGGTTTGTGCCGCGATTTTCTCCGCCGCAGCCCCAACCTATCTCAGTCCAGTTGACATTGGCAAGTACTTTTTCTTACAAAGTGCAGACTTCGTTTTATGTAGGCGCCGGGCTTCAGCCCGGCCCTCTCTTTGCCTTTCCATTTTAAAAGTTCCCTTTTCCAATTTCTGATTTCTAGTTTATAGATTCGATTTTCCCGTGCTGCCCCAAAAGATCGATCAACCCACCATCAGATGTCCCGGAAAGTACCGCGGCAGAGGCAAGTAGCACTGGCTATCCGGGCACGCTGGTCGCCTTCGATTATCCGACGCAAGAGGAGATCGCGTTTGAGTTGGGGCTTCAGGGCACAAAGAATTTGGGGCCGTACATCAAAAGTCTCGAATCCAAACATCTGATATCGACAAAAACCTCGATGGGCAGAAAGTTCTATCTCATCCACGACCCTCGTGTTGGACTTCAACATCTGGCAAAGGCTGGACAGTTGACGGTAGAAGAGTTGGAAGAGATTAACAACCTGTGCGCCGACCTGGGTCAACAGCCAATTCATCCCGCGGCTTAAAAAGGGCGTTACGCTGTTGCTGGAGCGTGTCGTAGTGTAGATCCTACCTCAAGTATGACAAGTATGGAGTACCCCTCGCGGATGGCCCATCTTCGCGCCGCGCGAAAGGTGGGCCCTTTGATTTTTTTCGGATTATCTTGCGATGCACGCTCAGCTTTTTTCCACACGCGGGCGGCCCAGGCGTGATGCAGCAACAGGAAGTTTTAGAACGTAGTGGTTATCGGACGAAGTAAAGACCGCGATCTATTCGGTCGAGTATTCGGTCGGGCGTTCCTGTGCTGTATTGAACTGCGCACCACCGTCACTCTATGAGAGAATCCTAACAGTCCAGGATCGTGCTTCTTGTCTCCCGGAATTTTCTCGGCGCGCTCTCGTAGCCGACGCCAGGGACATTCGCCAGCATCAGATGCACCCCTCCTCACCCTGAGAAGCGTGACGGACACCAAGTCCGTCACGCTTCTCTCTTGTTCAGTCGCCGGGCGCCGCGCCCGCTGCGGTTTTCAAGGTGCGGATTTTGCATTCTTGGATGGGCAAACCACATCCTTTCAACACTTTTCGCAATCATTCGAATTACCCACTAGATAAATATTCACAGACAGTATACTGTTTGTCTTGGAACACGGCGGAGAAAGGAGCGCCTTCCTTTGTCCGCTACCTCTCCATCTTCACTCCCTGCCATTCGGCTGTCGCTTTCCAGTCCCCTCCGCTTCGACGTTTGGACGTCCAGACGTGCCGACGCTCCACTCCGTATCCCCCTATCTACTTGCCCCACTAAACCCTTTAGATGCAACACTTATGGATCTCCCCGTAACTGAGTGTTGCAAACAAAAGACTTACGGCCTGACTAAGCCCTTTGGATGCAACACTTACAAAAAACATAGGGGGAGGGGGTCAGTTATTGTTAACCAGATTCCCCTATGCCCACTCGACGAGGTGAGGTTTGGGCGTTCAGACGCGGAGACGTTCCGTTTCCTGCTCTGCTATTCTGCTCGTCATGGGCAGGACTCGACACCTGCCTCGACCGTGCCGACACCCCCAAGGAGCTCCATGCAGTCCCTTCGACTGAACCCCATCCTCAACACAGACTCCTACAAGCTCACCCACTGGTGGCAATATCCTCCGGACACACGCCGCATCTATTCCTACCTCGAATCGCGGGGCGGCATGTTTGAAGAGACCATGTTCGCCATGCTGCAATACATCATCAAATCCAGCTTCGCCGGACAGGTTTTCACCCTCGAGGACGTCGAAGAGGCCCGCCGCCTTGCCCACGCGCATTTCTCCGGCCATCCCAAATCTTTCAACTACGAAGGCTTCAAGTCTCTCTATGCGAAACACGGAGGGCGTCTCCCTCTCCGCATCCGTGCCGTCAAGGAAGGCACGGTCGTCAAGACCCACAACGCGCTCATCACCATCGAAAACACGGATCCAGAGTTCTACTGGCTTACCAACTGGGCGGAAACGCTTCTCGTCCAGGTCTGGTATCCCATTACCGTCGCCACTCTTTCCCGCGCCATCAAGCAGGTCATCGGCAAAGCCCTAGTCCGCACCGGCGATCCTTCCCTTCTTCCTTTCAAGTTGCACGATTTCGGATTCCGTGGTGTCTCTTCCAAGGAATCCGCCGCCATTGGTGGCGCCGCGCATCTTCTGAATTTTCTCGGCACGGACACGCTCGCGGCAATTCAGCTCCTCAATCAGTTTTATTCCGCCGATCTCACCGCGCAGAATCCTCTCGACTGCGCCGCCTACAGCATCCCCGCTTCCGAACACTCCACCATCACTGCATGGGGCAAAGCGCACGAGCTGCACGCTTACGCCAACATCCTCGCCAACTGCCCCGAAGGTCTCGTTGCCTGCGTCAGCGATTCCTACGACATTTACAATGCCGTCCGCAATCTCTGGGGCGGAGCGCTACGCGACAACGTTCTTCAAAGAAGGGGCACGCTGGTGATTCGTCCCGATTCCGGCGAAGCCGTTACTGTCCTCGAAGAACTCTTCAAAATTGTCAGCGAAAAATTCGGCTATGAAGTAAATCGCAAAGGCTGGAAGACCACGGTTCCCTGCGTGCGTTTCATCCAGGGCGACGGCGTAAATTTCTACACCATTCAAAATATTACCGCGCAGCTGACCCGCAGAGGCTGGTCGCAGGATATCTGGAGCTACGGCATGGGCGGCGCGCTGCTGCAACAAATCAACCGCGACACGCTGAAATTCGCCCTGAAGTGTTCCGCCATCGATCGCAACGGCCAATGGCACAATGTTTACAAAAATCCCAAAACCGATCCGTCGAAAGCCAGCCGCGGAGGCCGCTTCAACCTGATCCATGATGGCAAGGAGTTCGCCACCGTCGAAGTCATTGAAGGCGCTCCTATCCCCACCAATAACGCACTTGAAACGATTCTCGAAGACGGCAAACTCCTGCGCGACCAAACCCTCGCCGAAGTCCGCGCCATCGCTTCTTCTTACGACACCTACAATGACCATGCATGATTATTTTCGGTGTCGAGTGTGCGGAGGCGAGCCTGGGGCCCGCCCTTTCTAACTCACGCGCCGCGCAACTTGAAGCGCTGAATTTTTCCTGTCACCGTTTTCGGCAGTTCGCCGCAGAAGCGCACTTCGCGCGGCACTTTGTACGAAACGAGCCGCGCTTTGACATGTTCGCAAATTTCGCTCGCCAGTTTTTCCGAGCCCTGCGCGGTTCCGCGCAACACTACGTGCGCCACCGAATAGGACAGTCCGCGCTCGTCGGTCGCGCCGACCACTGCGGCTTCGGCAACGTGGGGATGCCCCAGGAGCGCGTTCTCTACCTCCACCGGCGAAACCCACATGCCCGCGACTTTCAGCATGTCGTCGGCGCGCCCGCAGTAGTGGTAATAGCCGTCCGAATCGCAAGAAAACTTGTCGCCGGTCACGATCCAATCCCCGCGTTTCGTGCGCGCCGTCAGTTCGGGAATTCGCCAGTACTCTGCGAACGCGCTCGCTCCGCGCACCCAGAGATTGCCGATTTCTCCACCGCCGACCGATTCTCCTTTTTCATCCACGATTTTCGCATCGTAGCCCGGGACGGGAAAACCGCAACTTCCCGGCTTGCATTTTCCGGGAACGCTCGAAATGAACATGTGCAACATTTCCGTCGACCCGATTCCGTCCAAGATCTCGAGCCCGAACCGTTTTTTCCAGCGCTCAAAAATCTCAACGGGGAGCGCTTCTCCCGCCGAAACGCATTGCCGCACGGAAGAAAAATCCACGTCGCAATTCTTCTCCTCCGCTTCTCGCAGAATCGCCGCGTAAAATGTCGGGACGGCGAAGAAAATTGTAGGCCGTCGGCCTTTCACCAGTTCGATCACGCGCTCCACCTTCGTGCGTTCTGGATTCAAGACCGTGCGTGCACCGGCGGACAGAGGAAAATACATCCCGTTTCCCAGGCCATAGGCAAAAAACAACTTCGACACGGAGAATGTCACGTCCTCCTCGCGAAGACCGAGCACGCCGCGTGCGAAACTGCGGCTCGTCGCCAGCATGTCGGCATGACGGTGCACCGCCGCCTTTGGCGTGCCTCCGCTTCCCGATGTGTACAGCATGAATGCGGAATCGTGCGCTGAGGTATTTTCCGCGGCGAGGTGTTCACTCGAAAAACCGGTCCATTCGCTCCACTTTGCGCAAGACACGCCGCGCAGATTTATTTTTCCGTCGCTTACGACGACAATTGGCACCTGCGGGAGTACGCTCGATGCCGGCAAAAATTCCGCAAGCGACTCGGAATGGACAATCGCCGCTTTAGGCTCGCTATTTTCGAGGTAATGAATGTAGTCCGAAGAGCGCGCGAACGGATTCACCGGAACAGCAACGGCCCCGATTTTTGCCGCGCCGAAAAATGTGGCGATGAACTCTGCCGAATCCGGAAGCACAATCAGAACGCGATCGCCCCGCGAAACGCCTTGCGCACGCAGCGCGTTTCCCGCGCGATTCGCGAGCACCGCGAGTTCACCGTAGGTCACTTCGCGTGGCTCGCCGACGATGGCGATGCGCTCGGGATGCAGCGCAGCCGGGGCATCCAGAAAATGTGCCGCGATATTGAAAGGCTGAGGGAATTCCCGGTCCATCAATTTTTCGGAAGGAGTCAAGCTGGGCCTTCAGTCCACGCCGATATCTTCGTTCCAAATTTCGGGGTGATCCACGATGTATTTCTCAAGCATTCGCGCACATTCCTCGGAGTGCAGGTCGATGACATCGATTCCATTCCCGATCAGCCAATCGATCCCGCCGCGGAAATTTGCGGATTCGCCGACGACTACGCTGCCGATGCCGAACTGGCGAATCAGCCCGCTGCAATACCAGCAGGGGGCAAGCGTGGTCACCATGATTTTATCGCGGTAACTGCGTTGGCGGCCGGCTTTGCGAAACGCATCGGTTTCACCGTGGGCGGAGGGATCTCCTTCCTGGACTCGGCGGTTGTGGCCCTTTCCAAGCAGTCTTCCATTGCGTTCGAATAGCGCCGCGCCGATGGGAATGCCTCCTTCTTTGAGCCCAAGGCGCGCTTCTTCCACGGCCGTCTTCAGCATGACGCGATATTTCTCTCGATTTTTTTCCGCGTCGGTTGCCATTTTCTACTGCTCCTGCCTTTCCTGGCTCAGTTCAGCGCTTCACTTCGCAGCGTCCGCCACCGGGAACATCCAGCTTAAGAAAACGTGCGTCGGCCAATAGAGAAGCGCGACGGCCCCAACAAAAATCACGGCAAGATGCAGGGGAGCGGGACCCCAGGAGCGATGAAAGAGGGGATCCTGATACGCATAGTTCATATTGAAACCCGCGGGCAAGAACCGCGAGGCAACGAAGAGCCCCGCCGCGATCGCTGCCTGCAACGCGAGAGCGCGGCGGTCGTATCCGATTTTGCGCATGGCCCAAAGCAGCGCCAGCGGAAGCCCGATGTGAAAGCTTGAAAGCAGCCGTGCCCAAAGCGGTACGCGCGTATCCCACATGTACTCCGTTCCGCCAACGAGAAAGCGTCCGGTCAGCAGGCGCCATGCGATGTCCACGGACCAAAAAATTCCCGCCGCCAGCGAGCTGACAGCCTGGCTGGAAATCAGTATGGAACTTCCCCACCACAATCCCACGCAGCCAAGAATCACGGCGATATCGCACAGGTGCAGCAGATTGGGCCATCCCCAGAAGCGAATGTAACTGGGCAGCCACACGACAGTCCACAGCAACCCGACCCACCGCAAAACGGGGAAGGCGTTTGTGCCGGTGGTCACGCAGCTGCTCCGCTTGGCGCTTCCATTGCGGCACAGCCTACCATAGCTGGTCGAATACTCAACCAATCGATTGATTGCCCTTGAAGGGATGGGGCGAGAGAATCTGTTTGCATGTCCGCTGACACCAATATGGAGCTTGGCGTAACGGGTGCGACTTCCTAGCATGATGCCGCAAGGCGAAACGAATGCGCGGAGATGAAATGAAGACAGGCTGGCTAGTGGAATGGCTCGGCCAACGCGAGGACGAGATGGCTGCGTTGCTGGCGGAGTTGGTCGCCGTGCCGACGGAAAATCCGCCAGGGAAAAACTACCAGGTGTGCGCGGAGCTTCTTGAAAGCCGATTGCGGCGAGTGGGATTGGACTGCGAGCGACTGGAGGCCGGCGAGCCGAAAGAAAGCAGCGGCGACGTCCCCGTCTGTCTGCTTGGCGGCTATGGACGGGGGAAACACGTTCTCTACTTTCACGGGCATTACGATGTAGTTCCAGCGCAGTCGAAGGAGCAATTTCAACCGTTACGCAAAGATCATTTTTTGTTTGGGCGGGGTTCTTGCGACATGAAGGGTGGGATTGTGGCGATGCTCTATGCCATTCTCGCCTTGAAAGAAAGTGGCGTCGAACTGGACGGAAGAATCGCATTGACGCTGGTCCCCAATGAAGAGACGGGAGGCGAAGGTGGCTCGGCGTGGCTGGCGGCACAGGGACGGGTGGGGAGCGAGGGCATCGGGATGCTTTTGGCTGAGCCGACCAGCGGCGTAGTGTGGAACGCGAACCGCGGGGCGATTTCGATGCGTGTTCGTGTGCTTGGAAAAGCTGCGCACGTTGGGTTGCAGCACCGGGGGGAAAACGCGTTCGAACGGATGATCCAAGTAGTTGAGCGGCTTCAGCAATTGAAGCACAAAGTGGAGCGGCAGACGACAAAACTCAACATCGGGGCGGATCAAGCACGCCACTCGATTCTGATGTTGGGAGGGCAAAGCGGCGGGGGCACAAACTTCAACGTGGTGCCGGAAGAGTGCTGGTTCACCATCGACCGGCGCATCAATCCCGAGGAGAATCTCGCGGAAGAGAAATCAAAGCTGATCGCGGTGTTGCAAAATAGCCAGAGTGAGGGCATTCCCTTGGACTGGGAAATTTTGCAGGAAGGGCAATCCTCGGCGTGCCGCGAGGATGAGCACCTCGGCGAAGCGCTGGCTCGCAGCGTGCGAGCGGTTACGGGCGAAGGGCCACGATTTGAGATGTGTCCGGGGCTCTTGGAGATACGCTTCTACGCCGCGCAGGGCATACCGGCTTATGCTTATGGTCCCGGCCTGCTGTCGGTGGCTCACGGGCCGAACGAATATGTGGACTTGCGGAAAATGATCGGTTGCGCGGCAATTTATGCACTCGCGGCTTTCGAACTGCTTCAACCCTGAGCTCCCGGCGACCGATGCCTCCAGCGTGACCTGATGACGGTTTTGCAGCCAATCGTACCTGAGGAAGCGAAATTCGGAAAGGGGGGGTAGGAAAGAAGGGTTATGTCGAAGGGCATGGCGCAGGGGAGTGGAATTTGGCATAGTGTCGACGCGGGTTTGCAGGAAAAACCGATGCAGGACGAGACAAACTTATCCTACCTTTCGGCTTTTTATTACACCGCTGCTGTGCTCTTGATTCTGACCGGTGTGTTTGCTGCGGTGAGCCACAGCTGGTGGATGGCGGCGGCGTGTTTTTTTTCGGGAAGTGTTCTCTTTGGTTACCGTATCTTGGGCTCAAGAGGGCGAAAATAGCCTCTTAAGTCATTGAAATATAAAGAGTTATTGGAAGCAGGCGGGACGCAGCGCCTTGGCGGCGTATTTAATCCCCCACTGGTCCCGACGTACTATTCTAGCTTACCGCAAGACAGCCGATGCTTCTGATGTATGCCAACCCTTTACTTTTGCCAACCGCACGCCAAGAACCAAGGGATGCTTCGCGCCGTACTCTCCGTCAACGAGTGCGAGAGTGTCGTCAGCCAGCACCCCGCCACTTACGTCGGCGATCAGTTCCCAAAGCTGGCGAACGAGCAAGCGACGGCAAGCGATTTTGCAGTGCTCAATTTCCCAGTGAATGAGGTTCCGGCGGGCTGGCGACCAGGCTACTACAGGTTAGACTCTGACCTGACGAAGCTCAACGAATCGCTGTTGGCGCTCTCACGCTAGCCTCATTCCGAACAATTTCTCCTAATTCAGTGGAGCCCGCGCAGGGACTTCTCAGGGGAGCTATTTCCATCCGCCGGTGGAGGCCAGCAGCTGCAGTCCGATGGCGTAGGATTTCTGCCCCAGAGGTTCGCAATAGACGACCCGCGCGCGAGCACGGAAATCGCCTGGCAGAGACCACAAATTCAAGCGCTCGTTCCTTCTCCAGGGATTGCTCGAAACGACACGCACACCATGGGTGCTTACGTTTTCCGTAAGGCCCTCCTCCGCCGGATGGCGGACATCCAGACTGCAAAGATCCACTCTTACGGACAAAGGGAGGCGTTCTTCCAAACGGCGCGCAATGCCTTGCATGAGACACTCCGGGGCTTTGCTCAATATGGAGAGGCTGGATGTCGGGGTGGGAACGACACGGCTATCATACGCCTGGCAGGACTACTATCCACAGAAATTCGAGGCCCCTTGCGGGCATCGCTATAGAAAAACTCGACACTTCACCGATATTGGCGAACAGGATACACGCTGGTACTCCTGGTCTATCGACCAGTGCGGAAGCCCAAGAGAGAATCGGCTCAATTCAGAGAATTCCAATGTACCGGCCCCTCTCTGGAGTGATAACCCCCGGGATTCTGGCGGAAGATTGAACTGGAGGTAGGCAATGAAACCTTTTAGTTTGTTGAAGATACCGGTGCTCTTACTCGGATTCGGAGCTTTGCTGCTGGTCACCCCGAGCTGCAAGGCACAGTCTGAGGTAAGTCCCGATCATTTCGACGGCACAGACGCATGGGAGGCCGCTGCCCGGAAACCAGTGACTCCAAAAACCAAGCCGACATCAGCTCCTGTTTTCCACCAAGCACAGAACGAGAAGACTAGCACGGGCGCAAGCCTGCAGCTCGCGGCAGTACGCGATCTCTCTAATCCGACGCCCCGAAAGGCCGCAGCGGTTCAAGACAAGCGCAAGATGGCCGTCCGGAAATCGGACAAGAAGGAACAATAGCAACCTCTCGTGAGCCCGAGAGAGTCGCTTGCCACGTTTGTCATCGGAGTTAAGGACTGGCCGGCCTCAGCTTGCCGCTGGAAGCCAAGTCTGCAGCACTCCCTGAGCGTTTGGCAGGACTCCTCCAAACAGCAATCCCATGCCGAGGTGCGCGTGGGAATAGACGACCGTGGCGGGCGCTTCGAAGACCTGTGTTTCGGTGAGAATCTTTACGCTGACCGCTGTTCCATCGGCCAAGGGATTAATCGTATCCACATAACACCCGGAGGCACTGATGTCGCTGATGCGTGCGGAAAGACGCGTGCCCGCGGTTTTCGACAAGACTTCCGCTGAAGCAATGAAAGTGAATCTTGGGGCACGCCGCCGTTCTTGGTCCACGGTGTTACCTTCTTGCAAAATGGAGCCGTATCTTATCCCGAAATTGCCCAGTCAGTGTTAAAAATTCAGTTATTCCCAAATATTGCGGATTACCGCGTGAGTCAGGCGGCGTTTTCCTTGAGCCCTTCCTCTCTACGCTACGCTGGGCGCTTGCTCGCAGTTGATCGCCCAGGGTATGCCGAATTGATCTCGCGCCATCCCGGCGGCACTTGTTCTGCCATGGGCGATTTGCCATATGTGAGCATAAAAACGATTTTGTCCCCAAAGCATCGTTCATAAAACTTGAACGCGGCCTCGCATTGCCCGCCAAAAGCTAGATTGGGAGTCAATCGCATTGTGCGCTGCTTGAGATTGCCCGAAGCGTAAGTGCCACATGGTGGCCGCGTGAGTCAAGCGGCGGGTTCATTTTCTCCGCAACCGCATGTTGGTATCCTCTGCACGCCGTCTACGAAGCGGGCGCCGGAGCGCACCAACGGTGAGAGCTCAGCCCCATTTACTTTCCGCCGGCGGCGTGAGCCAACTGCAGTTGTCGAGCGCGATAAAAACAGACGACTGCAATAATCAGTGACTTCGGCGGAGAAACCCAAGTACCATCTTCTCGACCCTTGGGGGATGTGCGCGTGGGGTAAGAATGCCTCCAGAAGGCGTGCGTCGCAGCAGCCGAATTCCGAAAGAAATCGCAATTCTGTTGGTAGGCAGCGACATGGAAGGCAAAATGTTCTCCGAGCAGACCAAGACGGTCGTGCTCAGCCGCCACGGCGCCGGCATCGTTTCCCAATATGCGCTGTACGCCGAGCAGGAACTCATCCTGCGCCGGCTGGATACCGACAGAGAAGCCGAGGTGAAGATCGTCGGGCAGCTTGGCGCCCATGATAATAAGTACACCTACGGCGTGGCCTTCCTGGACCCGGAAGTGGACCTGTGGGGGATCAAGTTCCCCAGCATGACGGACTCTGAAAGAGAAGCCAGCCGGGTGGTTCTGCAGTGCAGCAGTTGCAAGGCACGGGAGATGGTCGAGCAGAGCGATTTGGAATCAGACGTCTACCACGTCAATGAAGGGATTGTCCGCTCTTGCAAGAAGTGCGGAACTTCGACGATCTGGAAGCGGGCTGCGGACGCTGCCGGCGGCGAACCCGCTGTGGTAGAAACAATACCGGTGGGAATTGAGGAGCAAACGGAGCCAGTGGAGTTCCCGCAGGCCGCTTCACCTCAACCAGAACCTGCGGCAGCGCCGCCGCAACCTGCTGCGCGCCCCGAAAACCGGCGCAAATACGTGCGCACCAAAGCGAGTTTCAAGGCGTGCATCCGGACTTATACGTTCGGCGACGATGTGGTAAGTTGCGAGGACATATCGCGCGGCGGACTTCGCTTCAAGAGCCGGAAAGAATACGCCGCGAATACTGAAATTGAGGTGGCGGTTCCGTATTCTCTTGGCGCACACACCATTTTTGTGCGTGCGCAAATCGTGTATGTGGTGGAATTGAAACAGGAACGACGGTTTCGGTGCGGAGTTGCTTACGCAAAATCCTGAGGCCGGGCAGCTAGAGAGAATTCTGGAGCGCCTTTTCTAGGGAAGGCACCACGCGAACAACTGTGCCGTTCCAGAAGACGGCAGCCGGTGCCTGACTCCAATTCGAATGTGGCGGATAAAGAATGGCTTCATCCCAGAACAATCCCCTGTCGATACAGCAGTCGGGCTTCGGTTGTGCGGGGTTGTCAGTGGCGGACTTGCGAAGTGCTTGCGCGACGAGATGCTTCGGATCCCAGAATTGTCTGGCGCGCTGATCCGGAATTCTCGCGAGCGTGCTATGAACTGGTGAACGCAAGTCCGTACGAAGCATCGGCTCCCACACCACCAGCACACGGAATGAAGGGTCCGGATTGCGCTGTAAGAGCTTTTCGACTGCGGAGGCCCCCCGCAGACAGGTTGATCAAGTTGGGGAAAGAAGGAGAAGCAGACGCGGCCCATCAGTGGATTTGTCGAAGGCCGCTTCGAATGATGCGAAATTCGCGGCGGTCAGCGTGGCGAGAGGTTCCTGGCCCGGCGGCGTGGAAGAATCTATTCGCAGGTACACCACGGCAAGAATCAGGGTCACCACAACAACGCCAATGCCGACTAATTTCTTGTTCATCTTCCGGCTCCGGAAAAATGATCAGCGATGAGTCCTGCGATTTCCTGAGGGAATGACGATCATAGCCAAAACCAGCACGACGGCCGTCCAAAGCAGCGCGATGCTAAAATAACTGCGTTTCAGCGCGCACAGTCTTGCACGGCGTTGCTGCCAGAAACCAACTCCCAACAGAACGATGGAAAGGGCCAGGAGCCAGGGCCGGAACTTCTGGACGAATGCGCTGGCTCCCGCGGCCCCGAGCGCGCTGGCGAATCCGAGGGGCAGGCAGCATCCGATCGTTGCGAGCGAACTCAAGATCGCGCCCAGGGACGCGAAGGCGCCGGAGCCGTGCTCGGTCACGTTATTGGGCGCGCCGTTTTTGTTTGTAGCGGACATTCCAATTTCTATTTCACATTTTCTAAAGATGAGAGGAATCAAAGGGCTTCGGAAAGAGCTCGCGCATTTGGATGAGTTCGATCTTGCCCTTGAGATTGGCCATGATCACGGGGACGTCGCCGCAAAACTCCCAGATCAGTTGGCGGCAAGCGCCGCAGGGAGGAGTCAGCGTATCGGTGTCCGTCACCACAGAGATAGCATCGAAGCCGCGCTCGCCTTCGCTGATGGCTTTGAAGATGGCGATGCGCTCGGCGCAAACGGTAAGGCCGTAAGTGGCATTTTCGACGTTGCAGCCGCCAAAGATTCTGCCGGAAGTAGCGCGGAGCGCCGCGCCCACGCGAAAATTGGAGTAGGGCGCGTGAGCGTTTTCTCGCGCCTGCCGGGCTGCCGAAATCAAGTTATCGTATTCGCTCACGCAATCGCCTCTGCCATTCGCGGGATGACGGCTTTCAGCAAGCCGATGAATTGCCCTTTCACGCGCTCCGCTGTTTCCAGGACTTCCAAGTGATTGAGCGGCTGATCGAGAATTCCCGCTGCTGCATTCGTCACGCAGGAGATGCCCAGCACGCGGATCCCGCTGTGTTGAGCGGCAATCACTTCCAGAACTGTGGACATACCAACGAGATCCGCGCCGATCGCGCGCAAGTAGCGTATCTCTGCCGGCGTCTCATAGCTCGGCCCGAGAAGTCCAGCATATACGCCTTCGTCCAACCCAATGCCCAGGCGGTTTCCTTCGCCGACGGTGATTTCGCGGAAGGGCTTGTCATAAGCCGCGGTCATGTCGTGGAAGCGCAGGCCAAAGCGTTCGTCGTTCGGTCCAGTGAGGGGATTGACGCCCTGAAGATTGATGTGGTCACTGATCACTACGAGGCGGCCTTGCACGAATTCGCGTTTGATGCCTCCGGCAGCGTTGGTGAGGATCACGGCTTTTACGCCCATGCGCGCGAAAACGCGGATGGGAAAGACTACCTCTTTCGCGGAATAGCCTTCGTAGAGATGGACGCGGCCTTGCATCCCCGCGACAGGAACGGCTCCCACTTTACCGATGACGAGTTTTCCCGCGTGGCCAATGGCAGTGGATTGTGGGAAGTGCGGAATTTTCGCGTAAGGAATTTTGGTGGCACCGGAGAATTCATCCGCAAAAGCGCCAAGGCCCGAGCCAAGAACCAGGGCAATTTTGGGCTTGAGAGCCGTCTGAGAAAAAATGAAATCTGCTGCTTGCCCCGCGCGCTCGAACTCACCTTGGGGCAAGGCGCTAATTGAGGGCTTCTTGGTTGGCCGTGCCTTGGACCTGGAGATTTTTTTTGCGCTCACGAAAGAATCCCTACAATGGAAGCCGACATTAAGTTTGCCATAGTGCCGGCGAGCATGGCGCGGATGCCGAATTTTGCAAGTTGGCTGCGCTGCTCCGGGGCAAGTGCGCCGATGCCGCCGATCTGGATGCCGATGGAACTGAAGTTGGCAAAGCCGCAAAGCGCAAACGTGGCGATGGCAAAGGTGCGCGGGTCGAGCGTGCCCTTCATGGGGCCAAGCTGGCCGAACGCGACAAATTCATTGATGACCATGCGCGTGCCGAGGAGATTGCCGATCTTCGCCGCGTCATGCCAGGGCACGCCGATCAGCCAGGCAACGGGCGCGAAGATCCAGCCGAAAACGGTCTGCAGGCTTTCGGGGAACCAGGCCATGTGCGGCCAGTTGTGAATCCCGCCCATGATGGCGTTAAGCAGAGCGAGCAAAGCGATGAAGGTAATCAGCATGGCGCCGACGTTGAGCGCGAGATGCAAGCCGTCGCTGGTGCCGCGAGCGATGGCGCCCAGAAGGTTGGTTTCCTTTTCCATCGGCGGCATTTCCACTCGGCCCGCGGTGAGTGGTTGCTCGGTTTCCGGGACCAGCATCTTGGCCATAAGCAACGTTCCCGGCGCCGTCATGATGACGGCGGTCAGAAGATTCTTGGGATCGGCGCCGCCCACCTGGATATAGCCAGCCATCATGCCGCCGGAAATATGCGCCATCCCGCTGGTCATGACGACCATCAGTTCCGACTTGGTGAGTTTGGGAAGGAAGGGGCGAATCGTGAGCGGGGCTTCCGTCTGGCCCATGAAGATGCTGGCGGCAACATTGAGCGATTCCGCGCCGCTGGCGCCCATCACGCGAGTCATAATCCACGCGGCAGCGCGAATAATGAGCTGCATCACGCCGAGGTGATAGAGAACCGCGAAGAAGGCGGCGATAAAAATAATAGTCGGCAGCACCTGAAAGGCAAACGAAAAGCCGAGCCGGGAGAGTTCCTTGGGCAGACCAATGTCGCCGAAAACGAAAGAGGAACCCGCATAGGAAAAACTCAACAGTTTATTTGCGCCCGCGCCGAGGAAACCAAAGACCGAACTGCCCACACCGGAACGCAGAACAAAAAATCCGAGCGCTAACTGGAGACCAAGACCCCAGGCGATGGTCTTGAGCTTGATGGAGCGTCGGTTCGTGGAGAAAACCCACGCCAATCCCAGGATCACGGCCATGCCGAGTACTCCGGTAAAACGTCCCATGAACACCCCTCTCCAGACGACGGATTCAAGCGCCGATCAGACGGCGCACCAGAGGCCGCTTTTCCTGCGGCGGTTCTTCGCCGATGTGATAACTTTCCGCTATGAGGCTCTTGGCTTCGGCAAGCTTAGCGTCGCTATTGTAATGAATCGTGGCTAGCGGTTCTCCCTTTTCCACGCGATCGCCGATCCGCTTGTGAAATTCCAGGCCAACGGCGTAATCGATCTTGTCTTCCTTTTTCTCGCGTCCGCCACCAAGCGTGGCAAGCGCAATGCCGAAGCCCTCGCAGTTCGTTCCGGCGACGAAACCGTCGGTGGAACTCGCGACCTGGAAATGCAGGCGCGCAGTAGGCAATCGTTCCGGCTCGTCAACGATGCGCTCGTCACCGCCTTGCAAGCGAATCCCTTGCCGGAATTTTTCGAGTGCCTGGCCGCTGGCAATCATGGTTGCGGCGAGGCGGCGGCCTTCTTCGACATCCTTCGTTCTTTCACCGAGATAGAACATCCACGCGGACAATTCGAGACTCAGTTCACGCAGATCGGCGGGGCCGCGGCCTTTGAGGACTTCGACGGACTCGGTGACTTCGTTCGAATGGCCGGCCATGCGGCCCAGCGGCTGATCCATGTCGGTTATCAGCGCAACCACTTTCTTGCCCATGCGTTTGCCGGTTTCCACCATGACTTCGGCGAGGCGAACGGAATCTTCCTCTTTCTTCATAAAAGCGCCGGAACCCGTCTTCACGTCAAGCACCAGCGCGTCAATGCCTTCGGCGAGCTTCTTGCTCATGATGGACGCGCAAATCAGGCCGATATTTTCAACCGTCGAAGTCACGTCACGGAGGGCGTAGATTTTTTTGTCGGCAGGAGCGATCTCCGCAGTCTGCCCGATCAACGCCATGCCACATTCGCGCAGAACGCGGCGAAACTCCTCGAGCGACAAATTCACGTTGAAGCCCGGAATCGCTTCCAGTTTGTCGAGCGTGCCGCCGGTGTGGCCCAAGCCGCGCCCGCTGATCATCGGAACGGTAAGGCCGCCCGCGGCGACAATGGGGGCAAGAATGAGAGAAGTCTTGTCGCCAATCCCGCCGGTGGAGTGCTTGTCCACTTTCTTCCCGGGAATTTCGGAATGGTTGAGGACTTCTCCGGAATAAAGCATCACTTCTGTGAGCGCCGCGAGCTCCGAGCGGTTCATGCCGCGGATCCACACGGCCATCAGCCAGGCAGCCATCTGGTAATCGGGAATTTCACCGCGCGTGTAGCCGGAAACCAGAAAACTGATTTCTTCGCGGGAGAGTTCTCCCGAATCACGTTTCTTGCGGATCAGGTCGACGGCGCGCATGCGTTTGAAAAGCGAACGGGGAGCGTAACACTCGCTTTCGGGGGCGTCAACGCGATGCGTACGGCCAATTCGGCAAATCGCTACAGCACCTGCTGCACGTCCGGAGGCAAATTGGTTGTCTGGCCGGAGATTACATGCCAGCCGCTGGCAGTATTGATGTAAACATGCATGGTGCGGAACTGGCTGCCAAGGTGTTGGCCGTTAAGAATGAACCGGGAAGACCACAGGCAAGTTGCAACCGCCATGTCTTGAAAAATACGCACGCGTATGTCGGAGGCGACGAACGATTCACGCTTGACCAGGGAAGATTGAATCGCCGCAATCCACTGGTCCTTGTTGATCCGCTGCCCATGGGAGAGTGTCCCTTCGAAATCATCGCTGTATATACGACGAAAGAAAGTGGCGTTGCTCAATTGGATGGCGCGTGCAGCTTCTCTCTCCAGGCTGACAATCTCCTGCCTCTGCACTTCGGGATCTCCGAGCAGGGGCTGAGTAACACATCGCTGGATGCACGCAGTTCGCCAGTTTTCTTGCGCTTGCCATGAGGGAGCAAGAAGCAGCCCGATTACGATTGCCACCATACCTCTAATTTTGATCATCTTGGGGCACCTCCCTCAAGGAATGACGGAATTCAGCCGTATTGACTCGGGAAAGATTCGTCGCTGACACACTCCATGGTACGGAAAGAAGATTGCCCATATCCATCTCATCCATGACGTACGTGTTCTGAATGACAAGCTTTCGCCCTGGCGACCGCTGAAGGTGGGAACGGCCTACGAAATTGTTTGCGTCTACATGAGACCGAGTTGAGCGCTGGGAGTCGCCGGCATGCCGCCTCGATCAATGCCTACCACTCGGTCAAGTATGGGCCGCTGGCTCGGATTATCCGCCCTAAAACAAGAAATCCGTTTCGTTTTAGCGCTCTGCTAGAATGATCCCCACTCAAAGATAGTCATCACCAGTGGGAACCCAACTCCATCGGAGGAACTATGATCGACAATAAGAAAGAAAAACGTGAAAGATCTTTCACCGGAGGTGACCAGCAAGCCGTCAACTCGGTGCCGTTTTCACGGCGCAGCTTTCTCGCCAAGACTTCCTGTTTCGGAGCTTTTTATGCAGTAGCCAGGCTGATTCCCTTACCCGCGCTGGCGGCGGAGTTGTCAAACGACTCGCGCGTATCCCCAACCCCGCTCGTGGACAAGGGGTTCGCCTCGGTGCGCAAAGTCGGCAACGGCCTGTATGCCACGATCTCCGACCCATCGAAGGGCATTACAACCATTTGCAATGGCGGCTTCCTAGCGGGAAAAGACGGCGCGCTGCTCCTCGAAGGATTCGGCTCGCCATCAGGTGCCTCCTTCCAGATGGACGCCCTGCGCATGGTCAGCCAAGTGCCGGTGAAGGGAGCGCTGGACACCCACTATCACTTCGACCACTCCATGGGAAATTCGTTTTACGGCGCCAATGGCGTGCAACTTTGGGCGCACGCGACAACCGCTAAGCGCATCGTCGAGAACTATTTGCCGATGCAGGGCACGGACAAAGCGGCGGCGCTTGCCCCGTTCGAGAAGCGCGTCAAGGACGCAAAGTCGGATACGGAACGGCAGCATGCCCAGAGCGATTTAAATGCTGTGACCGGGCTGTTCCAAATTGCCAGTGTCACCGTCATTGGCTTGCCGAATCATCCGATTGATGCGGCAAAGCTGCCCCTGTCGCTCGACCTTGGAGGCCTGACGGCGGTGATCGAGTCCTACCCTGGACATTCCGGAACGGACATGATCGTGCGCGTGCCAGAGCAAAATGTTGTCTATGCCGGCGACCTGCTCTTCAGCGGCTGGTATCCTGTCTGTTTCGACGAGAAAGCAACAGTATCCGGCTGGCGCGACACTTTGAAAAAATTCGCGGCATTCGACAAGGACACCCTCTTCGTCCCGGGTCACGGCCAGATTTGCGGGCGAGAAGGCATCGCTGCGCTGCGCGAAGTGTTTGACGACATCGCCGGTCAAGCCGAGAAAATGTTCAAGGCAGGCGTCCCTGCCGAAGAAGCGCAGCACCGCTACGTGGTGCCCGATAAGTTCAAGAATTTCCCCGTTTATTCATGGGGATTCACAATTGGCCCGACAATTACCAAGCTCTATGCGGAGTGGCAGGGAAAGTAAACGATTATGGGAGCGGGTATTTGAGACAGTCCGCCGAACTAGTGCTTTGCCTGTTTGGCCAGGTCCCAACCCTCCACGACAACCGATTGATAGGCACTATCGGTGCGGACTGCATCCTGCACGATTTCCTGAAGTCTCCGAAGCAATTCTTTTGCGCGAGGATCATCGGGGCTCACTTTTCTCTGCCCACCCTGTGAAGACTCCAGAGATTGCACGTCCGACATAATCCGTCTCATCTCCCGGAAGAGTTCCCGGCCATGAGAGACGTACTGTTGCTTTGCTGCATATAATTTATCTTCCCATCGGCGGCGGTTTGGAAAATCCACATCGTTATCGAGAAGTGCGGCTTTCGCAAGCGTTGTGCGATCCATGGGATCCATTTTGTTCAATGCAGTTTCGGCCCGCTCTAAGCCCGCAAGCGCTCTGGACATGGCGTTTCCGTCACCGGCGCTTTTCGAACTGCCGAGATCGCTCAGCCCGCCAAGAACCTTGCTCGACGGAAGATTATCATCGGTGATCACCGTCTTCGGTTGCGCGGCGTTCTTTTCCTTGTCCTTGCGAGCTTGGCGCGCCACTTCACCCAGCGATGGTTGATCTTGGGCGTACCCGGCAGTCGAAGGGATTAGCACCCAAGTGAGCACAGCCAGGAAACTCATTTTTCGCAACACGATGGCCTCCGTACCGACAAGCCTTCTTGTCCGGGAATGCGATCTTCCTTCTAGCAATGCTCTCGCCCAAATCCCGGACATGCTATAGATCAATATTTGGGAGTTCCTAAAAGGCTAACATTCGCTCCGGCGTGCCTCGGGAAGCCATGCTTTACAACATGCGGCCGCTGGCGAGAAACGCAAACTAATCGGGGAGAACGCTGTCGAAGCTGCAAATAAGATCGCATTTGGTCGCCCAAGAAACTGCGCGGCTTTCGCGGTCGCACAGGATCGCCCGCATTCCCACGGACTGCGCCGCTTCGATTTCCTTTATCGAATCCGAAATAAACAAAAACTGGCCTGGCACATACGAAAAGGAAACGGCGATTTTCTTGTAGCTTTCCCCTTCGGTCTTGGCTCCCACGCGGGTGTCGAAGAAGGTGGAAATGTATGACGTCAAATCGCCCGAGGCCGTGGTGCGAAAGAGGAGTTGCTGCGCGAGGACGCTTCCCGACGAGTAGATGCAAATGATCTTTTTTTTACGTCGCCATCGTCCGAATGCGCTGGGCACATCGGAAAACACTTCACCGTGCAATTCCCCGCTCGCGAATCCGTGCTGCCAGATTTTCCCCTGCAGTGATTTCAGCGGCGTGCACTTGCTGTCCCGCGCGATCAGCCATTGGCCGTAGGCAACGATCGAACGCAGCCGCGCTTCTTCCGAATCATCCATCCATCCAGGCGGTTGAAGACCATTGCGCTCATCCAAATCGTGTTGCGTGCGTAGCTCCTGAGTCAATGACTGAATTTCTTGGTCTTGAGCGTGTTCTCGAAAAAACGATTCTAGCTTGCGGCTGGCATAAGGGAAAAGCGTTTCATATACGAAACTGACGGGTGTTGTCGTGCCTTCGATGTCCAGAAGAATGACGCGCATTTGGGATTCCTCGATCGGGGCCACGCCAGCTACTTCGCCGCCGTTTGCGGCGGAATGTATCTTGGGCCCCAGCAAACCGGCTCGTAATTCCGGTCCACGCCGCTGCTGGTGTAGTGCGGCGTCCACCCGGACTTGTCTTGAAATAGGCGAATCGCGCGGATGCGGCGGTCGCCGCAGAGATCGAACCAGTGCAAGGTCCCGCGCGGAACGCGAATCAAGTCGCCGGCTTCCACCTCGATTGCGACCACTGGTCCCTGCTGTGGGTGAATATGGAACAAGCCACGACCGGCGACAATGTAACGGACTTCGTCCTCATTGTGCGTGTGCTCGATATTGAACTTCGCCAGCATCGCGTCCAGCCCGGGAGTGTCTGCATTAACGTCAATCACATCCGCGGTGACGTAACCGCCCTGCCGCTTGAGCTTTTCCACTTGCTCGCCGTAAGCGCTCAGCACCTGATCCGCAGAAGCATTCTCGGGCAAATCAAGCGGAGACTCCCAGCGCTCGTAGTCAATGCCAATTCCAGCGAGGTAGTCGCGCACCTCGCCGTGTTCGCGGAGCGAACGATTCTCATCGGGGATTCGAAGGACAGCCACGGCAATCAACTCCCAACTTCCGTCAGCTCAGGAATCACGCGCTTTGCGCGGCGCCGGAGCGAACCAGCACTTCCATCAGGAACTCCAGAATTTCAACATGGCGCTTGGCTTCCTGCAAGCCCGCACCCCAAGTATAAAGCCCATGCTCCCTCAGAAGAAAACCATGAATACCCGGACTCGCTGTCAGCGTTTTCGAAACGCGGTCACCCAGTTCAACCATATCCTGCGAATTTTCCAGAATCGGCAGCCACTCGCGGTGCTTATGAGTCCGAACGCCTTCCAGTCCCTTCAGCATTTCGTATCCTTCGAGCGCTATTCCGCCCTGCGATGCATGCGATCCCGAAAGCACAGTGCTCCAAACCGAATGTGTATGCAGGATCGCACCAGCGGCCACGCCGCGTGCGACGGCAAGATGCAAAAGCGCTTCCGCAGACGGCCGGCCATCGCCGCGGACGACATTCGCCGCATCATCTATCTCCAGAAATTGCTCAGGCGCAAGGCTGCCCTTGTCCAAGCCCGTCGAAGTAATCGCCAGTCGCAGCGGCTCGCGGGAAATCACCGCGCTGAAGTTTCCACTCGTTCCCAGAACCCAGCAGCGCGCGTGAAAGCTCTTTCCGATTTCAGCCAGGCAGGCGGCGGCCTCCGCAAAGCGGGCATCGTTTGGGCCCGATTGCGCGTTCGCCTTGGGACTAATGGTGCGCTTCAACACTCTCTTGGTTTTCTTCATCTTCGCACCTGTTGAAGAGATTTCCCGGAGTTGAGCAGGGGTGCGGCGAGAAAACCCCATGTCCAACAGCGCGAGAGTGGAGCAGGAGTATTCATGGTTTCGAGGGCGCCGGGGCGCGGAGGGAAATTTCCGCCGCCATGGCGCGCATTTCTTCGTGGATCAAGCCGTTAGTGGCGAGAATGATGGGGCCACCAAGTTGGTATGGATTTCCGGCAAAATCGCTAACCCTACCGCCGGCTTCTTCGATCAGCAGGACGCCTGCGGCCACGTCCCATTTTGCAAGGCCGAATTCCCAGAAGCCATCGAAGCGGCCGGAGGCAACACTGGCGAGATCCAGCGCAGCGGAGCCATCGCGGCGCACACCGTGAGAGTGCTGAGTGAAGTCACCGTAGTATTGAAGATTGGGGCTCGCTTTGCGGTTGCGCACGGGAAAGCCGGTACAAAGCAGGCTTGTGGAAAGCGTGGCGACTTTGGAGACGTGGATTTTCTTGCCGTTAAAGGTGGCGCCTTCGCCGCGCGCGGCGGTGAAAAGTTCGTTGTAAAAAGGATTGAAAACCGCGGCGGCGAGGAGCGTATCGCGCTGGGCGAGTGCAATCGAAACGCAGAAGCAAGGATAGCCATGGGCGAAATTCGTGGTGCCGTCAAGCGGGTCAACGTGCCAGCGAAATTCCGAAGCGGAAGCACTTTCGTGGCCGGTGCCCTCTTCGGCGGAGATGGCATGTTCGGGAAAATATTTGGTGAGGCGTTCGACGATGAACCGTTCTGAGCGCTTATCGGCCTGGGTGACGAGATCCACTTCGTCGCCCTTGTAAGCGATGTCCAGCGGGCGGGACAATTCTTCGACGAGAATCTTGCCGGCTTCTTGGGCGATTTCGACAGCGGCATCGAGATAGTTCTTGGTCATAGAGGAATTGAGAGCTCTCCGCAATATTGGCCCGCGCGGCGCGCAAGGGCTTTCTCCACTTTACCACTGGCGGCAACAAGGTTATTGGCGGTGTCAGCCCTTATCCTTTGCGCGCGACGGGTGTCGTCCGGTGGACGAGGGTTAGCCACACGGAATCTCCTCACCGAAATGATGGTGCTCCGCTCGCCAGTCACCTGCCGGACGATTGAGTCGTTTTCATTTACGGCAATTTTCGCCTGATTGGTCATATAACTTCAAGTTCTTATGCTACATTGGTTTGCATCAACCGTTGCTCGTGGTTGAGCCCTCTCGTAGCTGCGCCGATGCGCAGTGCCTTCGGCAATAGGGACCAGGCGATCAAACGGCCATGTCGAAACCAAGGAACCCGAGAACCGCGAGACCGGTTGATTCCCGCAAGGACTCCCTGCAGCGCGCGCAACTCTTTCGCGTGGTGGCCGAGACAGCCACGGATGCCATCATTACCATAAACGAACGAAGCATCATCCTCTTTGTCAACAAAGCGACCGAAAGGATTTTCGGATACCCGGTTTCCGAGATGATGGGCCGCGAATTGACGATGCTGATGCCCGACTACCTTCGGGAGACGCATCGGAGAGGCGTCGGGCGATATATGCAAACGGAGGAGAGGCACATTTCGTGGACGGCGATCAAACTGACGGGGCTGCACCGGACTGGAAAGGAATTTCCTATTGAGGTTTCCTTTGGGGAGCATGTCCACGGAAGGAAGCGCATTTTCACGGGAATAGTCCGCGACATTTCGGAGCGAGAAGAATCCGAGGCCCTGCTCCGGCAATCCGAAGAGAAATACGCGAAGATGGTCCGCTCGAGTCCGGACGCTATCACCCTGCGGAGCCTCCCCGACCGTCGATACCTAGAGGTGAATGAAGGATTTACGCGTCTTACCGGCTACAGCGCCGAGGAAGTGCTTGGAAAGACGCCCGGGGAACTAAATTTGTGGTTGGAGCCGGAACTGCACCGGACAACGCTGCAGAAGCTGGAGGCAGAAGGCCAGGTCAACGGGGAAGAGTTTCGATTCAGAACCAAGTCCGGCGAGATCCGTTACGGGCAGGTTTCCGCCGTGCGCGTGGCGATGAACGGACAGCCATGCATGCTCTCCGTTACACACGACATCACTGACCGCAAACACAGCGAAACAGCATTATCTCAACTAGCCTCAATTGTCGAATCTTCTGACGACGCCATCGTAGGAAAGACGCTGGATGGGAAGATCGTGAGCTGGAACGCTGGCGCGGAGAGAATCTATGGCTACGCGGCGAGTGAAGTGGTTGGTCAGCCGGTCAGTATTCTGGTGCCAACTGAACAGCGGGACGAAGTTCCTGAAATCCTGGAAAGGCTCAAGAAGGACGAGAGGATCCACCACTATGAAACGGTGCGCGTTCGAAAAGGGGGGCAGCGAATTAACGTCTCTGTGACTATTTCTCCGGTCAAGGATGCGGAAGGAATGATCATTGGGGCTTCCGCGATTGCCCGAGACGTAACCGAGCGAAAACGGGTGGAAGAGGAACTCCAAGAGTCGGAGTCCCACTTCCGCTCCCTAGTACATGATGCACCGTACGGAATTTACCGAGTGACCTTGGACGGACGGCTCCTCCAGGTGAACCCGGCTCTTGTGAAGATGCTCGGTTACGAGTCGCAAGAGGAGCTGATGCGGTGCAATGTAGAAAAAGAGATTTATCGCGATCCAGAAACGCGTCAGCGCCTGGTCAGAGACTATTGGCAGAAACACGATTTCCGAGAAGTTGAAGCCGAATGGCGAAGAAAAGACGGGAACATCATCATTGTCAGAATGACGGGGCATGCGGTCTTAGAAAGAGACCGTACGGTTGCCTATTTCGAGGTCTTCGCAGAAGACATAACAGAACGCCGGAGTCTCGAAAGGCAGCTGATGCAATCGCAAAAAATGGAGGCCATCGGCCGGCTGGCGGGTGGAATTGCGCACGATTTCAACAACCTGCTTGGCGTCATCCTTGGACACAGCGAAATCCTTGACCAGCAGCCGGGTAAGGGCGACCGTTTGCGCAAGAGTGTGGAAGCCATCCGGCACGCGGCCGAACGAGCCGCGGCTCTGACAACGCAGCTACTTGCGTTCAGCCGCAAGCAGATTGTCGAGCCAACAGTCATCGACCTCAATGCTTCGGTCATGGAGATTGAAAAGATGCTGCATCGTGTGATCGGCGAAGATATCGAACTGGCGATGCGGCTGCAATCCGACCTGGGGCGTGTGAAAGCGGATCCCGGGCAGTTGAGCCAGGTGCTTATGAACCTGGCGGTCAATTCGCGGGACGCCATGCCCGGCGGGGGAAAGCTGGTCATCGAAACGGCTAACGTCGAACTGGACGACATGTATGGCCGCCAGCACTTGGGTGCGAGCCCTGGGCCACACGTCATGCTGGCAGTAAGTGACACGGGCACAGGAATGGATTCCGAAACGCTTTCCCATATATTTGAGCCGTTCTTCACGACGAAGGAGACAGGTAAAGGGACTGGTTTAGGACTATCGATGGTCTACGGAATCATCAAGCAGAGCAATGGATACATCATGGCTTACAGCGAACCTGGCCGTGGAACGACCTTCAAGATTTATTTTCCGCGCACCGAGGAAGGTGTCGCCCCACTCCAGAAGACAGAGGAGGGAATTCCAAGGGGCACAGAGACCGTTCTGGTAGTGGAAGACGAGGTGGCGCTGCGAGAGCTGACCTGCGTACTGCTGGAAGACGCCGGATACACGGTACTGGAATCCACCGGGGTTGAAGACGCCATAGAAACCGCAAAGGACATGCAACGCAGAATCGATCTGCTGCTAACGGACATAGTCATGCCCCGGCTGGATGGCCGCGAACTGGCGAATCAAATGGTTTCTCTTCGCCCCGATTTAAAAGTTCTGTATATGTCCGGGTATACGGATGCCATCATCGTTGATCGCGGCGTCTTGACGCAGGGGACCGTGCTGGTCCAAAAACCCTTTACAAAGAGGACCCTCTTGCGAAAAGTGCGGGAGACGCTGGACTCCCAAGTTGCGAATTCTTCCGCGCGCAAATAGATAGTTTCGAGAACTATTGGGGACCGTAAAACTAATGTGGTGCTGACTCAACGCAGGCTCCAGCATCCGGCGGCCGGGCAGGGGACAAACGCCGCATCCAAATCACACACGCAGCGTTGTCCCTAGTCCCGTCGACAACCTTGTCAGTAAGGTGCGTCTTATCTTGGCACTTCCAGGGGTGCTTAATGGCGGCAAGGGAACGCGGCAGGGGAGGGAGAACTTATTGGGGGCCGGTGAGGTAGGACTTGCGGTGGCGGACGTGGTAGTCGGCAAGGTTGACCGTGACTACGATGGAGCGGTAGGTGTTGGCAGGGCCGCGGGGAGTGGGATAGTAGGCGAGGAGATACTGGGTGCGGAGTTCGCGGTCGATGCGATCGAAGATAGCGCCGAGTTCCTGGGGCGTGTCGGGATAGAACATGGCGCCGCCGGTAGTGTCGGTCATGGTTTCGAGGGCGTGCTCGCCTGCGGTGTTGCGCCCGCTTTCGTTTTTCACGGGGCGAATCACGATGGTGTAGAGAAGCGCGTTGGAGCGGACGGCTTCCTTGCGAGCAGCCTCGAAGTCGGAAGTGCTGGTGGTCTCGCCGGCGTCGGTGACGAGGATGATGACGCGGCGGCGGTCGTCTCCGCGGCGTTCGAGGGCGCGCGAACCGAGAAGCACGGCGTCGTAGATCGAAGTGCCGGCGCCGGCGGGCATCCTGCGAACCGCCGCTTGTAGCTGGGCGACATTGTCTGAAAAAGCGGCAATTTGAGTGACGTTTTCATCGAAAGCGAAAACGGCCAAGCGATCGCCAGGGCGAAGCACCTGGCGAATAAAATGGGCGGCGGCTTCCTGCTCGAAGCCGATCTCCTTGTGGGCGCTGAGGCTGGAGTCGATCATGATCGCGAGGTCGAGTGGCTGGGAAGTTTCGGACTCGAACCTATCGATCTTCTGCTCGACACCTTCTTCGAAGAGTTGAAAGGCTTCCTTGGGGAGGTCAGGGGCCGGGCGGTTTTTTTCGTCGAGAACGCTGACGAGAACGCTGACTAGGTTGACGTTGACGCGGATACGGCCGCGCTGGGCGGCGGGATCTTGTGAATCATCCACAGGGGCAGCTGGCGTGGGCTGGACAATTTTTCCGGGCTCGCCGACCGGAGACGAAGCGGAAGCGCCTGCGCCAGATGTCGAAGTGGAAGTCGAGTTGGCAGTCGCTGTGGACTTGGCCTTTTGGGCCCAGGGGGGACGGTCAGGCTTGTCTTGGGTGAGCGCGCCGCCGGCGAAGAGCAGCAGCGCGACGGCCAGAACCAAAATGCAGTGGGGGCAAAAGGGTTTCATCGACATTG
>Ga0137388_10000275_pt1 | contig 27427 bp, 16 predicted proteins | sample 15con2h14AmetaG_FD_104644 | JGI IMG/M metagenome (GOLD analysis project Ga0137388, IMG submission 104644) | Vadose zone soil microbial communities from Angelo Coast Range Reserve, California, USA - 15con2h1.4A metaG | ecosystem: Environmental > Terrestrial > Soil > Vadose zone > Saprolite...
ACTCCGTTAGCAACCTGGCCCCACTTTGAAGCCGACAAAATTGAGGCTGCAGTCCGCGTCTTGCGTTCCGGCGCGATCAATTATTGGACAGGGGAAGAGGGACGCCGCTTTGAAGAGGAATTTGCCCACTATGCGGGCTGTGCATACGGAGTTGCCGTCGCCAACGGGACCGTGGCGCTCGAACTTGCACTTCATGCACTGGGGCTTGGAGTGGGCGATGAGGTGATCGTGCCCAGCCGGACGTTTCTTGCATCGGCGAGCTGTGCAATCATGCGAGGGGCGAGAGCGGTTGTGGCGGACGTCGACCGACACAGTCAGAACCTGACGGTCGATACGATTCTGCCCTTGCTCACCCCGCGCACCAAGGCCATCATCGCCGTACATCTGGCAGGGTGGCCCTGTGAAATGGACTCGATCCTGGAACTGAGTCACCGGTGGGGTTTGAAGGTCATCGAGGACTGTGCGCAGGCCCACGGTGCGACTTACAACGGGCGACCCATAGGGTCTCTCGGAGATGTGGCTGCATTCTCTTTTTGCCAGGACAAGATTATGACGACAGGCGGAGAAGGGGGAATGCTTACCACGAATGACCATTCAATCTGGGAGCGAGCCTGGAGCTTCAAGGACCACGGAAAAAGCTATGACGCCGTTTACAATCGCTCCCACCCTCCGGGATTTCGCTGGCTCCATGACTCGTTTGGCACGAACTGGCGGCTCACGGAGATGCAGTCGGCCATGGGAAGGGTTCTCCTGGGAAAGCTACTGGGCTCGGTGGAGGCGAGAAGGAAGCATGCGGATATTCTTTCGAGTAGTTTCTTGTCTATACCTGGTCTGCGGGTGACGAAGCCGCCCGAAAGAAGCGGTCACTCCTATTACAAGTATTATGCGTTTGTCCGGCCCGAAAAGTTGCGGGACGGTTGGAACCGGGACCGCATCATGAGTGCCATTGACGCGGAAGGGATACCGTGCTTCGCTGGCACGTGCAGCGAAATCTACCTGGAGAGGGCATTTCCCGAGAATATGCGACCAACCACAAGGCTGGATGTAGCCCGGGAACTGGGCGAGACCAGCCTCATGTTTCTGGTGCACCCAACCCTTTCGGAAGGCGACATGCTCGATACGTGCCAAGCCGTTGGTAAAGTGTTCACGGTCGCAACGGCGCCAGACCGTGCCGCGGTTGTTGCCGAAATTTCCGCACTCCCGGGACAGACGCCCTTGGTCGTCTGACAAGTCGTTTGGTCTCCACATTGAGCAGGGCCCGCAAACCGGGCCGTAGCCGTAAACCCCCGCAATAGACAATCTCTAACCTCCGCTTCTTTCGCTTCTTCTCCCGTGTGTCCCCCTGGTTCGCCTCTGTTTCCCTTCCAGACTGAGCTCCTTCTTTGGCCTTCGAGCAGCTTTGTGCACCAGGTGTGTCCCATCGGTTCCTCGATCTGCGCCCGAACTCCCTCTCCCCTCGCGTCTCTTTTGTTTGTTCTGCCCCGCTGTAACCAAAAAGCCACGTTCGGCATCCCTGAGAGATAATGTTGAATCTGTAAGGAAAACTACTTGCGGGGGAATTCATGCACGTTGCGATACGCCGGATGATCTTACTGATTGCTGTTCTTGTACTCCCCATCTCTCTGCTGCAGGCCGTAGACAAGAAATTCCACAACGCTCCCGACTCCGCCCGGGCACAGAAAAATCCCTATGAAGGCCAGGCCTCGGCCGTGCAAGCGGGCCAGCGGCTCTATGCTCGCAACTGCCTGTCGTGTCACGGCAAGACCGGGCAGGGAAAAGGGAATGTGCCTTCGCTACTGAATGAGAAAGTCGAAGCAGCCACTCCCGGCGAAATATTCTGGTTCATCACACGAGGAAGCAAGGCCAACGGAATGCCGGCCTGGGCGTTCCTTCCGCCGCAGGAACGCTGGCAGATCGTCAGCTACGTTAAGTCCCTGGGATCTTCAGCGAACGCGGTTCCTGCAGCCCCAACTCCAGCGCCGACGGCAGAACCAGATGTTGCCCGCACCGCAATCAAGGCTCCGCCCCCGCCCGCGCCATTCACTGATTTTCGATACGAGAAGCCCGGAACCACGCGCAAGATTACGGTCAAGGATCTTCCCCAACCCTATGTCACGAAGTCTGCACAGAACGGTGCGGACGAGGTTGCGCGTCCAGCCAACGTTTGGCCCATCGCGCCGGCCGGGTTCAAGGTTGAGCTGTACGCTTCCGACCTGAAAAATCCGCGCTTGCTGCGTACCGCTCCCAATGGAGACATTTTTCTGGCTGAGAGCGACGCCGGAAGGATTCGTGTCTTCCACGGCATGACCAGCGACGGCAAGCCGGAGACGACGCAGGTCTTTGCCAGCGACCTGAAGCGACCATACGGCATTGCCTTCTATCCTCCGGGTCCGGATCCGCAGTGGGTGTACATCGGCAACGAAAACGAGGTGGTTCGCTTCCCCTACCGCAACGGAGATATGAAGGCCACTGGTCTTGCGCAGCACATCGCGGATCTTCCGGCCGGTGGCCACTGGACGCGGGCTGTCGAATTCTCTGCGGATGGCAAAAGAATGTTTGTCGCTGTCGGTTCAGAATCGAACGTTGACGATCCGGAGGACAATCCCGGAGAAAAGGATCGAGCCAGAATTCTTACCTGCAATCCCGAGGCGTGCGAATTGAAAGTCTATGCCGACGGCATACGCAACCCCGGCGGCGGAATCGCGGTGAGTCCCCAGACCGGAGAACTCTGGTGTTCCGTGAATGAGCGCGATGCACTGGGGGACAATCTCGTTCCTGACTACATCACGCACGTCCAGGAGGGTGGATTTTACGGATGGCCGTGGTGGTACATTGGCGGGCACCAGGATCCACGGCAGAAGGGCAAGCATCCGGAGCTGAAAGAACAGGCGATTGTGCCGGATGTGCTGTTGCAGCCGCACAATGCTTCTCTCGAGCTCACGTTTTACCAAGGCAAACAATTTCCCGCGGAGTATTACGGAGACATTTTTGCCTCGGAACATGGCTCCTGGAACAAGGGGGTGCGCACCGGCTATGAAGTGATTCGTGTACCGCTGCACCAGACCGGTCACGCTACGGGCGAATATCAGGACTTCCTTGCCGGATTCGTGCTACCAGACGGCAAAGTATGGGGACGTCCGGTGGGGATAACCGTCGCGCCGGATGGTTCGCTGCTGGTGAGCGATGATGCATCGAATTCCATCTGGAGAGTGAGCTACACGGGCAAGTAGCAGAGATGTTGTCGGATGGAAACGAGACGGTGGCTGGACGATGTGGGCGGGACTCTGATTTGCTCTAGAACGTGTTTCTTGAGGTTTGAAAGGCACGGCTTCCAGCCGTGCCGTAAAGGACGCCCAAGAATCAGGGCTTCAGCCCCTGAGGGCGCCGCAACCATAGCAGCGCATTGATGAGTCGTCTCTAGTGAAAGTCATGCGAGATAGTTTCGGCTTTCGTGACGAAAAGTGGGAGCACGCGCTCGGCTTTCACCGAGATCACGTTATCAAGATTCTGCAGAATGCCTTCGATAGCCAGAAATCGCTCTGAGGTCAGCAGTAGGCGATTCTGGTGGAATAGATCTGGCGTGACGATTGCATTCGCCACACCGGTTTCGTCTTCCAGGCTGAGAAAAACAAAGCCTTTGGCAGTGCCGGGACGCTGGCGGGTGATCACGCATCCTCCGATGCGGAGACGTTTTCCAGTGGGCAGGTCTCGCAGTTCGATAGCGCGGCGAATGCCCATGGCAGTGAGCCAGTCGCGGCGATACGCCATTGGATGCGGACCCACAGTGAGTCCCGTGCCGTGAAAGTCCGCGACCAGACGTTCTTCATGGTTCATGGGTTGGAGTGGCGAAGGAGCATCGGGCTCAGGCAAGTTTTCCAGCAGCGGTCCGGAAACGCGCACAGCGCGTTCAACCTGCCAGAGAGCGTCGCGGCGGTGAAGGCGGGAAGGCCGGCCACCAAGTGGCGAGTACCGAGATTCCTCCGCTCCTCGCGTTCGCTCGGAGGCCGGAATGACAAAGGTTTTACTGGCCGCTGGCCACTGGCCACTAGCCACTGAATTCAGCGCCCCGATTTCCGCGAGCGTAGTGAGTTCGTCCTTGCGGAGTTCGGGAACGCGGCGAGTTAGATCGTGAATGGAAGTGAACGGGGCACGGGCGCGTTCGCGAACTAGAGCCTCGCCGGCTTCTTCGCGCATTCCTTTCACATAACGCAAGCCCATGCGCAGAGCAATGGTGAAGTTTCCAGTTTCCAGTTTCTGGTTTCCAGAGAGCTCGCTGTCTGATTCCACTCGATTTGTTTGCAATTTACCGGAAACTGGAAACCGGGAACTGGAAACTTCTTCCACTGTACACTTCCATTCCGAGCGCATCACATCCACGGGCAATACTTTCAAGCCGTGACGCTGGGCATCTTTGACGATGGTCGCGGGTGAATAAAATCCCATGGGCTGGTTGTTGAGCAGAGCGGCGGTAAATGCAGCCAGATAGTGGCACTTCAAATAACCGCTGGCATACGCGATCAAGGCGAAGCTGGCAGCGTGGGATTCGGGGAATCCGTAGAGTGCGAACGAAGTGATCGAATGAATGATTTGTTCCTGCGCTTCAGGCGCAATTTCGTTGCGTGTCATTCCAGCGCGTAACTTGGCTTCGATTTGCTTCATGCGCGTTTCGGATCGTTTGAAGCCCATGGCACGACGCAGTTCTTCCGCTTCTCCGCCACTGAAGTTGGCTACCACCATTGCCATACGCAACAACTGCTCCTGAAAAAGCGGCACGCCAAGCGTGCGTTTGAGTACCGGTTCAAGCGATGGATGCGGGTAGGAAACATCCTCGCGTCCCTGTCGCCGTTGCAGAAAAGGATTCACCATCTGGCCAACGATGGGTCCGGGTCGGATGATCGCGACTTGCACCACGATGTCGTAGAACTTTTTCGGGCGCAGGCGGGGCAGACATGACATTTGCGCGCGGCTTTCCACCTGGAACAGGCCTACTGTGTCGGCCTGCTGCAATGCCGAATAGACTCCGGGATCATCCTGCGGCAGATGCGCCAGGGAAACTTCTTCGCGGTAGTGATCGCGAATGAGTTTGATTGAATCCTTGAGCACGGCCATCATGCCGAGGCCGAGAAGATCGACCTTGACGATGCCCATGTCGGCGCAATCTTCCTTGTCCCACTGCACCACGACACGGCCGGGCATGGAGGCAGGCTCCAGCGGGACCACGGAGTCAAGTTGTCCCTGGCAAATCACCATGCCACCGGAATGCTGGCCGAGATGCCGTGGCGTATCTTGCACGGCAAGGCACAATTCGTAATATTTGCGCAGGCGCGGGTGATTGAGATCGAGTCCGGCGTCGCGGAAGCGGCGGTCGAGCTTGTCGTTTTCGTCGCGGAATTCCCAAGTGGCGACCGCAGCGGATATCTTGTTCAGAGTTTCCGGATCGAATCCCAACGCCTTGCCCATTTCGCGTGCGGCCATGCGGTTGCGATAAGTAATGACATTGGCAGTCATGGCTGCGCCGCGCTCGCCATAACGCCGGGAAACATACTGTATAACTTTCTCGCGCGCATCGCCGCTGGGCAAGTCGAGATCGAGTGCGGGCCACTCGCCACGCGCTTCGGAAAGGAAGCGTTCGAAGAGCAGTTCCATGCTGATCGGATCGACCGCCGTGATACCCAGCGAATAGCAAACGGCGCTGTTGGCGGCCGAGCCGCGTCCTTGCACCAGAATGTTTTGCTCGTGGCAGAAGCGAATCAGATCCCAGACGATGAGGAAGTAACCGGCGAGATGGAGTTTTTCGATCAGTGCCAGTTCTTTTTCGATCTGGCAGCGGGCGCGGATTTGCATGTCATGAGTGGCACGGCCATAGTGCTGGCGAGACCCTTTCCAGGTGCGCTCGCGCAGGTAGGAGTCGATGGTCTCCCCTTCGGGCACGGGATAGCGCGGAAACTCATAGCCGAGATCGTTCAGTGTGAATTCGAGGCGTGAGGAAAGCTCCAGCGTATTGGCGATGGCTTCGGGCAAGTCGGAAAAGAGTTGCTGCATTTCCTGCGGACTTTTCAGATAGCGTTCGGAATTTCGTGCGAGCAGTTTTCCGGCAGTGGAAAGCGTGCGGTGATTGCGAATGGCAGTGAAGGCATCGCAGAGTTCCCGGTCTTTTGCGGAAGCGTAGCAGACACCGTTGGTCGCAAGTAAAGGAAGATTGAGTGAGCGGGCGATTGCAATTGCAGCGCGGTTACGGGATTCTTCTTCGCGCTGAAAGTGCCGCTGCAACTCGACGTAGACGTTGGCGTGTCCGAAAATTCCAACCAGTTGCTCGACCTGTTTGCGAGCTTCTTCGATACCGCCTTGCTGCAATGCTGCCACCAAGGGACCGTCCGCGCCTCCGGTTAAGCAGATGAGGCCGTGGGAGTGCTCCTCGAGTTCTTCTTTTAGAACTGCACCTTCGCCTTTTGCCGCGCGCAACTTCATCTTGGTGATCAGGCGGCAGAGGTTCTGATAGCCCTCGCGGGAGGAAACAAGGAGAGGCAAACGGAAAGAGGGGTCATTCTGAGCGTTTCTCTTGTTCTTATCGTTTCGAGCGGAGTGAGGAATCCCTACTCCCTTCGCAACCTCCTGGGGGTAGGGATCCTTCGACTCTCCGCTCAGGATGACAGGGTGGAGCGGACCGCATGTGACTTCTGCTCCGATGTGCGCAGCTTTCAGCCCGATTTTTTTGGCGGCCAAGTGAAAGCGGGGTGCACCGTAAACGCCGTCAGTATCAAGCAGAGCCATAGCTGGCATCTTGAGCTGATCACAGACGGCCGCTAACTCTTCGGGCACGGAGGCGCCTTCGAGAAAGCTGAAAGCAGAACGGGCGTGTAGCTCGATATAAGACATCAGTTCTCAGTTAAAGCCCTTTCACCACAGAGACACAGAGGCACAGAGAAAGACAAAAGCGAAAGATCAATAGGGCGGATTGGAAGGTTTTCACTGGGAACCGAGAACTAGTTTCAGTCATAACTTCCTTCCACGAACCACCCTCCTCCCAGCAGATCGTGTACGAGCCGGTAAAGAGCGATTCCGCTCGAATTCTGTAACGCGACGTCCCACTCATCACGCGACCAGGCTTCTTTCTCCCACCAGTCGCCGGACGAGCGCCACGGCCCTGCCTTCCACAGCACTTCTCCCTGCACTTCTTTTTTCTTCGCGCAAACCACGCGTACTGGCTGACTGCTCTCCAAAGTGACAGCGGCCCGGAGTGGGGGACGGAACCGGCGCAGTGCGGTGACGGCGGACTGTTCTTCCGCGGGCTCAGGCATGTTTCGCGACGGACTTTCTTGAGGCGCGGATGTAAAACGCCGCATGCGAAATCCTTCAGGATGATGCGTATCCAGCAACTCCAGCGCTCCAACCCGGTTGTCGCCGACCATGCCGGCAATCCGCGCCAATGTGAGTTCCAGCTTTTCCGGTTCCGGCGAGGGGGGAAGAAACAAGCCGCCCTGCGCCGAACGTGGGCGTGCAGGTTCCGCTGCCAGATGGAGTTTAACGATTGGCGCGCCGGGAGGATGCGCATTCAATTCCAGTTGCAGCAATTTGAGGAAAAGTTTGGCATCGAGCATGGGTAGGGGCAGGCGCAGGGTGCGACTGAATCTGCCTTGCCGGCTGGAGACAAAATACTGAGGCGCCGAGTCAGACTGAATTTCATCGTGTGACGCATCGCTCTCGCTGGGGATGCCGAAATTCTCAAATTCCTGATCGATCCCGGTCCGGTTCTCAAGATCCAGAGTCAGCTGTAGTTCCTGCGTGGCCAGAGCGCGTGACCCCAGTCGCGCGCAAAGTTGCTCCAAGAGGCGATTAAGAAGGAAGGCCAATGGTTCGAGCAAGACGATCGGGTGCTCCAACTCCACCGCTTCTTCAAACGTCAGTGGCGTTTCCACCGGAACCAGCGTGCGCGAGGCCGTGCCGCGTGCCAGTTGCTGCAGGTGCAAACCTTTTTGTCCAAGACGCTCGCTCAGTGCAATCTCCGGCAATGCCGCGAGCGCGTACAGGTTGCGCACTCCCCAGCGGTCCAGCGTTTCCAGAAGACGGTCGGTTTCTTTCTTCTCTTCGCCTTCGAGCCTGTCGGTAAACAGAACTTCTACAAGCAGGGATCCCAATCGATCGGCTTCTTTGCCGGAGGGAATCACGGTCACACCAGAGAAGCCGCGGGCTGCGAGTACAGCGGTGTCAGGATTTGTAGCAACTGCGACATTGGCTTTAAGTCCGAGATCGGCAGCACGGCAGCAGATGGCGCGAGCGATATCCGGGAGGGGCCCCAGCAGCGCTTCCATCCCCGCGAGATCAAGAAGAGCGGTATCGCAGGCTGCGTCTTCCACGCACGGAGAAAAAGACTGAGCGCAGTCAAGTAAGGCGGCATGCGCCGCTGATTCCTGCAGCGAAGAGCGCCGGCGCAACACGAGTTCTGCGCACAATTCGGCTTGCGTTTTGGTCATACCGGGCGCGATGCCGTTGGCTTTTTCGTTCACGGCTAAAACTTTTTCGAGAGGAGGTTTGCCTTCGAGAACGGCGACAGCCTGCGCATGCAGTTCCGGTTCGGCGCGTAGTACGGCGGCGACGGGAAAGTTCGGCACGTAGATGCAGGCAAAAGGCATGATGACATCGAATTAATTTCTTCATCCCGCCCAGGCGGTCTTGCCGGCGAAGGAGGCGGAAGTTGAACGGGTTGGCTTGCGTTCCAGACGGGAACGAATGAGTTCCACTGTGATTTCCAGTCCGGTTAGCAATTGCGCGTGCGTGGGATATGGAATTTGCAGAACATGATCTAAGTAAGGGATCGTGCCGTCCCTACGGGACTTGTTCCGCATTTCCATTGCTACCCGGCACTTCCGTGCCGGGCTATCACATGCCGCCGCTTCGCGGCTGAATTCTGAATGCTCCGATCTCGCCGCTTCCCGATTATTTGGCGGTCTCAGCTGGAGCAGCAGGGAAGAGCAACTTCCGGCGATGGGGTGCTGTTCTACAGCCAGCAGCACGGTGGGGGTATGCTCCACGGCGCGGCGGTAGCGGAACCACGTGGTCAGCGGGATGCGGCGTGCTGCTTGTAATGGCAGATCACAGAGGTCGAGAGCGATCAGTCCAAAGCCGCCACTTTCCAGCAGCATGTCGGTAGCGCGCAGGACTTGCTCCAACCGGTGTTCGGAGCGATGCTCGGATTGCCGCGATTCAGTCCTCCCAAACATAAACGCTGTCTGGGAAACTTTTTCTTTTGTGTCCGAGGTCTGAGGTCCGACGCCCGCCTTTGCTCCGCAGCGCACCCACAAGAGGCGATCCAATTCCACACCTGCTGCCGCAACCGAGTGCGGATCGAGGGCATCGCTGGCATCCACCACCACGCAAAATTCACCGCGGCGGGTGGCGGCCGCCAGAGCCGCCAGAAGCACCGTGGTACGTCCGGAAGAAGCCGGGCCGCAGATTTCGGTCAGGCATCCGCGTGGCAGGCCTCCGGCCAGAGCGTCGAGGGCAGGGATTCCGCTGGAAGCCATCTCCGGCGCCGGACGAATATTTAAGCGAGAAGCCGGAGTGATTCCAGCCAGCCTGACGTCGTCGACGGAGAAGCGTTCCGTAGCGCCGGCGTCTCGCCGGCTGTCCCGGGAGCCTGCCCTGAGCTTGTCGAAGGGGCGTTTCACCCCCGGCCCGGCAGACGAAATACTTTTCCGAGGGGTAGAAACCAGGTTGCACACCTCGGGCTCGTCGTCAAAAACAAAAGGGCGGCCCAAGGCCGCCGAAGTGGAAGCCACTGCGGAAGACATAGATTCCTCGGAAAATTTCAGGGAGCGCCGGGGATCAGAAAGCCCTGGAGGCCAATTTCGCTTTTTATTCGCCTGCAAGAAGTCTGTGCCATTAGGCCTCATTTTGTCAAGGGGGCATTAACATTGCGAAGCATTCATTCAGTTCGTATCCACCAATCCCGCCATATCGCAACATATGGTCAAGAAATGACAATTCCGAAACATTTTGGTGACAATCCCCGGCTTATCCGCTTTTAGGGTGGAGACTGCCGCAGTGTCGGAAAGCCCCAGGTATCTGACATCGTTGCAAGACATTTCTCGATAGGAGACCTCTATGGCTGGATCTGTAAACCTTAGATTCGCGGTGCGTTTTACCGCGACTGTGGGACTGGCGTTCTTATTTGTGAGCGCTGCCTTTGCTCAACATTACACGCGGACTGATCTCACCACGAATTCCTCAAGCGTATCGCCCGCCCCCAACCTCGATCCCAATCTGGTAAATGCGTGGGGCCTTTCCCGTGCCACCAGTTCTCCCTGGTGGGTTTCCGATAACGGAACAGGACTGTCGACCCTGTATGACTTGAATGGCGCACCCCAGTCCCTGGTGGTGACGATTCCTCCGCCGAAAGATGCGGAGGGGCCATCTGCTCCGACAGGCACTGTTTTCAATTACACAACCAGCTTTGAGGTCGCGCCAGGAGAGCCGGCGATCTTTATTTTCGTCACCGAAGACGGCACGATTTCCGGCTGGAATCCGGCCGTAAACCTCGGCGAAGCGATTCGCATGGTGAACCACCCGAAAAAGGCCATTTTTAAAGGTTGTGCCATCGCGACCACAGCTTCCGGACCGCGCCTCTTTGTTGCCAACTTCAGAACCGGCAATGTGGAGGTCTACAACGGACATTTTAATCGCCTGGCGCGGGAGGAACGCTTCCAGGACTCGTCGCTGCCGGCTCACTACGTTCCGTTCGGAATTCAGAATGTGGGCGGCAACATCGTTGTGACGTACGCACAGCGTGACCCCGGTTCGAAAGATGAAAATCACGGGCCTGGCCTGGGAGCTGTCCGGGTGTTCTCCACCGACGGCGAGTTGCTTCTGAAAGTGCAACATGGAACCTACTTCAATGCCCCCTGGGGCATTGCTCAGGCACCGGGAGACTTCGGGCGCTTCAGCCATCGTCTTCTGATCGGCAACTTCGGCGATGGCACAATTAACGCCTTCAACGCGCTGACTGGTAAGTTCGAGGGCACGCTACTGGATCCGACCGGAGCCCCCCTTGCCGTTGACGGCCTTTGGGCTCTGAGCTTCGCAGGCGACATTGCGAAGAACGGATCCCCGACGGAGTTATTCTTCACCGCCGGCCCGAATGACGAGACTGATGGCATTTTCGGAAAACTCACGGCCGCTGCGGACGAACAGCGGGGCAACTCCGAATAACCATCAATCCGTAATGTGCTTAAAGCCTGGCCGCGACTCTCAACGGAGCGGCCAGCTCTTTTGCTCGCCTTTGTTTTGCGCTACTCTCGGGACGGGATAGCCTTTGAACAGCTGGCAGGGTTCCAACGAGCATCGGACACATTCTGGGACATAAGGTATTCCTGCAGTTTGCGAAGGCTGTCGAAGGAGAACGGACCGGGTGGTCGTTCTTGAGCTCCGCTGGGGGTACCTTTTAAGACGGCGACCGGCCTTCACAAACCGCGTTGTTTCGCCTCGCGCGTTTCCTGGCGGAGCAATCCTTGCTCACCCCGCCCTTCGCCATCCGTCTAAGCCCAACAGCACAGCGGTCGGGCGCACGTGCTCCATCCCAGGTCGGCATTCCAGGCTGTGAACCAATCGGCTGCTCGATCCCTGCCGCGCAAGAAAATCTCCAAAGGAGCTTTGCAATGAACAGAATTCGACTGTTGGTCTTGTTATCAGGCTTGTCCCTTGCCACTTTCTGCCACGCCCAGACCGCCACCGGCGAGACCCTGATGCTTGATCTGCCCCGGCAAAGCCAGCATGCCCTCGTCACCCAGCGCATTGGCATCACTGACATCAGCATTAACTGTCACCGACCGCTGGCGAATGGCCGCCAAATCTGGGGCAAGGTCGTGCCTTACGGGGAGGTCTGGCGCGCCGGGGCCAATGAAAACACCAGTATCTCGTTTAGTGATCCGGTCACGATCGAGGGCCAGTCCCTCGACAAGGGAACCTACGGCCTGCACATGATTCCCGGCGAGAATCAGTGGACGGTAATCCTCTCGAAAAACTCAACAGCCTGGGGAAGCTTCACCTACAAGCAGGAAGAAGATGCTTTGCGAGTCAACGTGAAGCCGCAAACCGCTGAACTCCACGACGCTTTGACCTACGACTTTGACGAAGTGAAGCCCGACTCGACGATCGTGACCATGCGCTGGGAAAAGGTTGCTGTGCCCTTCAGAGTAGCGGTCAAAGTGAATGATCTGGTCACCGCCAGCATCCACCGGCAATTGCATGGACTCAATCAATACTACTGGGAAGGTTGGGACGACGCAGCCGGCTACTTCCTCGCGAACAAGATCAATCTGGATGAGGGTCTGAAGGATGAAGACCAGTCCATCCAAATCGAGGAGCGCTACGACAACCTGATGGGCAAGTCGCGAATTCTTGAGGCGATGAACCGCAAAGACGATGCCACGGCATTCCGCAGCAAGGCGCTGGCGCGGGCGAATGCGCTGCAACTCTACGTGTATGGCCGCCAGTTGCAGGGGGAGAAGAAGGCGGATGAGGCTTTCGCGCTCTACCGGTCCAATGCAAAGAAGTTTCCTGATGACTGGACTTCACACCTGGGAATGGCTCGTGTTTACAGCGGTCAGGGTGACTTTGACAATGCGGTGAAGGAAATGAAAGTTGCTTTTGGCGGAGCGCCCGATGCTAACAAGTCGAGCCTGGAAAACTACGTCAAGCGCTTGACGGCGAAGGACGACATCAACCGGTAGGCTGGATAGTCCACGTCGGTTCGTTGCTGCGCGCACCGAGCTGCGCTCTGGCTTGGACAGCCGAGGCGGCTGTCGCTACATGGGCGGTTTACTCAATGAAAATGGGCCAGTGAGGAGCTGGCCCATTCTCTTTGCGCTCTAGCTTCTCACCAAACCCGGCAGGCGTTTGCCCGAACCATTTTCTGTCCAGCCTTGCAACCGAAAGCTTGCTGGAATTCCGACATATTCGACATCACGTTGTCGATGCGGAAGATCGGCAGTGAATGTGGATCGGTAGTAACGACCATGCGAGCAATCTCCGGACGCACATTCGTACACCACGAGTAGGCATTCGACAGGAAGAAGCGCTGGCGATAAGTCCATCCGTCCGGGCCTTTGTCGTCGAGCGATTTCCCCTGCTCTTTGAGTGAGGCCTCGAGCGCGTTCAACGCCAGATGGATTCCGCCATTATCGGCGGTATCTTCGCCCTGGGTAAGCAATCCGTTCTGCTCTACACCGGCTCCGGCGTCGGGCACCTCCTGTGTGTATTCATCAGAGATGCACTTGCCGCGTTCGTCGTATTGCTTGCCGTCTTCCGCGGTCCACCAGTCACGCAGGTTGCCGTGGGCGTCGAATTTGCGTCCCTGATCGTCGAAGCCATGAATGATCTCGTGTCCGATGATCATGCCGATGGCGCCGAAATTCACCGCATCGTCCTTCGCGGGATCGAAGTACGGCGGCTGCAGAATGCCTGCGGGAAAGTTGATCGTGTTCAACTGCGGATCGTAGTAGGCGTTGATCGTAGGCGGAGTCATTGTCCACTCGGTGCGATCGACGGGTTTACCTACCTTCGCCACCCAGCGCTCAAACTCAAAGGATGAGGCCTGCGCCACGTTGTTCAGATAACTCGTGCGCGTGACGTTCACGCTCGAGTAGTCACGCCAGTGCGATGGATATCCGATCTTGTCTTCGATTCCCTTCAACTTCGTGATGGCTTGCTCCTTGGTGGCGGACGACATCCAGCTAAGGCTCTGAACGTCTTCACTCAGTGCTTTTTCGATGGAATGCACCATCTGGATGGTGCGGGCCTTACTGTCCGGTGGGAAGGCACGATCAACGTAAGCCTGGCCCAGTGCTTCGCCGAGGTCGCGGTCCGCGGCGCGCACACAGCGGCGCCAGCGAGGCTGCTGCTGTTCTGCCCCGGCCAGAGTGTGGGCGAAGAAGTCGAAGTTTTCATCGACCACAGCCTTGTTCATGTATGGCGCCGATTTATGCATGACCTGCCAGCGCAAATAGGTTTTCCAATGGTCGAACGGATGCTCTTGCAGCAGTTTCTCTTCCGCACGGAAGAAATCAGGCGACGTCACAATGTAGTGATCGCTGGCCGGAGCCTTTACCGCCTTCAAGTACGCATCCCAATCAATCGACGGCGTAAGTTCGCGCACCTGGACCAGGCTCATCTTGTTGTTGATGTTTTTGGGATCGCGGCGCTTGATGTTGTCCATCTGTGCCTTCGCCATTGCCGTTTCGAGTTCGATCACTGTGCCGGCGTCGGCGGTGGCTTGAGTTTCAGGTTCGCCAGCGAGGGCGAACATCTTCTGCAGGTGTGCACGATACTTCTTCAGGATCTCGGCAGACTTCTCGTCCGTTTTCAGATAGTAGTCACGATTGGGGAGGCTTAATCCGCCCTGATCGATCTGTGCGACCACCTTGGAAGCGTCGTCGTAGTCCTGCTGCCCCGTAAATCCGAAGAAGGGAGCGTTGGTCTGGTTATCCCCCTGTTGCCACACGCCCGGGTAGAGATGGTGCAAATGAACGATTTCGACCGTGAGATCTTTCTTTGACTTCAAGGTTGCGATGCGATCAAGTTCTGGCTGCAGTGACTTCAGACCCGTCGCTTCGATACCGCTTTCGTCCATGCAAGCCGCCCAGTAGTCGCCAATCTTCTTGTTCACCGCACTGCGCTTGGGATCGTTAGCGTTGGCGGCCTCCAGCGTCTCGCGCAACAGATTCTCATTCCACAACTCCAGACCGCTCCCCGTCCCCCAGAAAACCTGGTCCGGTGGAATGGGATTGGATGTGAGCCACTTGTTGCAGGTGTACTTGTAAAAGCTGTTACAGGGATCAAGGGTTTTGTCGACCACATTGGGATCGAAATGCTCGAGTTTGGGAGCTTCCTTGGTATCCGCGCCGCCTCCCACAGGCAGCGCCGGTTTGACCATCGCAGTCTGGCAGAGCAAAGCTGGGGGCAGAAGCAGAATGAGCAGGAACGCAAAACGTAACCTGGGAATATTCATGTGGCCTCTTTTGGGGGAATTCATTACCCAAGATTGCAGACCGATAGCTCGGTAGAAGTTACGCATACAGAGAAGAGCAAGTTCCGTAGAAAGACACCAGAAAGGCAGACTCCGGACCGACCAAACAACATACTACAGACGAATCTGGGAGCAAGTGGTTAGCTCAGTATCTCACGGCCAATGCGGGAGGACTTAGCCAGTGTTATGTAAGCCCGCAGCAATCCCGTTGATGGTGGCACCCATGGGATACTCGATCTCGGCGGCATCAGCGCCCGTTTGCTTGCGCCGCAGAAGCTCCACTTGGATCAGGCTCATCGGATCGACGTACGGATTGCGCAGCCGGATCGACCGTGCCAGCACGCGATTTCTCCCCAGCAGTTCGCGCTGGCCAGCGACACGTAGAATCATGCGCCGGGTTTGCAGGAACTCGTCTTCCAACATGGCGAAGACGCGCTTCCGAAGAGTTGCGTTGCTAACCAGTTCCGAATAGACTCGGGCAATCTCAAGATCCGCCTTGGCCATACCCAGCTCGACGTTCCGCACCAACTCCGAAAACAATCCGAACTTGTGCATCATGTGACGCAGAAGGTTCTCATGGCCAGATCCCTTCTTCGCAAATTGCTGGAACGCGTGTCCGACGCCAAACCACGCCGGGACCGCATGTCGGCTCTGCATCCAACCGAAAACCCAGGGAATTGCCCGCAGATCCTCGAGACGACGCCCCTTGGTTCGTCGCGAGGGGCGCGAACCGATGCGGGCCGTGTCGAGTTCGTTGACCGGCGTTGCCTGCTCGAAGTACTCCAGCACCTCGGGATTCTCAGCGATGTCGCGACGGTAGACGCGGTAAGCCTCCGCTGACATTTCCTCCATCGCCTCTTCCCATCGTTGCTGGTCTTTGCCGCCTGATTCGCGGCTGCCGCCACGCGTTAGCGCCTCCAGACTCGCGGCGATCATCAATTCCAGGTTCCACTCGGCAAGCACCGGGTCAGAATATTTCCAATTGAGCACTTCTCCCTGCTCGGTAAGTCGCATTTGGCCCGAAAAACATCCGTGCGGCTGGGCCAGGATCGCGGAATGCGTGGGCCCTCCGCCGCGACCGACAGTTCCTCCACGCCCGTGAAAGAGCCGCAGTTTGATTTTGTTTTCGTCAGCCGCGCGATGGAGTTCGCGGTGCGCTTTGTAGAGTTCCCATGTGCTGGTGAGCATTCCGCCATCTTTGTTGGAGTCGGAGTAGCCCAGCATCACTTCTTGCCATCCTCCCCAGGACTCGACCAGCGGACCATACTCCGGATGTCTCCACAAGCGTCGCATCACCCCCGCGGCAGCGCGAAGCGAAGCGATCGATTCGAAGAGTGGAACGGGCATCATGCCAGGATCGTCGCCCGAACGTGCCACGTTTACCGCACAGTGCTTTGCCAGACGAATGACTGCCAGTACGTCGTCTTCGGATTCCGTACCGCTGATGACGTAGTTCTTGATTGCGCCTGGAGAGTACTTACGCTTGAGTTCCGCCACCATCCCAAACATGTTGAGCAATTCCCGGCTCTGCACAGAAGGGTTTACGCCTGCAGTAACTGGACTGGCGCCGACCGGTGCATTGGTGTCAAGTTCCTTCAGCACTTGTGCGTGTACGCGCGCGTGCTGGCGGATATCGAGCGTGTGCAGATGAAATCCGAAAGTGCGCACCTTGCGCAAGAGTGGGTTGACGAATTTCTGTACCAGAAGGTCACCGTGATGCGACTGCAGACTCTCGCGTAGCAGCAGAAGATCCTGCTCGAAGTCGGCCACGCGGGGATAAGCCGGGGCTGCAGTCGCGCTCTCCAGGCTGTGCCGCAGCCGATGCAACACATACGAAAGGAAGCGGCGATAGGTTTCCTGCGTATTGTGCTGTCCCCAGAGAAGATGGACTCCGGGGATGTCGGCTTCGTAGCCCCGGATCCGCTGCAGCATTTCTTGCGACGCTCCCACTTGCCGCAGCGAAGAACTCAAGCGGTCGCTCAAAGATTCGATTTCGACGATATACTGCCGCAGAATCACGGCCCGTGCCAGCTCAAGCGCATCGCGAATGCACTCTGCTTTGACGAGTGGATTTCCGTCCCGATCTCCGCCGATCCAAGAGCCGAACTGAACCAGATTGGGCAGGTCCGCTTCATCCAGAGCCATCCCGTAAACATCGCGAAACGATTCGATGATTTCATCGTAAATTCTCGGCAGCGTGCGGAACAATGAAAGCCGGAAATAGCGCAGCCCCATGCGAATTTCATCGTTGACGGTAGGCTTGGCCAATCGAACCTCGTCGGTTTGCCAAAGAGCAGTCACCTCGGCACTGATGTTGTTTTCGCAACGCTCAGCGTCGGCGCCGGTGAGAGGTAGCTGATCGAGGAGTTCCAATTGCTCGGCAATCCGCCGCCGTTTGACGAGAACTGTCTGCCGCGCCACCTCGGTAGGATGCGCTGTAAATACGGGTGTCACGCGGATGTGGGCCAACGCGGCCAGCGCGTTTTCCGCGGGAATACCGGCCTGCTTCATGCGCAGCAGCGTGCCGCGAAATGACCCTGCAGGGGGGATGTGCTGATCCCCTAATTTGCCGGCCCGGCGCCGGCGTTTTCGATGATTGGTCTCAGCCAGATTCGTCAACTCGAAATAGATGGCGAAGGCTTTCGTGACCTGATAGGCCCGTGACAAATCCATCTTCGAGATCAGGCTTTGTGCCTGGCCCATGAGTTCCGTTGTCGCCACCGACGCGGGCTGCCGCTGGGCCTGGTCGCGGTGTTGGATCAGCAATTTCCGCAGCCGCTCCACATCGTTCAGCAAGTCCTCCCCCACTTGCTCGACCAGCACCCGTCCCAGCAATGCGCCCAGAGACCTGACATCTCGCCGGAGAGGGTTATCCTTCGCGGCATCATCCGACTGAGCCGTCAGTTCGGCCAGGCGGGCGCTCTGATCGTCAGGTTTCCAAAGCGGTTTGGGTTTGCTCATGCCGGTTCCACTGAACGTGAGAAGACAGCATAAATGAAAGCGGGAAAGATGCGGGAAGAAGGATGTTGCCGGGCACGTCGAAGCAGACGCGTCAGTGCTATTTAGGTACTTCGAATCGGTATCCCACCCCGCGGAGGGTTTTTAGATATTGGGGACGCCGGGCGTCGGTCTCGATCTTCTCGCGCAGCCGGCGGATGTAAACGTCAATGGAGCGGGCGGTCACAAACGGAGTTTCCTTCCACACCGCGTCCAGCAGCTGGTCGCGCGTCAGCACGCGTCCACGATGGGTCGCAAGATACTGGAGCAGCCGGAATTCCCGCACCGTGGTCAGAACGTTGCGTCCCTGCACGTTGACCGTCATTGAGGAGATATCGATTTCGAGCTCTCCGAGTCGCAACACCTCGGCAGGCAGCGGAGCTTGACGAAGTCCGCGCAGCACGCTGCGGACACGGGCGACCAGTTCGCGGGGACTGAAGGGTTTGGTGATGTAATCGTCCCCACCCAACTCCAGGCCTTTCACCCGATCGGCTTCGGCAGTTTTTGCGGTGAGAAAGATAATGGGAGTTGCCGACAGAATCGCGGTCTGCCGGATTTGGCGGCAGAGATCGAAGCCGTTCGTTCCCGGCAGCATGACGTCAAGAAGAAACAGTGCGGGCATCTGGCGCATCGCCTCGGAAACCACCGAGGCTCCATCGACGAAGCTCTGCACGTCGAATCCGGCGGCCTGCAGATTGTGGGAAATCAGACGAGCAATGTCCTCCTCGTCCTCGACCAGAAAGACAAGTGGGCGGGCCGGGCCCGGGGTACCGGGACCTTGAGACTGCTCGAAGGAGTCCATGGGAAGCTGCATTCGTCGGGTCACCGCGAAGCGGTTACGCTTCCGGGTGATCAACTCTGGCCTGACTGTATGGAGGCAATGTTGCGCGAATGTTTCCCACGTGTTAAGGAATGATGAATTCTGCAGGGTACTCGAAGGAGCGGTCCGCTACTGCGCAGCTTTTTTCTTAGGCATATGCCGCAAGCTGTGGCCTTCAATCAAGCTGTACAGATCCTCCGCCAGATTCGTGGTGTGATCTCCAGCGCGCTCCAGCGCCTGCGCCATCAGCAGTGTTTCAAAGCCCGAAGTGTCGCCCTGCGGAACGTTTTCCGCCAGATGCTTTTGGAATAGGGTGTGGCAGAGCCTGTCCACGTCCTTGTCCTTCTGCAAAACCGTGCGCGCGCAATCCAGGTCAAGGTTGACGAATCCCTGATAGATGAGATCCAGCATATCCCGCAGGATGACCGACATCTCGACCAGGGGGCGCTGGTCAGCCGCGGGAAGCTTTGTGTTTCGCGATTGCACCCGCAACGCCACGCTCATCACGAGGTCTCCGATACGCTCCAGATCGGTGGTGCTCTTCAGACTGGTGAGCAACTGGCGCGCCCGGGCTTCATTGACGCGGGTGATGGCAGCCGGGAGGCGTTCATCAATCTGCCGTTCGATCAGGTCCAGTTCCTTCTCGCAATCTTTGATGGCCAAAAAAGCCATTCGCGACCTGTTAGTGAGCAAGTCCCGCAGGTTGAAGGCAGCATCCCGCGCGATGAGGCACGCCTTTAGGGCAAGTTGCACCAGATCGTCGGACGCAACGGCTCTCTTGGTCGCCGGGCGAAGTTTGTTTCCGGCATCGGGTCCGCCTGACTCAGTTGCCGTTAGTCGTTTTGCTGCTGATTTGCGAGGCATTCGCGGTGCGGCGGTGCATCATTTCGCCGCTCAGACAGTGAGGTCACAACCAGTGTAATGGACAATTGTGAAAGGATCGTTAAAACATGCATTGCGTGCGGCAAATACATGAGACTACATTGTACAGTTCGACGCATGCTTGCAAGGCTTTGCATGGAGTTGGTTGACTATTTCCGCCGCCAGTTTGCTTACGATGAATGGGCTAATCGTGAAGCGCTGGCAGTAGTCCGCAAGCACGCGGATGCATCGGCACGGCTGCTGCACCTTATGGCGCATATTCTTTCCGCCGAGCGGCTATGGTTGGAACGGTTAAGGCAACAACCGCAGAGTCTTCCAGTCTGGCCAGAGTTCACCCTGGAGCAGGGCGAAGCGCAGGCCGTGGAACTCGGCCGGATGTGGCACGATTATCTTGACGACATGCTCCCTGCCAACCTCTCACAGATGATTTCCTACAAAAACAGTAGAGGGGAAGCATGGACCAGTGCCGTTCAGGATGTCTTGACTCACGTGCTTATGCACTCGGCGTACCATCGCGGGCAAATTGCCAGCCACATGCGCGTCAGCGGCCAGACTCCTGCTTACACCGATTTCATTCACGCCGTGCGACAGGGGTTGATCGAGTAGCGATTGATCTAGAAATGCGGGCTTCGCAGTTTGCCGAAAAACTCGACTGCGATTCTGTTTTGAAAGGGCGCGGCTTCGAGCCGCGCCGTAAGTACTGAAGCCGCGGTTGTGACCCCTACCAGAAACGGCGGAAGACCTGGTTTTGATTGGCCCACATTTGACGTCCTTTGCCGACATTCTTCCGAAGACGTAATATCTCTGCAATGAGAAAACTGTCATCCGTCCTCCTGCTGGCACTGTTTGCCGTCCTGCTTTTAGCCGCAGGTGAATCCAGAATCCCCTCCATGCCAGCCGCCGTTTCCAGCAATGCAGTAGCGAGCCTAAAGGGCGGGCTTCAGCTGTTCTCGCTGATGGGTGTCGGTCCGAGGAAGACCTGGGATGACATCACGAACCAGGTCTACGTGTTGAATCTCTCGTCGGGCAAGTGGAGCGACGGCCGCCCGGTGCCAGGAGTGGCCGGGCGTTTGGGAGCTTCCGCAGTCGGAGCCAATGGTCAGGTCTATCTTTTTGGGGGATACGTAGTGGACGGGCAAGGATACGAAATCACAGTCTCCGACGTGAATGCCTACGTCCCCCAGGGTCAGCGCTGGTACCGTGCCTCTGATATCCCCGTACCCGTAGATAGCGCAGTGATCGGGCTACACCGGGATCGCTATATTTACCTTGTCGGGGGCCGATCGAAGAATGGCCCAGTCAACAACGTGCAAGTCTACGATCTCGAAAAGGATTCCTGGAGCCAGGCCACACCTCTACCAGGCTCGCCGGTTTTTGGTCATGCCGGCGGCCTGACGGACGACACGATCGTCTACATCGATGGCGCCATGAAGAATACCGCGGGTGGGGCGCTGTATGTAGCTTCGGAGGAGTGCTGGCAAGGCAAGATCGATCGCAAAGATCCGAACAAGATCGAGTGGAGCAAGGTGCCTTCGCATCCAGGACCGGCGCATTTCGGTATTGCGGGAGGCCCGTCGGAGAGGGAGCATAGGCTTTACTTTTCCGGCGGCACTGCGGCTCCGCACAATTTCAAAGGCCTCGGTTACGACGGCCAGCCCGTCGAGCCATCGCCTTTTACTTTTGCCTACAATTTGCGTGGCAAGCACTGGGAGACGATCAGCGAGAATACACCCGATCCGCGTGTTGATAGTCGCGGCATTCTCGCTACGCCCCTCGGCCCGCTCGTCCTTGGGGGCATGGCAAAAGGCCAAGCCGTGACCTCGCGTGTCGCCGTCTTACCGAAGAAGTAGCTGCGCGAATATTTTCCCATCCGATGTTGGCAAGGGCCGGGAACTCAGGATAAAATCCGCTGATCCCGATTGTCCGCCTTCCCTGGGGATCAGAGATCTTATCGGACGATCCGCGTTGAGGGACAACATGTTCATACCTCGCTAATCGCTATCCTCTCGCTCGCCAGTCGCGGGCTCTCGTTTCACGCCATTGCCAGTTTCAGATGCGGCTCCGCTGGGTTTAGCACAGCGCGATGTCGCGGAAAGCTCAGATCGTCATGGAAGCAGTTTCTGTAGCCACGGAATCGCCGCGCACCTTATGGACTTCTCTCGCTGAAGCCATCCGCGGTTCTCATCAGGACTACACCCAGGGCAGCCTGAACCGGGCCATCCTCCTGCTGGCTGTGCCCATGGTTCTCGAGATGGTCCTGGAATCGCTGTTTGCGGTGGTGGATGTCTTCTGGGTGGGACGTCTCGGAGCCAACGCCGTAGCCACGGTCGGGCTGACCGAGTCCATGCTAAGCCTCGTCTTCGCGGTGGGGATGGGTCTCAGCTTGTCGACCACCGCCATGGTGGCCCGCCGCATCGGCGAAAAAGATCCTGAAGGCGCAGCGGTTGCCGGTGTCCAAGCCATCATCCTTGGACTGATTGTGTCGCTGCTCATCGGACTGCCTTGTTTGGTGTTTGCGCCGGACTTGCTTCGGCTGATGGGCGCTTCGCCCGAAATTGTAGCCACGGGCAGCGGCTACACGCGAATCTGCCTGGGCGGCAGTTGTGCCGTGCTGATGTTGTTTCTGAACAATGCCATCTTCCGCGGCGCTGGAGATGCAGCCATTGCCATGCGCCTGCTCTGGGTTTCGAACATCATCAATCTGGTGCTCGATCCCTGCCTGATTTTCGGCTGGGGACCGTTTCCGCGTCTCGGTGTCACGGGCGCGGCCCTGGCTACACTCATCGGTCGTAGCATCGGAGTGCTGTACCAGTTCTATCGGCTGCTGAAAGGGACCGAGCGTATCCGAATCCTGACCCGGCAGATTCGCTTGCAGTGGAATGTACTATTTCGCCTGCTGCGAGTTTCGCTAACCGGAATTCTGCAGTTTGCCATCGCGCACACCAGTTGGATCGGCCTGGTCAGAATCGTGAGCACGTTCGGAGCTGCAGCACTTGCCGGATACACGATCGCCATTCGAATCGTGATCTTCGTGATCCTGCCATCGTGGGGACTGAGCAATGCCGCTGCTACACTGGTGGGGCAAAACCTTGGCGCCGGCAGGCCCGACCGTGCAGAACAAGCAGTGTGGCGCACGGGACTGTATAACGTAATCTTCCTCGGCACGGTCGGACTGGTTTTCATCATCTTTCCCGAACCCATCATCCGACTTTTCACTCATGATCCCGCCGTCGTGCCGCTGGGGGCAGCATGTCTGCGGATCGTAAGTTACGGCAACCTGGGCTATGCCTATTTCATGGTGATGATGCAAGCCTTCAACGGCGCGGGCGATACGATCACCCCGACAATCGTGAATTTCTTCGGCTTTTGGCTGTTCGAGATTCCTCTGGCGTACTGGCTGGCGATTCCCCTGCACCTGCGCTCGAACGGAGTTTTCGCTTCCATCGCAATTGCCGAGGGGGCCATGGCTATCGCAAGTGCGATTCTGTTCAAGCAGGGGAAGTGGAAAAAGAAGAAGATCTGAGCTGGAAGGTGGGGCGGGAGGAACGGTATCGAACCGTCATCTCCGGGATGGAGCCCCGGCGCATTGCCGTGGTTATGCTACTCCCGCGTACTGGATTCTGGATAGCGTCGCACTAAGGTATTGCATGCTGCACCTCCTGTCAATACTGCGACAGCTGAAAGCTGAAAGCTGTTTTCCTCACCTCGCGCGAGCCAAAACCAGAGTCACATCATCCGGCTGCTCGTTGTCACCAATCCAGGTGTCTACCGCCACAGTGACGGCCCGACTAATTTGAGCCAGCGGAAGATGCCGGTTTTCGCGAACCAGGTCGATCAGTCTGGACTCGCCAAACTCGCCAAAATCGTTTTCCGGCTCGGTGACGCCGTCGCTGTAGGCAACGAAGACTTCCCCGGGTTTCATCACAACCGAATCTTCCTCGTAGGACATGTTGTCGAACAGTCCCACGACTGTACCGCCGCATTCCAGTCGTCGCAAGGAGCCATCTTCGCTAATCAGCAGAGGAGGCAGGTGCCCGCCGTTGCTGTAGGTCAGCTGGTGTGAGCGGCCGTCGTAGATTCCTAGAAACAGCGTGGCATATTTCTCCGGAGGAGTACTCTCGAACAGCTGATGATTGAGTAAGCTGAGCAGCGCTCCCGGAGAAACTTCAACGCCCTCGGGCCAGCTTGCCATCAGCCTCCCAGAACCAGCTACCGCCCCGACCGCAATCGGTTCGCGCAATTGCGGCATGCTCTCCATACTGTAAGCGCGCACCGCGGAGTGAATGGTCGCCATCAACAGCGCCGCCGAGATTCCCTTGCCGCTGATATCACCGACTGCCAGGATCAACTTGTGGGAACTCGCATTCAGGAAGTCGTAGTAGTCACCGCTCACGGTACGCGCCGGACGGCAGAAGCCGTGCACCTCAAGCGACTCCAGTTCCGCACCCTGTCGCGGAAAAAGTTGCGCCTGCACTTCCTGCGCAATCGCCAGCTCATTCTCCAGACGGTGCTTCTCTTTCTGCTCCAGGATCAGCTTCTCGATGGACTCGGTCATCGAGTTGAACGAGAGTGCCAGCTCCGACAGCTGATCGCGGGATCTCACCGGTATCCGATGGCTGAAGTCTCCGCGATCCACATGTTTAGTGGCGTCATGGAGCTGCGCCACCGCCTGCGTTACCGTTCGGGTCATCCGCGTGCCGGTGAACAAAGCGACCAGTTCGATGATTAGGAAGAAGATTCCGACGCCCAGCAAAATGTATCCCACGCCGGCGGCGAAATCCCCTAGCGATGCAAACAGTCGGCCATAGAGTACGGATGGAAGCGTTCGTACCCTGACCAGCGCTCCGGCCCGCTCACTGTCTCCCGTTTTCCAATCGACCACTCGCAACGGTGTGCCAAACTGAATTTCACGGTCAAAGGTGCCGGAGGATGCCGGGAGCGCACCGACGGTGAACGTGGGATGCAGATCCTCTTGCCGGTAGACGAACGCGCCGCCCTTGCTCTTCTCCGGAGTGACCGAAAGCGAGCGCTGGGGTGCAGCATTGGACTGTTCGGTTCCTTTGCTGGATGCAACGTTCGGCGGCTCCTCCATCGAGATTCCTGCTGCGTAGAGTGTGACTTCGCCGAGAGTGCTCGCGAGTTGCTCAACGAGATTCTTGTCCAAAGGTTCGCTGGTGACGACTGTGAGCGTTTCCGAACGCACCGGGAAAACCGAGGCGACACGCAGATGCAATTGCCCCTGGTCGCGCACAATCTCACGGAACGGCAGCCCGTCGCGAATCGACTGTGCGTAAGGATTGTCATTTTTACTCAGAAAACCTGGAGGGGCGAACGCTTCGGTTTTTACCGGCTCACTCGAGAGCGGCAGGAGTTTCCCCCTATACCACGCGCCGACCTGGCGCCGCGCCCAGGCACGATCCCTCTTCTTCAAGCCTGCCAGCGATTCAACCGTAGGATTTTCCCCACGTTCCAGACGCGCCGCGAGTTCATTCCCGATAGCGGCGTTTCCGGCCTCCAGGCTGCGTAGTTGAGAATGTATTTCGGACGTGACCACAAATCCGGAGAACTGTCCCGCAAACAGATAGAGCGTGACAAACCCGAGGGTTAACAGCAGGACCACTGGAATCACGCCGATGAAAACGTAGGTGACGATCAGCCGGTTCCGCACCCGCCATAAGAGCTTCTTCTTGAGCCAGCTAAAAGCGAGGATCGAAAAGAGAACCGCTGCGATGAAGATGAGGAAGGTGACCCATCCCCCCAGATGCTTGCCCCAGGAAGGCGCCAACAAACCGAGCAGCTTTTGCAAGACGAGCAACACTCCGCCCAGACCCAGGAAGTAGCACGCGATGCGCGCCATCCGGCTTTCTGGCCAGAGCCCAGCCGCGCTCAACCTGCGCCGGAATCGCCGAAGTTCTGGATACGACCACTGCATGATTGCCAACCTAGAGCTACCAGGAGCTTAAGATTATAGACGTGAACTTCGCCCCTAACCGACGTGAATACAGCTGGACTTTGCCGACGAATGCCTGCAATCGTTTTTCCCCAAGGATAAGCAACGATGAGGATTGTTGGTTAGATCTCAGGATAGAGGTCGAAAAACGCCTCCAGACTCGTCCGCAGCTGCTTCTCGATTTCGTCCTTGCTGCCCTCCAGGACATGCATCGTCACGTGCGCCTCGCGCCCGCTCTTCAGCTTGACTGGAGCCTGGCCTACCTCGACTACATCGTCGGAAGGAAGCAGCCTCATGCCGTAGACCAATGTCAGATTCGCCATGGTTTAAATTCTACGCCGCCGGAGAAGGGTCCTGTGCAACCCGGTTTGGACTTAGGATTTTGCTCCTTCTCGTTTAGAATTCCGCCGTGCCCAGAATTCAGCTCCCAGCCCTGTTAGTCTGCCTAATCATTGCGGCCGCGTCCCCTGCCCAGCAGCAGCCTGCCAGTCCGTCTGCCACCGAGCCGCAAGTGAAGGTGAACGTGTTGAACGTCTGCACTCCTTCGGCGGAGCAGCAGAAGGAAATCGCTTCCGCCCTGGCGCGCGTGCCCAAGCAGCCGCTATTCGGCTCCGACTTCGAGGTCTCCCGCGGCCGCTCCACCCTCAGCGACATGCCGAACTTTCTAAAGCCGGGACAAAGCACACGCGTCGCCGGAGAGCCCCCGGTCGCCAGCTACGTTCGCGTGCGCCGCGAGTTTTCCGTGCAGGCGCTATTTGCCAGCGTCCAGTACTCGTTCAGCAATGACGGACAGAACATGGTGGAAACGCTAGTGCTGCACGTGCGTGATCCCAAGGATCTGATGCTGGTCTCGCTGGAGGACAGCGCCTCGCCCGTCAGCAGTCCCGATGTCATGCTTACGGCGAACACTCCAGTGAGCCGCATTCGCCTCGAGCGCTTTGGCAAATCTTCCGTGGCATTGGCGCGCTGTGCCGCGACCGAGAGTGGGACGCCAATCGACCAGAGCGCGTATGAGCCATTGTTCCGAAGCGCTTCCGAAGTCCTGACGAACTACCGAGGCCTGCTCGGTGCGCGCAACATTGTTCCCGAGGAATTGGGCAAAGTGGAACCCGGTTCCAAGCCCGCGAAGGCCAAGAGCGCACCCAATTCAAAGATGAGGAAGCCCGTGGAACAGAAGAGATGATTCAATCAAATCCTTCGTGTACCTTAGTGCCCTTGGTGGTTATAGGGTTTTCGGAAGTCGCAACCGACGTCATGCATCAAAATCCGAAATTCGCAATCTAATCCTTGCACCGACAAATAACTTCATGAGCGAAACCCGCAACGTAGTCATCATCGGATCCGGCTGCTCCGGCCACACCGCTGCCCTTTATACCGCACGCGCCAACTTGAAACCCCTGGTCATTGAAGGTCACGAACCAGGCGGGCAACTGTCGCTGACCACCCTGGTCGAGAATTTCCCCGGCTTCCCCGAAGGCATTCTAGGTCCGCAACTCGTCGAGAACATGCGCAAACAGGCGGAGCGCTTTGGCGCCGAATATCGAATGGCTCACCTGACCAGCGCCGATCTCAGCCAGCGTCCGTTCTTACTGCATCTCGGTAAACATCAGGTTCACGCCCAGTCGCTGATCATCGCCAGCGGTGCCTCCGCTCGCTGGCTGGGCCTGCCCCATGAGCAGCAGCTGATTGGCCATGGCGTTTCCTCGTGCGCCACGTGCGATGGCTTCTTCTTCTCGGGCAAGGAAATCGTCGTCGTTGG
>Ga0137388_10000289_pt1 | contig 26813 bp, 28 predicted proteins | sample 15con2h14AmetaG_FD_104644 | JGI IMG/M metagenome (GOLD analysis project Ga0137388, IMG submission 104644) | Vadose zone soil microbial communities from Angelo Coast Range Reserve, California, USA - 15con2h1.4A metaG | ecosystem: Environmental > Terrestrial > Soil > Vadose zone > Saprolite...
GGCGCCAGCACCACCACGTCAGGAGCAGCCGCGCGGGCCTTTTCCAGCGCCTCTTGCAGCCCGGGCGCCCGGAAAACCTCGAAGCCCTCTTCGACCAGGGTGGCCGCCAGCGTCGCCAGCGCGCGCCGGTCGCGATGGACCAGCAGCACCCGCACCCGGTCTCGGCGCCGTTTGATCCCCTGGCCGATTTGACGGAGTTGGTCCTGCATCGTCTTGGTCGCCCACGGCTTGGCGACGAACCCGACGACGCCGAACTGGTCCATCAGCTGCTGATTCTGGGTCACCGAGCAAATCAGTACGGGGACGTCGGCGGTGGCGGCCCGGGCGCGCAACTCCTGGAGCACCTGCCAGCCGTCCTTGACGGGGAGCACGGTTTCCATCACGATCAGGTCGGGCAGGATCTCCATCGCCTTGCGCACCGCCTCGTTGCCGTCGAAGGCGTGCGCCACCCGGAAGCCGACCCCCTGGATCTCGGCCGTCATCCGTTGGCTGCTTGCAGGGTCGTCTTCGACCACCAGCACCAGTGGCAGCTCCATGCTTTCGACCGTCTGGGCGACTTCCTCGAGCGGCGCCTCGGGAGCGGGCCGCGGTTCGCGTGGAATGGTGAAGGTGAAAATCGACCCTTTGCCGAACTGGCTCTCCGCCCAGATCCGGCCGCCGTGCATCTCGACGAAGCGGCGGCAGAGCGCCAGCCCCAGGCCGGTCCCCTGGTAGCGGCGAGTGTATGACCCATCGATCTGCTCGAATTCGCGGAACAGTTTGGGCAGGTCTTCCGGCTTCATGCCGATCCCGGTGTCCTCGACGGAGACCGTCAGCTGCTCCGACGAATCCTTCACCGAGACGGTGATGGTGCCCGGCGCCGGCGTGAACTTCACCGCGTTGGAGAGCAGGTTGTACAGCACTTGCTTGAACTTGCTGCGGTCGGCCTTGATGACGCCCGCCTCGGCCGCGCCCACCATCTTCAGCTGCAGGCCCTGCTGGCGGGCCATCGGTTCCAGGATGGCCGTGACCTCCTGGAGCGCTTGCGTCACCGGCATGTCCTCGGCGTGGAGATCCATCTTGCCCGCCTCGATCTTGGCCAGGTCGAGGATGTCGTTGATCAGGCCGAGCAGGTGCTGACCGCTGCTATGGATGTTGCGCAGGAACTCGGTGCGCTCGCCTGGCGTCAAGTTCATGGTGACGTCGAGAAGAATCTCGCTGAATCCCATGATGGCGTTGAGGGGCGTCCGCAGCTCGTGGGACATGTTCGCCAGGAACTCCGACTTGTAGCGGCTCGACTGCTCGAGCTGTCGGTTGACCTGGAGGATCTCCTCGTCGGCCTGCCGCAGCGCGGCGTGCTGGCGCATCAAGTAGCGGTTCGAATCCTTGAGCCGCTCGACCAGGCTCTGACGCTCCGCCCGCAGCCGCTGTTTCTCCAGGTTTCGTTCCAGGAGCTCTCGCAGCCGATGCAGGTCGATCGGTTTCGCGATGTAGTCGTCGGCGCCGCCCCGCAGTGCCTCCGCCGCCACCTGTTCGGAGCCGTAGGCGGTCATCATCACGACCACCGACTCGGGAAAGTCGCGGAGCATTTGCGGTAGGAGGCTCAAGCCGCTCTCCTCCGGCATCTGCACGTCGAGGAAGATCAGCGCCGGGCGCCGGCCGTCGAGCTGGCGCCGCGCCTGGGTCGCGTTCGGTGCCGTGACGACGTCGAAGCCCTGTTTCGACACCGCCTTGGTAAGGAAGGCGCGGTTATCGGGATCGTCGTCGATCGCGAGTAAGATCGGTCGCTGTTCCAGCTCCGGCTCGGCGCCCAGCAGCGTGCGGACTGCCTGGACCAGGTCCTGGCCGGCACCCAGCTCGCGGCCGGAGCCGGTGGAGAGCGGACTCAAATCGCTCAAGAAGCGGTCGGCTCCCGCGGCGAGCGCCCGCTTGCCTTCGTCGGCGTCGACGTGCACGCCGGCCATGAGCAGCACCGGAATGTTCGTCGTCGCCGGGTTGCTTTTCAGGATCTCGCAGACGCGAAGCCCATCGATCCGGCGAAGCAGAAGGTTGAGGATGATGGCGTCGGGCAGTTCCTCGCGAGCCTGGTCGAGTGCCTCGAGCCCATCTTGTGCGGAGAGAACCTCGAAGCCTTCCCCCTGGAGCCGATCGACGAGCGCCCGGAGGCGTTCGGGATCGTCGTCGGCGACCAGGATCCGCCGGGTGCCGGCCTGCTCGCTCATGCGACCCTCGGAAGGGGTCCCCGCAAGATCGGATCTTGCGGGGAAGGGGCCGGAACGGGAAGCCGCGGGATCAGGAAGCGAAAGGTGCTGCCCCGTCCCGGTACGCTCTCGACCCAGATCTGGCCGCCCTGCAACTCCACCAACCGCTTCGAGAGCGCCAGGCCGAGACCAATCCCCTCGTAGCCGCGCGAGGTCGACCCGTCGATCTGCCGGAACTCCTCGAAGAGGCGGGGCTGATCTTCCGGTTTGATGCCGATGCCGGTGTCGGCGACCTCGACCACCGTGCCGGTCGTCGTCTCCATCGCCCGGATCGTGACGCTCCCGTGGTGCGACGTGAATTTGATGGCGTTGTTGACGAGGTTGTGGACGATATGGCGGAGGCTCCGAGCATCGAACACCACCTGCATCGCCCGGTCGACCTGCGACGTGACGGTCAGCTCCTTCTGCGTCGCGGCGGCGGCGTTTTCCGAGAGGGCGGCGTCCACCGCCTCGGCCACCAGGCACGGCGCCGGATGGAGCTCGAGCCGCCCGGCCTGGATGTGGGTCAGGTCGAGGATGTCATTGATCAGCGTCAGGAGCTGACGGCCGCTGCTGTGGATCGTCTCCGCAAATTCGGAGCGCTCGGCCTCGGACAGCTCCGGGGTCGTCCGGATGATTTCCGAGAAGCCGATGATGGCGTTCAGCGGCGTGCGCAGCTCGTGTGACATGTTGGTCAGGAACTCGGACTTCATCCGGTCGGCTTCCTGCAGCTCGAGGTTCGCCCGTTGCAACATTTCGATGGTCTGGCGTTCCCGCTGGAACCGGCGCGCATTGTCGAGCGCAACCGCGGCCTGGTTGGCGAGAATCTGCAGGACCTGCATCAGCGTGGGATCAAACGCGCGGACCTCGCTGAAGAACACGGAGACCGTGCCGACGAACTCGCGCTCGAGGAACATCGGCAGGCCCAGCGCGGCGCGCCAGCCGTGCTGCTGGGCCAGCGGATCCAGCGGGAACCGGCCGTCGAGCTGTATGTCCTCGGAGAAGACCGGGCGCTGCTCGATCACCACCTGGGTGATGAGGCCGGGTGCCACATGGGTCAGCACGCTACCCTGCAATCGTTGCTCGAGGCCCTCCGCCACCTCGACCGCCTGTTGGGCCGGGTTGCCGGACTGGGTCAGCGTGATCAGGCAGGTCGCCGCGCCGGAGACGCCGATCACCGCCCGGGCCACGCCCTGGAGCAGGGCGTTCGGTCCAACGGTGGTCGCGGTCAGCGCCTGGGAGACCTGGCGCAGCATCTCCATCGAGGTGTCGAGGCGCAGAGCCTGCTGGCGGGTCTGCTCGAAGAGGAAGGTGTTCTGGAGCGAGACGGCGACCTCCGCGCCCAGCGAGACCGCCAGCTTGACGTCGTAGTTGCCACTGAACTCGCCGTGTCGCTTGTTGGCGAGCATCAGGACGCCAATCGGCCGACCGCCCGAGCCCAGCGGGACCAGCAGCAGGTCGCGGTACCCAAATGTCTGGGGCAGCAGCTGACCCGCCTCGATGTCGTGCAGGCAGTCCGCGATGATCGTGGGCTGCTGGGTGACGAAGACCCGACCGATCAAGGTCGAGGCGTTGGCACCAAAGCGCAATTGGTTGAGACGCATCTGGTTGAAGAGCCGGCTCTCCCGCATCCCGGACGGGGCGGCCGGGGCGATCAGGGCCTCGAGCCCATCCTGATAGAGGAAGAAGCCGCACATTTCGACGTCGAGCAGTTCCGCCAGCTTGGTGGTCAAGGTGCCGAGGTCCTCGCCGAGCTTGGTGAGGTTCGAGACGGCGGTGGCCACCTCGAAGAAGTGGCTCAGCTCCTGGAGGTTCTGGTCGGCGCGGCGGGAGAGCTCGAGGTTTTGCTGGACCAGCTTGAAATACTTGAAGGACCAGAAGCCGGTCAGCACCATGACTGGCAAGAAGAGGACCGCCAGGAAGTACGTGACCGGCGAGGGCGCCCACCAGCGGGCCACATAGATGAGGAAGAGCTCCGTCAGGGCGCCCAGCACCACCCAGAGCCGCCAGTTGAACCGGACCCGGGAGTTGGATGGGGGAAGCAGCCGCGTCGTTAAGCCCTCTTTCGTCACAGTGCGCGCATTGATTCGACGAGGATCGAGGGCATTGCTTCGCACTACGGCCCCGCTTGGCGGCGCTGCGGCGAGCGGGTTAACAAAGGTTTACTGGACCGTCGCCTCTCCCGAACGGCGGGATGTGGGTCGCCCCTTTGCTACTCTCTACACGTGCAGCGAGAGACGGCGTTCAACGTTTCGGCGATCAAGGACACCGTTCTGCGGTCGATCAAGCTCAACCAGCAGGCGTACAACAACCGCGACGCCGACGTGCTTCGCGAAGTCTACCTGGAGCCAATGCTGTCCCAGGTGGCGCACGACCTTTCCGGGGATTTCGAATCGTTCCCGGCGGCTCGCCTGGACATCACATGCGAGGTGCTCGACGTCTCCTACACCGCCTACCTCCAAATCGGCAAGGTCGAGCTGTCGGCTTATGGGCTGGAGGCCAGCCCGCAAAACGTCAACGTGACGACCAAAGAGGAGTGGATCTACCGCCTCGTACCCGACGCCGAAAAGGGCGTTGGCCTGGGGCGGCGCACGACCCATCGCTTCCTCGGCTATTACCACTACACGCTGGTGGACATCGACGGCCGCTGGTGGATCACGGACGTCCAGTCCGCTTCGGAGATCTGGCTGCCCTAGTCAGCGATCGTCGAGATCTTTTGCCAGCTGCGTGACACGAGTGTGGATGTCATCGCGGATCGTGCGTACCTCGCCGAGTGACTTGCCATCGGGGTCCACCAGATCCCAATCGATGTACGTCTTTCCGGGAATGTAGGGACACTCGTCCCCGCATCCCATCGTCACCACGACATCGGCCCACTCGGCAAGATCGTCGGTCAACTGCTGTGGCCGTCGCGCCGACAGATCGATGCCCTGCTCACGCATCGCCGAGACGACGACCGGATGAATGTGGCCGGCCGGCCTGGTGCCCGCCGAGCGTGATTGGTGAATGCCGTTAGCGACTTGCTCGAACAGCGCCTGGCTGATTTGCGACCGGCCCGCATTCTGCTTGCAGACGAACAGCACCCGCGCCATCACAACCTCAGACGAGCACGTCGAGCAGGGCGCGTGTCTTCGGTTCCAGGCGACCGGCCAGCCGGTAGTAGGCCCAGATGCCGGCCTTGCTGACGTCGACGAGTCCAGCTTCCCGCAGCTTCGCCATATGATGCGAGATGGTCGGCTGGCGCAAGTCGAAGGCCGCGGTGAAGTCGCAGATGCACACCGGCTCGGACGAGCGCTTCAGGATGCTGATCATTTGCAGCCGCGTGGGATCCGCCAGTGCCTTCAGGACCTCGACTGACTGATCCACTTTTGCGACCGCCATCGACATCGCCGGCGGGCAGCAGACGCCCTTCACACGCTCGGGGGCCACCGCCTTCACGATCGCAGTGTACCAGTTCCATTGACAAGTGTCTATGGGTTTGCTAGGCTTCCATCGACGGACATCAATCTCTCCCGGGAGGGGTCATGGACACGATTCAGGAATCTGTGCGAGCGAAGTACGCGGAGACCGCGATCAAGCTGCGCGACGGCGGAAGCTGTTGTGACTCGAGCTGTTGTGGTGGGTCGGATGCGGTCAGCGGGCCGATCGGCGCCGAGGAGTACTCCAAGGCGGAGGTCGCCGACCTCGGGCTCTCGCTCGGCGACAGCCTGGGTTGTGGCAATCCTACGGCGCTCGCGCAGCTGCATCCCGGTGAGATCGTGCTGGACCTCGGCAGTGGCGCCGGTCTCGACGTCCTCCTCTCGGCGCGGCGGGTTTCTCCCGGCGGCCACGCCTATGGGGTGGACATGACCGACGAGATGCTGGCACTGGCCAACGAAAACAAGGCCCGAGCGGCCGTCGCGAATGCCACCTTCCTCAAGGGCACGATCGAGGCGGTTCCCCTCCCCCCAGCGGCGGTCGACGTCGTCATTTCGAATTGCGTCATCAACCTCGCCGCCGACAAGACGGCGGTCCTGAAAGAAGCGTTTCGGGTCCTCAAGCCCGGCGGGCGGCTCGCGGTCTCCGATATGGTCGAGCTGGAGCCCCTGCCAGCGCGGATCAAGTCCGCGATGGATGCCTGGGCCGGCTGTGTTGCCGGTACCATCCCGGTCGACGCCTATCGCGCTGTCGTGATGGACGCCGGTTTTGACAGCGTCGAGATCGAAATCAGCAACACCTTTGGGCCCGGCGAAGCCGGCTTACCCGAAGGTTCAGGCAAAATCGCCAGCGCCTTCATACGGGCGAGCAAACCGTAACAAAACAAAAAGGCCTGGGCGGTGAGGCCCCGGCCTTCTGGATTGCGGGTTTGTGAGTCTTTAGGCGACGCGCACCCGAGAGGCGCGCGGCCCCTTCGGCGCTGATGCTTCGACGTCGAAGCTGACCTTCTGCCCCTCTTGCAACCCCTCGAACGAGCCCTCGACTGACGACCGGTGAAAAAAGTACTCCTTGCCGTCCTCGCCGCTCAAGAATCCGAATCCGCGATCCATCACGAGTCGCTTGATCGTGCCGTTCTGCGCCACGTCTGTCGCTAGCTCCTTCGCAAAGTTATCCCCGGTCGACTTGCGTTTCCTGGGCGTGCCATGACCGGGCTGACTCCACCCGCGATCAAGCATATCATGGGAGGTATTGCGACGGCCAAAACCTGCCGAAGGAGAGATTACCCGAGATGCGTAGCACGATGCCCGACTTTCCGCTCACACTCCAGCACTTCCTCTGGCGGTCGACCACCCTGTTCCCCAACAAGGAGATCGTCACCAGGCGGGAAACGGGCCGCCACCGCTACACCTACGCCGACTTCGGGCGCCGGGTGGCCCAGTTGGCGCACGCGCTCCGCGGGCTGGGAATCGGGCCCGGGGACCGGGTCGGCACCCTGGCCTGGAACAACTACCGCCACCTGGAGCTGTATTTCGCAGTGCCCTGCTCCGGGGCGGTGCTGCATACCTTGAATCCGCGATTGTTCCCCGAGCACCTCGAGTTCGTGATCAACGACGCCGACGACAAGGTCGTCTTCGTCGACGCCTCGATCGTACCGGCGCTGCAGCGCGTCGCCGGGAAGATCAAAGGCGTCAAGCAGTTCGTCGTCATGACCGACGGCCCCTCGCCGGATGGTCAGCTCAACCCCGTCATGTCGTACGAGGAACTGATCGGCGGTCGCCCGACGGTCTATGACTGGCCGGTCCTCGACGAGCGGGATGCGTCGGCCATGTGCTACACGTCCGGCACGACCGGGAAGCCGAAGGGTGTGGTGTACAGCCACCGGTCCTCGGTGCTGCATTCGTTGGGGATCGCGATTGGCGGCGGCATCGGCCTCGCCGAGTCGGACGCCATCCTGCCGGTGGTGCCGATGTTCCACGCCAATGCCTGGGGCCTGGCATATGGTGCCACCATGCTGGGCGCCAAGCAGGTGTTCCCGGATCGGTTTCTCGATCCGGTCAGCCTCACCGAGCTCATCCGGGAGGAGAAGGTCACCTTCAGCGCCGGCGTGCCGAGCGTCTGGATCGCCCTGCTGCAATACCTGGACAAGACCGCGACCAATCTGGACGGACTCCGGATGTTCGTCGGCGGATCGGCGCTCCCGGCCGGCCTCTACGACGGCCTGACCAGGCACGGCATCGATACCAACCAGGGATGGGGCATGACCGAGACCTCGCCGGTCGCGGCCGTCGCCACCATGAAGAGCTACATGCCGGAGTCCGATCGCAAGCACGTGCGACTCAAGGCCGGACTCCCGATCGCCGGTGTCGAGCTCCGCCTCGCGAACGTGGATACCGGCGAGCCCGTCCCGTGGGACGGCAAGAGCGTGGGTGAGATCCAGGTGCGTGGCCCCTGGGTGACCGCGAGCTACTATCGCGACGTCGACCCCGAGCGCTTCACCGCCGACGGCTGGCTTCGCACCGGCGACGTGGCGAACGTCGATCCCGAAGGCTATGCGCAGATCGTCGACCGCACCAAGGACCTGGTGAAATCGGGTGGCGAGTGGATCTCATCGGTAGAGCTGGAGTCGGCCATCATGGGGCATCCCAAGGTGCTGGAGGCGGCCGTGATCGGCGTCCCCCACCCGAAGTGGCAGGAGCGTCCCGTTGCCTACGTGGTGGCCAAGCCCGACTTCAAAGACGCCGTCACGCAGGCGGAGATCATCGAGTTCCTCGAGCCGCTCGTGGCGAAGTGGTGGCTGCCGGACGAGGTGCGTTTTGTCGATGAAATCCCCAAGACGAGCGTCGGGAAGTTCGACAAAAAGGTGATCCGCGAGCAGGCGCTCAAGGCACCGACGGCCGCTCACCCCTCGGAGTAAGACAGGCGGGAATCCCGCCACCCTGAACGAACCGGTGACGGGCGCGGCACAGTGCTGCGGCGGATCGCAAGAGCCGCCGACCGCAAAACCCCCCTTAATACTGTCGCGCTAGAACGGACGCTAGAAGGATGTGACTCAGCAATGGATGCCTCTGGACAGTTCGAGGCGCTCGTCCCACAGCCGCTGGATGCGGAAGGAATCGAGCGGCGTCGCGAGCTTGAGGACATCCACGAAGAGCTGCTCCTGAGCATCCTGGCGCTCGAGGAAGAGTGGCAGCTCGACAACCGGATCGCCTACTCCCTGCGGCAACGCAAGGCCGCCTGACCCGTCAGCTCGGGCCTTCCCACTGAGTTTTCCGGCAATTTCGCCCGAATAACGCACGTTTTTGGCCGTCGGTCCGTTTGCAACCCACGACAGGGCCCCGAGCCCACCGGATTACAAGACGGAGGACACGATGGCGAAAACTCAGAAATGGACAGCGTCGACGTTCGTCAGCCTGGTGCACGAGAATCTCACCGACAAGGGTCACAAGGTCAAGAAGTCGGACCTCAGCTGGGCCGTCAAGGATGCCTTCGAGGCGGCAGTCGCGGCCGGCGCTCGCGGCATGCGCGTGCGTTTCCCCGAGATCGGCGCCCTGGCATCGCGTGATGTCAAGGCCCGCAAGGCAGGGAAAGGTACCAACCCCTTCACCGGCGAGTCGATCATGCTGAAGGCGCGCCCGGCTTCGAAGAAGCCGCGCTGGTCGTTCCCCAAGGCCGTCCGCGAGGCCTACATTCGGACGTCGACCCGCAAGGCTGCGTAAGCAAACCGCGTCAACCACAGGGCGCCGGGCATGGACCGGCGCCCTGTTTGTTGCTTGACAGCACTCCGAGTTCGCCTGACTATGATGGGAGGGATGAGGCGAAACCTGATAGCGGGATTGCTGATTGCCATTGGCCTGGCGCTGATGGCGACGGCGCTCCCCGCCAGTGGCGTGATCCGCCTCGGTTCGCCCGGGGTGGCAACCCAGGCGATCCCGGCCCTGGGCGATCCCCTATCGCCGCCCCACCAGCATCCGAGATTCCTTCCCAACACCAACAGCAGCGGCGCCGGCCCCAGCCAGGTCGTGGCCTACCTCTCGATTCCGAGGCTGCACATCAAGGACGCGCCGATCTTCGACCGTGGCGTCGACGCCAAAGGCAACATGTTGATCGCCAACGGCTACTCGGTCACCCATTACGCCTTCTCCTCCCCCATCGGCGGCGGCAACGCCGTGCTCTACGGGCATGACGACATCGAGGGAAGTGTCTTCGCCAGCCTCAAGGACCTGAAAGCGGGCGACGAGGTCGACGTTGCGCTCGCTGACGACGCGCCCGTCGTCTACCATGTAACCGCGCGCACGATCGTCGCCCCGACCGCCGTGCAGATCCTGAACCCAACCAACGACGTGCGGCTGACCCTCTTCACCTGCTGGCCGAACTGGGTCGACACGCAGCGGGTTGTCGTCACGGCGATGCCCGCCAGTGCCTAGTGGTTGGTCTCTTCCGGCGGCTCCTGAAAATACTTCAGTAGTTCCTCCAGGGCCTTGGCGGCTTCCGGGTCGCGAAGCAGGCGCTCCTGCATCTCCTGCACCTGCTTGACGAGCTCCTTGGCCTGGGTCTCCTGCGCAACCTGCAGCAGTACCGGCTGGCTCGCAGCCGACACGACCATCGTCACCTGCTGCCGGAGCATGTCGACGCCCTGGCACCCGAGACACGTGCCGGCGTTGTTGCAGTGACACAGCTGCAGACGCAGGTTATCCAGTTCGCGCTGGAGCGGCGACAGGTCAACCGGCTGGCTCACGTTTCAAGCTTAGCTTCCCAGGCAGAGACTTTCCGGTTCTCATCTGCGGCTCAGTCGTGCGCGTCTTCGCGCCGAAAGCGGTCGATCAGGAATCGCTTGTGGGCGAGCAGCCGGTCCATGTCGGTGCGGTGGACGACCTCCGCCACCTGTCGCATCTCGGCGTCGAGGAAGTCGAGCTCCTCGAGCAACACATCGAGTGCGGCGCGGCCGTGGCTGCCCGGTTGGGACGACACGTAGCCGCTGGGGAGACGAAGGTAGGCCTCCACCGCCGTTGGCAAATAGTCCGACACGGTGCGCTCGATCAGGTACAGCTCGGGCGCACCGAGCGGTAAGCAGTCGAGGCGCGGAAGAATCTCCGTGCGGATCGTGAGCTCGATCCGCTGCATCCGGCTCAGGATCTCTGGGGGCACCCGCCCCGCCGCAGCCCCGATCTGTTCGGCGAGCGACTTCTGGACCCGCTTGGGATCGAATCCAAATCGACTGATGCGCGCGCTGCCGCGGACGGCCAGGGCGCCCGCCAGGTAGAGGCCGGCCACGAGCAGCAGGCCCTGCACGCCGACCGGGTCAGCGGCAACGAGGCCGGCGCCCACCAGCGCCAGCGCCGAACCAGTGAGGTTCCGCCGGCTGGTCAGGTAGGAGATCAGCCCGCGCCCCGGAGCGGACGCGGGCAGCCTCGAGCGGTAGGGCGCGATCGCGCTTCCCATCGGTCTTCCCCTGTTGCTAAGGCGTACGCACCGGCAATTTCAACTCCTCCGGGATTGGCGCGAGCTGGGTGGCCGGCGCCTCGTGCGCCCGCTCCAAGTACGCCTGGGCGCGGGCCACTTCCCGCGAGAGCGCGTCGATCGTCTGCCGCATGCTGTCCAGCGCCTGGAGCTTGGAGGCGTCGATGGCGTCGATCGTGCCGTAGATGTTGGCAAACGCGGCCTGCAGCTTCTCGATGCTGACGGTCGCGCTCGCCGCTTGGTCATGGACGCCGGCGGACTGCTGACGAAGCATGGCCGAGGTGCCCTCGATCATGTCGGCGGTGGTCTCGTTCAGCGCGCCGATCTGATCGAGTACGAGCTTCTGGTTCACCAGACCCTGGGCCGTCATCACTGCCGTGCGGAGCGCCGACACCGTCGTGGTGGTCGCGCGATCGACGCCCTTGACGAGCTCGAGATTGTTCTTGCGGACGAGCTCCAGCGCCAGGTACCCCTGGGCGCTGACGGCGAGCTGGGTGGCGAGATCCTGGGTCTTCTGGCGAACGTAGAAGAGACAGTCCTCGCGCAGCGTCTTCGCCCGCTCTGGATCCTGGGCCTGCACCTCGCGGATGCGCGCATCGAGTGCGGCATCCATCGCGCGGGCAAGGTAGAAGTATTGCTTGAGCCGATCCATCACGGCCCACAGGTTCACCTTCTCCTGCTCAATCGATGCATTGTCCTTGAGCAGCTCGTCCTGGCCTCGGTAGAGCGCCTGCACGATGGCGTTGAGGTGACCCTGGGCCGACTCGTACTTGCCGAAGTAATCGCGCAACCGGTTTCCGAGCGGCAAGATGCCGAAGAGCCGCCGCCGGTCGAGCAACCCGCGGTCGGACGGGTCGAGGTCTTCAACGGTGCGCCGCAATTGGAGCAGGGCGCTCGAGACCGCAGATTTGTCCTGGCCGCGGGCGAGCGCACCGAGCGGCCGGTCGAGCATCCGGTTGGAAACGCTGGCGGATTGCTTGATCTCTTCGTTCCCGAGCGCATGGATGCCGTCGACCTTCTTCTTGAAGGCCTCGGAACGGGGATCGGCCGCCAGCAGCGCGTCAAGGTAGGCACCGACGGCGGCGTCGAGACGCGCGGTCGTTTGTGGGTCGAGCGTGATCATTGGGGCGGGGGTCGCGGCCGCGGACGCCGCCGGGTCGGATGGACTCAGTGAAAGGTCAGAGTTCGCCTCGACCGTCGTGCGCATGGACTCGCTCCTTTTGCTAGCCCGTTGGGCGGATACAGACAGGTTTTTTCCCGAAAATCGCCCGTCTCACACCTGAGACTTTCCGGCGCCCTCTCAAACGCCGGAAATGAATTCGGGACGGCAACGGTAGGCTTAGCGATGTGAAGGCCACCGAGATCGACGGCCGGATGTTCCTCAACGGCGAGCGGGTTTGGGCGCGATCGGGCGCCACCTTCGATGCCATCGATCCGGCCACGGCCCAGGTCTTCGCCAGGGTCGCGCTCGGGGACAAAGCCGACGTCGATTCGGCGGTCGCATCGGCGCATGCCGCGATGGGCGGATGGGCCGGACTGCCTCCCGTGCGGCGGGTTCGCCTCTTGAACCGGCTCGCCGGTCTGTTGCGCGAGCGCAGCCGCGAATTCGCCGAGCTGGAGAGCCTCGATGTTGGCAAGCCGGTGCGGCAGGCGGAAGACGACGTCGCCGCCGCGGCGGGCTACTTCGAGTACTTTGCGGGTGTCGCCGACAAGGTCTTTGGGTCGAGCATCCCGCTGGGAAAGGGGTTCGTCGACTTCACGCTGCGGGAGCCGCTGGGTGTGTCGGCCCAGATCGTTCCCTGGAACTACCCGCTGCGCCTCGCCTCGCGGGGGATCGCGCCGGCGCTCGCGTCCGGCAACGCGGTCGTGGCAAAACCGGCCGCCGAGGCCGGCCTGAGCATCGTCCGGCTGGCGGAGCTGGCGGCCGAGGCGGGCCTCCCCCCCGGCGTCTTCAACGTCGTGACGGGCGGGCGAGAAACCGGGGCCGCGCTGGCCTCCCATCCAGGGATCAACCACATCACCTTCACCGGCTCGGTCCCCACCGGCATCGCGATCATGAAGGCCGCGGCGGACAACGTCGTGCCGGTCACCCTGGAACTCGGCGGCAAATCACCGAACATCGTTTTTGCCGATGCCGACCTGGAACGCGCCGCCGCATCGGCCGCCACCACGTTGATGCAGAACTCGGCGCAGACCTGTACCGCGCCGACTCGGCTCTTGCTCGAGGAGTCGGCCCACGACCGGTTCGTAGACCTGCTCGCCACGCGCATCGGGACGATCCGCATGGGCCGTGGGCTCGACAACCCGGACATGGGCCCGGTCGTCAGCGAGCGCCAGATGCAGCGGGTCCTCGGCTACATTGCATCGGGCGCAAGGGACGGGGCGACGGCGGTCACAGGAGGCCGCCGTGCGCACGCCGCCGAGCTCGCCCGCGGCTATTTCATCGAGCCGACGCTCCTCGACCGGGTGGCACCAGGGAGCGTCCTCGAACAGGAGGAGATTTTCGGCCCAGTGCTGACCGTCACCACCTTCGCGTCGGTCGAGGAGGCGATCGCGGTCGCCAACGGCACGCCCTACGGGCTGGTCACTGGGGTCTGGACGCGCGACCTGAGCAAGGCGTTCACGGTGGCAACCGCGGTGAAGTCGGGACAGATACGCGTCAACAGCTACAGCGTCGAGGGCAGCATCGGCCTTCCCTTTGGCGGCTACAGGCGCAGCGGTTTCGGGCGCGAGCAGGGCGTCCAGGCGCTGACCAACTACACCCAGATCAAGAACGTGATGATCAACTTCGGCTGAGAAGCTACCGCGCGTTGAGCGCAGCGAGGAGGCCAAGCCCATCGAGATCGTCGAGGTTGTACCACTGGAACATCACGCGCTCGATGCCGAGCGCGGACCAGGCGTCGAGCTGTGAGGCCGCCTGATCCGGTGTCCCCACGATCCAGCTGCGTCGCCGAAACTCATCAGCCGCGGCAGCCGGTGGCACGCCGGGCCCGACGCCTAAGAACGACTGCATCCAGCGGCCTTTCTCGACGACCTCGGTCGCGTCGCCGCCGATCAGAATGCCGCCCATCCACGAACGCCGAATCGTCGCGGGGTCGCGGCCGACCGCGCGGCAGTGCTCCTCGAGCTTCGCGCGCTTGACGCGGTACACCTCGGGACCCGGCGCATGACTGTTCCACTCGTCGGCATCGCGAGCAACGATGCGGAGCAGCCGGACCTCGCCGTCGCCACCGATCAAGAGCGGCGGCCCGGGTTGCTGCAGCGGCCGCGGGTACGCCGTGGCGCCCCGCAGCGGGTAATACCGCCCCTCGAGGTCAACCGGTCCGCCGGTCCACAGGGCCTTGATGACGGCGATCCCCTCCTCGAAACGGTCGAACCGTTCCTTGAGCGGTGGAAGGCCGAGCCCAAATGCCTCGTGCTCCGCGACGTTCCATCCGGCGCCCACGCCAAGCACCAGGCGCCCGCTCGACAGCAGGTCGACGGCGGCGGCCATACGGGCGAGCAGGGCGGGATGTCGAAACGTCATCGGGCTGACCAGCGGCCCAAACCGGATCCGCTGCGTGCGTTGGGCCAGCGCCGTCAACGAGGTCCAGCATTCGAGCGCCGGCCGTTGCCGATCCCCACTCACGCTGAAGAAGTGATCCGAGCGCCACAGCGAGTCGAGGCCCAGCGATTCGACGCGATCAGCGATCCGAAACCAGCGCTCCCAGGTGAGCCCCTCCTGGCCCTCGATCATCACGCCGATCTTCATCGCTGTTGACGTTAACGCAAAGAACACCGGGAATAGGGGCCTGGGGTAGCCTGGTTACTCGAAAGGCAATGCCTGCGATCACCGTCGATAACATCCTGATGCTGGCCCGAATTCCTGACCCCGACCGCGCCACCACGATCGGGCGTCCCGTGCTCGCCATCACGACGGCGCCCAGGGGTGTCGAAGGCGAGGGCTTCCCGGTCCGACGCGCCTTTTACGGGATCGACCAGCGCCACCTGGACCCCTTCATTCACATGGACCAGATGGGCGAGGTGGAGTACGGACCCGGCGAGCCGAAGGGGACGGCGTGGCACCCGCATCGCGGTTTCGAGACCGTCACCTACATGATCGACGGGACATTTCAGCACCAGGACTCCACCGGCGGGGGCGGCCTCATCACCAATGGCGCCACGCAATGGATGACGGCGGGCGCGGGGATCCTTCACATCGAACGGCCGCCCGAAGCCCTGATCGCGAGTGGCGGCCTGTTCCACGGCATCCAGCTCTGGGTCAACCTCCCATCCGGTGAGAAGTGGACGCCGCCGCGCTACCAGGACATCGGCGCGACGCGGGTCACGCTGCTCTCCTCGCATGACGGCGGCGCGCTGGTGCGCGTGATTGCCGGCGACGTCGCCGGCCACAGCGGGCCCGGCGTCACTCACACCCCGATCACGCTGCTGCACGCGACCATCAATCCCGGCGCCGAGTTGCGCCTCCCCTGGCGGCGCGAGTTCAACGGCCTCGTGTACCTCCTCAACGGACGTGGAACCGTTGGGGCCAAGCGAGCGCCGATCGCCACCGGCCAGCTGGCGGCGTTCGGCACAGGCGACGTGATCAGCCTGACCGCCGACCTTGCACAGGAGAGCCGCTCGCCGAACCTCGATGTCCTTGTTCTCGGCGGCGAGCCCATCGGTGAGCCCGTTGCCTGGTACGGACCATTCGTGATGAACACCCACGAGGAGCTGGCCCAGGCTTTCGATGACTACCGGCGCGGCCGGATGGGCACCATCCCCGCGGGGCACATCGGCAACTAGCGCGCAGCCGATCGCCGGCTCAGCGGATTCGTACCATTGGGTGGAATGGCCGTTCGCTCCTATGCCGGCACCGTCCGTGCGCCTGATTTTCCCGAAGGGCTGGACTGGCTGAACGTTTCCCGCCCGCTGCATATCCAGGACCTCCGCGGCCGGCTGGCGATCATTGACTTCTGGACCTTTTGCTGAATCAACTGCATGCACACCTTTCCGCAGTTGCGGAAGATCGAGCGCAAGTACGGCGACCGGGTAATCGTCATCGGCGTCCATTCGCCAAAGTTCCCGGCGGAGCGCGAGACGGCGAACCTGCGCGAGGCGGTGCTGCGCTATCGAATCGAGCATCCGGTCGTCAACGACCGCGACTTTGCCGTCTGGAACCAATTTGGCGGCCGCGCCTGGCCGACGCTGATGTTCATCGACCCGCAGGGCCGCGTCATCGGCAAGCACGAGGGCGAGCTGCCCTTCGAACAGTTCGATCCGCTCGTCGCAGGGATGCTGAAGGAATTCGAGGAACGAGGGATCCTTGACCCGGGCGCCGAGCCTATCGACCTCGAGCAGATTCGGGAGCCGGCGCGCACCCTGAAATTCCCAGGCAAGGTACACGCGACGGGCGACGCGCTCTACATCGCGGATACCAACCATCACCGGATCGTGAAGGCCGGTTTGGACGGCACGATCCAGCGGATCTACGGCAGCGGCGAGCCGGGACTCGTCGATGGGGCGGCCGAGCGCGCGGCGTTCCAACAACCCCAGGGGATGGCGACATCCGGCACCACCCTCTACGTTGCCGACACGGAAAACCATGCGATCCGGTCGATCGACCTCGAGTCCGGCATCGTCGCGACGCTCGCCGGCACCGGCGAGCAGGCGCTCGCGGCTGGCGCAGGGGGGCCGGGCCGTTCGACGGCGTTAAGCTCACCGTGGGACCTGGCCCTGGCGGATCGCGTGCTTTATATTGCGATGGCCGGCACGCACCAGATCTGGTCGCTCGATCTCCAATCCGGCGTGGTCGCGCCGTTCGCCGGCACTGGTCGCGAAGGTCTCCTCGATGGGCCGGCCGGCCAGACCTGGTTCGCCCAGTCGAGCGGGCTGGCGCTGGCCGACGGACACCTGTACGTGGCGGACTCCGAGGTCAGCGCGATCCGGGACATCGAGCTGCGGCCAGGAGTGGTGACCACAATCGTCGGAGCGGACCTGTTCGTCTTTGGCGACCAGGATGGTGAAGGCGACGCCGTCCGCCTCCAGCATCCGCTCGGCATCACAGCGCACGACGGCGTCCTGTTTCTGGCGGATAGCTACAACCACAAGATCAAGCGCCTGGAGCCCCGACGCCGCGCGGTGACGACCTGGCTGGGCAGCGGGGCCGCCGGCCGGGCCGATGGGCTGCGCACCTCCGCCTCGTTCCGGGAGCCAGGCGGCGTGTGTGCCGGCGTGAACGGCCTCTACATCGCAGACACGAACAACCACCGGATCGCCGTTGCCGATTGGACGACCGGGACGGTCCGCACCCTGGTCGGAGGCTGACGCAGCGCGGCCTTTACGGGCCGCCTGAGCGCCGGTAGAATGGTGCCACCCTGAGGGGGCAGGGCGGAGGTCGGGGAATGCGGACGCTCTCGTTCCTTGGACTCGACGCCGCCGAGCGCCCGCGCTTGAGCGCGACGTCGATCCGTCAGCTTGCCCGCCTCGGAACGGTGGTGCGCTGGCCGGGCCTGCTTTTTGCCGCGATCCTGTCGCTGGCCGTGCCGCCGCGGTCACCCATCGGGCTTGCCCTGGTCCTCGTGTGGGTGACGGTCTACAACGCCTGGGGAATGATCGCCATCTCGAAAGCCGATGACCGGTCCATCCTGCGGATCGGTCGTGCCCTGACGTTGCTCGATACCGTGAGCTACTTCCTGGTGCTCTTCGTCTTTGGTGGGGTCGGCGCCAGCACCAGCATTTACGCGGCCTACATCTTGTTGATCGTGTGGATGGTCGCTTACGACGGCGCCGAAGGGGCGATGCTCTGTGTCGGCATCTTCGTCGTCGGAATGATCGCGCTCCATGGTGCGCTGCAGGCCGTCTACCACCAGGGTTTCGGGGGACAGGAGGTGTTGTTCTGGAGCCTGATCATGGTGGTGGCCGGTGCCATCCTGGCGGCCTACGACCGCATCGTCATCGGCGGAGTCCTGCCGCAAGCACAGGGAAGCGCCAGCGCGGCGGCCGTGCAGACGCCAGTGACCAGCGCCAATGTTCCGGCCGTCCGCTTGTCGCCCCGCGAGCAGGAAGTTCTCCAGCTGGTCTCCGAGGGCTACTCGAATTCGATGATCGCGGGACGCCTCCATCTCAGCGAGAACACGATCAAGACCTACGTCGAGAACCTCTTGAGCCGGCTCAACGCCCGCAACCGGGCAGAGGCCGTGGCGGCCGCGTCCCGACAGAACCTGATCTAGCAAAGGGTCCTCTCCCCCGTTCGGCCTCCCCCGGTTGGAACCGGGTGAAGCCGATCTTTCATCACCCTGGGGGATACCGGTCGGCGCCGGTCGAACGTAGGCTGCTGCCAGTGGGGGCGGCGATCGATCTGGGGGGCGCTCCGATGGCGACCAGGATGGTGGGGGGTTTCATCCTGGTCGCCTTTCTCTTGTGCGTGCTGCTCGCCTGGCCGGGACGCCGGCGTTGGCCGCTCTGGTTGATCGCCGGTCTCTGCAGCTCGCTCTGCGCGGCACTGGCCCTCAGCCTCACCGACGGTGCCGACTGGCTCATCGCGTCGTTGCGGATGACCGCGGTGGCGCTGGCGGCGGGCTTCCTGACCGCGGCCGCCGTTCGCGACCTGCGCGACCCTCTCCGCTGATCGCCTATTCGGGCTGATCTCACGCCTTGACGGCTCCAGAGGTTGTCAGGTAACGTTATATCTGTATTGTTGGCAACTGTCACTGGAGGAATTGGCAAATGATCCTGTTCCTGATCCTCTTGCTCCTGGCCGCCGCGGTCGTCGGCATATACGCCACGGAGAACACCGGTACGCACGACGTCACGCTCTGGCAATGGCACTGGTCCGCCGTCCCTGACTGGGCCCCCGTCGTGGCCACCGCCGCCGCGGTCGGCGGCCTGTTCCTGCTGTACATGCTCTACTCCGGGATGATTCATGGCGTTCGCGTCGGCTCCATGCGCCGCCGGGTTACAACCCGGGAATCGACCATCAACGACCTTCGCCGCGAAAACCAGCGCCTGCGCGAAGAGAATGCCCGGGTGCGCAGTGAGCTGCTCGGTATGGACCGCGGCGTGGCGGCGACGAGCGACCGTGGCGCGATGGAGACACCCACGCGCGAGCCGATGCCGGCCTACCAGGACACCAACCGGGAACCAGTGGCGGCGGGTACGGCGGTGGACCGCTCCGGCACCGCGCCCTACCGGCCGCGGGCGACCCTTGGCGAGCGCGTCCGCGCCTTTTTCAGCGGACGAGAACCGGCCGGGTACTGAACCGCGACGTTCCTGCGTCGTCCTCTTGCAGAACAGGGCCCCCCAGCGAGGCCCTGTTTTCTGTGGTTCTCGCGAATACCAGCTTGACAGCGGTCTAGCCGTGTCAGCTAAATTGATATCGTCGTTAGCAGCTAGCGAATCGCGGGCCTGATGTTCCTCTGTGCAGACGTCCCGTGCAACGTCCAGTTCAAGGAGGCGATAAATGCCAGCAAGCGGCAAGCGAGGCTTCGGTTCCATGGATGAAGCAAAGCAGCGGGAAATCGCCAGCAAAGGCGGTCAGGCCGCGCACCTGAAGGGGTCCGCGCACGAGTTCAGCCCGGAGGAGGCCCGGCAAGCGGGCAGCAAGGGGGGCAAGGCGGCTCACGAGAAGGGCTCCGCGCACGAGTTCTCCACCGAAGAGGCCCGGGCGGCCGGCCGCAAGGGCGGCGAGGCGTCCAGCCAGGATCGCAATCGGATGGCCGCGATCGGCCGCGAGGGTGGCAAACGCTAATCCAACGAAGGGAAGGACCGTGTTGGTTCCTTCCCTCGCTTCGTTAAAGCGCGCCGACTAACTCCTGGATCCGTGCCTCCGAGAGCGTGACGTCTGACAAGGTGCCCGCGAAGTAGGCGTCATAGGCCGCCAGGTCGAGCAGGCCGTGACCGCTGAAGTTGAAGAGGATGGTCGGCGACTCGCCCCGGTCGCGAGCCTTGATCGCCTCGTCGATGACGGCCCGGATGGCGTGTGCGGTCTCCGGCGCCGGAATCGTGCCCTCCGTACGGGCGAACTGCACCGCCGCATCGAAGACCGTGCGCTGCGGGTAGGCGACGGCGTCGATGAAGCCATGGTCGGCGAGTGCCGAAACGAGTGGCGCCATGCCGTGATAGCGAAGCCCTCCCGCATGGATGCCGTCCGGCACAAACGCGTGACCGAGGGTGTACATCTTGAGCAACGGCGTCATCCCGATCGTGTCGCCGAAGTCGTACGCGTATTTGCCGCGCGTGATCGAGGGCGACGCCGCCGGCTCCACGGCCAGGAAGCGCGTTTTGCTTCGTCCCTGGATACGGTCGCGCAGGAATGGAAACGCCAGGCCGGAAAAGTTGCTGCCACCACCGACGCAACCCACCACGACATCCGGCATCGCGCCGGCCCGCTCCATCTGCAGCTGGGCCTCCTGACCGATGATGGTCTGGTGCATCAAAACATGGTTAAGGACGCTGCCCAACGAGTACTTGGTGTCCTCCCTGGAGGCCGCATCTTCGATCGCTTCGGAGATCGCGATCCCAAGACTGCCGGTCGAGTCCGGGCTCTCCTCCCGGATCCGCCGGCCCGCTTGCGTGCGGTCCGAGGGGCTGGGCACGACCTCCGCGCCCCAGACGTGCATCATGCTCTTGCGGTACGGCTTCTGCTCGAAGCTGATCCGCACCATGTAGACCATGCACTCGAGCTCGAAGAGCTTGGTCGCAAACGCAAGGGCGCTGCCCCATTGGCCGGCCCCGGTTTCGGTGGTCAGCCGTTTCGTGCCTTCCGCCTTGTTGTAGAAGGCCTGGGCGATCGCCGTGTTCGGTTTGTGAGACCCTGCCGGACTGCCGCCCTCGTACTTGTAGTAGATCCGTGCGGTCGTCTTCAGCTCGCGCTCCAGCCTGGTCGCCCGCATCAGCGGGGTGGGACGCCAGAGTCTCAGTGCGTCCTGGATTGGCAGCGGGATGTCGATATAACGCTCTTGCGAAACTTCTTGCTTGATCAACTCCATCGGGAAGAGTGGCGCCAGGTCCTGGGGACCCACTGGCTGCCGGGTGGCGGGATGGAGCGGCGGGCTTCCGGGGAACGGAAGATCCGCCTGGATGTTATACCAACGCGTCGGCATCTCTTGTTCGTCGAGCTGGATCCGGTTAGCGACTTGAGGCGCGTGAATGCTCATGGGCTTGCTCCCTCCTGTAGTCCCGACCGTCACGGTGGCGGGATTCCCGCCTGTTTTAGCATGGACGACACCCCGATGCAAAGGCCCGATCGGACCGCCATGATCGCCGCCCTGGAGCGGCTGGTCGTGGCCGAGTCTCCCTCGCCGGACAAAGCCCGCTGCGATGCCTGCGCGGACGAAGTCGCCGGGCTCTTCCGGCAACTGCTTGGGGTCTCCGCCATCCGACACCGGCGGCCCGACGCCGGTGACCACCTGGAGATCCGGATTGGCGAAGGCCGCGAGCCGATCGTGCTGCTCTGTCACCACGACACGGTGTGGCCGGAAGGCACACTGGCACGGCTGCCGTTCCGAATCGACGGCGATCGCCTCACCGGTCCCGGGAGTTACGACATGAAGGCCGGCATCGTGGAGGCCGCCTTTGCCCTCGAGGACGCGCGGCCCAAACGGCCGGTCGTGGTCCTGTCGACCTCCGACGAGGAAATCGGCAGCGCCAGCTCCCGAATGTTGATCGAGGAAACGGCGCGTCACGCCGTCGCCGTTTTGGTCCTCGAGCCGGCCGCTAGCGGCGGCGCCATCAAGACCGCGCGTAAAGGCATCGCGGATTTCGTTCTCGAGGTCGTCGGCCGAGCGGCCCACGCTGGGGTCGAGCCGGAGAAGGGCATCAGCGCCATCGAGGAGCTGGCGCACCAGGTGCTCGCCCTGAAGGCGCTGGCCGATCCGGCCAGCGGGACGACGGTCAACGTCGGGGTGGTGCACGGGGGGACCAGGCCGAACGTCGTGGCGGCGCAGGCACGGGCGGAGATCGAGGTTCGGTTCACGCGCACATCGGAGGCCGAGCGCATCGTCGCCGCGATCCGGGGCCTCCAGCCGCAGCGCGAGGGAGCTGGCTTGCGCATCAGCGGTGGCGTCGACCGCCCACCGATGGAGCGAAGCCCGGGCGTCGTCCGGCTGGCGCAACTCGCCCAGCGCCTCGCGGGCGATGTCGGGTTTCCCCTGACCGAGACCAGCACCGGAGGCGCCAGCGACGGCAACTTCACCGCCGCCATCGGCGTGCCCACGCTCGATGGGCTGGGACCGGATGGAGGCGGCGCGCACGCCGACTCCGAGCACCTGCTGGTCGAGAGCTGGTTGCAGCGCACCCAGCTGCTGAGGCTGCTGATCGAGGCGCTCTAGCCACCGGACGAGGTGCTGTCGTCACCCAACGGGGCGCGGTAGCCACTTGACGGGGCGCGGTAGCCACTTGACGGGGCGCGCACCGCCTGTGTTAGGGTGGACGACGGTCCGTTACGCCTCGTTGTAGCTCATCGCTTCCTCTCGTCTCGCCTCGGACCAGAAGGGGTTGGCGTCGTCAGTGACGGAGGGAAGGCTTCTTGAGCGTTACATCGTTTATTGCTATTGTGTCAAAGGCTCGTGCCCATATCTTGCGGTTGACTAGCGCCAGACTCCAGGATCTTGTGGCCTCTGACTGGGCCGCCCGGGCGGTCTTGCGTTACTGGCGACTCCGGAGTCGAACCCAGACCGCACTGAGAGTGCTCCTTCAGCATCGGCGGCGACCCTCAGTGAACCTCGTCGGTCATGCATTCGTGCTCGGATTGGGATTCGCGCTGGTCCTGCCGGTGATGAATGGTAGGTCGGCCCCCACGCGGGCGATCGCGGCCCAGTATTCCGGCTTCGTCATGGGGTACTCGACCGCGGCACGCGCGCGCAACGCGGTGGAAATGCGCGAAGTTGCCAAGGCGTCCACGCTCGAGGACCCCCCGGCACCGGCCGTGATCGAGCCGGCGCCGCCGGCGATCGCTACACGGGTCGCGTCGCAGCCGGCGTCGACCTTCACGCCGCCGCCCGGCTCGGGCGGAGATGGACTGGCCGCGATCTACGCCGTCTTCGGCAACAGTCCCGGCCTCACCTGGGCGTTGCGTGTCGCCAACTGCGAGAGCCACTACAACCCGCTCGCGGTCAACCGATCGAGCGGCGCCAGCGGACTCTTCCAGTTCATGCCCTCCACCTGGAACGCCAACTTCCCCGGGCAGAACATCTGGGACCCGTACGCCCAGGCGCGCGGGGCCCTCGTCTTCTACAACGCGGGGCGGCAGAGCGCCTGGACCTGTAAGTAGTCGCGTGTAGCGACACGGCCGGACCGGCGCGCTAGCATGTGGCGCGTGCCGCCCCGCTCCTCGGGCTCGTCAGACGTGCCGCCCGTCGAGATCCGGCTCGTCCACACGCACGACGAGTTCGCCGCCTGCGAGGCGATGAGCCGGGACATCTGGGGGGCCGCGGAGCGCAACGTGGTACCGCGCGAGCTGCTCCTGACGATGCAGCACAACGGCGGCCTCGTCCATGGCGCGTTCCTCCCTGGGGGCCGGCTCGTCGGCTTTTGCTTCGCCTTTCTTGGCAGGCGCGATGGCCAGCTGCGCTTGTGCTCCCACCAGCTGGGGGTTCTCCCGGAGTTTCGGGGCACCGGTATCGGGATCGCCTTGAAGCAGGCTCAACGGTACGATGCGTTGAGACTGGGATACGAGTTGGTGACCTGGACCTTCGACCCATTGGAGGCACGCAACGCGTACATCAATCTGCATCGCCTCGGTTGTATCGCCCGCCTGTACGATCGGGACCACTATGGCGCGATGGAGGACGAGCTCAATGTGGGACTGCCCTCGGATCGCTTCGAGGCCGAGTGGTGGCTGCGCGGGGCGAAGCCACACCCGGTTGCTGATCCCCTGGTAATGCTGCGCGTGGGCGCGGACGGCGAGCCGGTCCGCGAGCATTTCGAGGTGGGTGCCACCACTAGCGCGCTCATAGGTGTGCCGCCCGATTTCCAGGAGGTGAAGCGCGCCAGCCTCGCGCTCGCCTTGCGCTGGCGAATGGAGAGCCGGGCGGCCTTCGAGGCTGCCCTGGCCGCCGGGCTCATCGCCGTCGATTTTCGCCGCGACGGAACCTATGTCATGGCCCCGAGTCCGTGAAGATCAATTCGCGGGGCGTCGCCCCACGCGAGCCGCGCTCCGGGCGTCGCCCGACGCGAGTGGCGCGGAACGTGCCATGCGAGCGTTTGAGACGTTCTAGTGCGATGCGAGCGTTTGACCGGGCGTGGCCCGACGCGAGTGGCGCGGCACGTGCCATACGAGCGTTTGACCGGGCGTCGCCCGACGCGAGTGGCGCGGCACGTGCCATACGAGCGTTTGACCGGGCGTCGCCCGACGCGAGTGGCGCGGCACGTGCCATACGAGCGTTTGAGACGAGTCGATGAAGATCAACGCCGTCGAGCTGCGCGTGCTGAAGATGCGCTTGTTAAAGCCCTTTCGCACCAGCTTTGGAGTCCAGCAGGACCGCTACCCGCTGCTTGTTCGCTTGGACATCGACGGACGCTCCCAGTGGGGCGAATGTGTCGCCGGCGAAGGCCCGTGGTACTCGTACGAGACGGTCGAAACCGCCTGGCAGGTCCTGAAGGGCTATTTACTGCCGGCAGTGATCGGACGAGAACTGGCGAACGTCGACGCTCTGGAGACGCTGTTCGCTCCGGTCCGCGGCCATCACATGGCGAAGGCTTGCATCGAAATGGCTTTCACAGCCGCGCTCGCCGAGCACGCTCGCAAACCGCTCGCCACCTTCCTGGGCGGGGTCCGCGATCGAGTGGAAACCGGCGTCAGCATCGGCATCCAGCCGACCGTCGACGAGCTGCTGAACAGCATCGGGGCCGGCCTGTCGCAGGGGTACCGGCGGATCAAGGTCAAGATCGAGCCTGGCTGGGATCTGATGGTGATTGGCGCGATCCGCGAGCGCTACCCGGAGATCACGCTGATGGCCGATGCGAACGCGGCCTACGGCCTCGATGACGCCGCCCACCTGGCGCAGCTCGACCGCTTCGGGCTGTTGATGTTAGAGCAGCCCCTGGCTGGCGGCGACCTGGTGGATCATGCAGCGCTGCAACGGCAGATACGTACGCCCATCTGCTTGGATGAGAGCATCGAGTCGGCGCGGGACGCGCGCCAGGCACTGCAGCTGGGCGCCTGCCAGGTGATCAATATCAAGCCCGGTCGGGTCGGTGGCTTCGCCGAGTCGCGCCGCATCCACGACATCGCCGCCAATGCGGGCGTGCCCGTATGGTGCGGCGGCATGCTCGAGACCGGCATCGGCCGCGCCTGCAACGTGGCCCTGGCGACCCTCCCGAATTTCCGTCTGCCCGGTGACATTTCCGCGAGCGACCGCTACTGGGCCGAGGATATCGTCGAGCCGCCCTTCATCCTGCAGCGCGGAGGAACGATCTCAGTGCCGACCCGTTGGGGCCTTGGCGTCCGTGTCAAGGTCGACCTGGTCGAACGACTGACCGTCCGACGCGAAATGATCACTGGTTAGAGGAAGAACGCGGACAGCGCGACGATCACGTAAACGCCGATCAGCTGCAAGCCCTCCAGCCAGTTGCTGCGGCCGTCGCGCGAGATGACGGCGACGATCAGGGTGGCGATGAAGACCGCGCCGATCTCGAAGCCGGTGAAGACGAAGTCCATCGGCTGGCCCAACAAAAGGCTGATGAAGACCATGACCGGTGCGACAAACAGGGCGACCTGTGTGGAAGAGCCGACCGCGATCTCGAGGGTAACGTCGACCTTGTTCCTGATGGCGAAGAACACCGCCGACGAGTGCTCGGCGGCGTTGCCGATGATGGGGATGAGGATCAAGCCGACGAAGATCGGCGAGATCTTGAGCGTCTGAAGCGCCGGGTTGAGAGCCGAGACGAGCAGTTCGGACTCCAATCCGACCAACAGAGCGGCACCAAGCAGCACGCCCATCGCCATCGTCCTGGACCATTCCGGTTGCTCGCTGGACGCCGGGGTGCGAAAGAGATGGGCGCTTGTGAATTGCATGAACACGAGCGCTGCCGCGTAAAGCACGATCAGCGTCGCCGCTACCCCGGCAGACACGATCTCGCGGTTGCCGCTGGATAAGTTCGGCGACGTCGCCACGAGGAGCGCCGGCACCCCGAGGCCGGCGACGGCGAGCACGAGGGACCCGGTATGGACGCCCGCGGCGCGTGCACTGAACGCTTGCTCGCCACAGCGCAGTCCTCCGACGAATAGCGACAGGCCGAGCACGAGCAGAAGATTGCCGACGATCGAACCGATCAACGAGGCTTTGACGACCTCGAAGTCCCCGGCGGCGATGAGCAGCACAGCGACGATCAGCTCGGTCAGGTTCCCGAACGTCGCGTTCAGCAGACCGCCGAGCTGCGGCCCGACGCGGATCGCCAGCTGGTCGGTGGCACGACCGATCAGTCCGGCGAGCGGGACGATGGCGACCGCCGCGGTGATGAAGGTCAGCAAGGGCTGGTGCATCAAGTCCGCGACCAGCGAGGCCGGGATGAAGACGAGCAGCCAGTTGATCGAGGGCCGCAGCAACCACGCCCAACCAGCCATTGCGCTCAATTATCCGGGCGCCGGCCGAGCGCCAGCCATTTCGCAGGCAAAAGAAAAAGACCTCGGCGATGACCTACTCTTCCAGACCGTTGCCAGCCCAGTACCATCGGCGCTGACGGGCTTAACTGCTGTGTTCGGGATGGGAACAGGTGTTTCCCCGTCGCTATGGTCACCGA
>Ga0137388_10000292_pt1 | contig 26699 bp, 35 predicted proteins | sample 15con2h14AmetaG_FD_104644 | JGI IMG/M metagenome (GOLD analysis project Ga0137388, IMG submission 104644) | Vadose zone soil microbial communities from Angelo Coast Range Reserve, California, USA - 15con2h1.4A metaG | ecosystem: Environmental > Terrestrial > Soil > Vadose zone > Saprolite...
ACGATCGTATTGATCGTATGGAAGAGAGGAGTGAGCTTCGACGCCAAATATCTGAAATCACAAACAGCTTGAGTGTCTCTGATCGAGTCCGCTCCATCTCTGGGTATTTTCTCTGGCGGTGGCCGTCGGGTTCTCGAGACACTCTGGTTCGAGAGCGAGTCTCAGCTGGTTAGTTAGGCCCTGCGTGCTTCGGGCACCAAGTCTCACACCCGACCCTAGGCCCTCTCGGACAACCAGAAAAAGCTATGGGCCACGAGTCCCGGATAGAACCATGGTCGCCACATTTGACCGCGTTCTGCTTTGCTGGTTTCGGAACTGATAGGCTTCGTCGCGAAGAAGTGATGAAAACCGCTGGTAGAGAAAACCCAAATCGCTGGGGCAACGCGTCCAGCAACCGAGCACATCGCGCGGACGTTCAGAACAGATCCTGCTCACTCATGTGGGCTGCGAAGCAAGAAAAAGTCCGGCTGTTGCAGAAGTGTTTTTTCTTGACTTCTTCCTTTATAGAACTAACCATGTCAGGAGTTCTGAACTTACTCAAGCGATCCAGATGTTTTGCGGTTTCATTTTACGCCGCTTCATTTGCGGCGAAAGCTCCCGAGGATACGGCCAGATGTTTGTCCGCGCCTTGGCAAAAAACGAAGGTAAACCCGTCGCGGCCCTTGAGGCCTATCTCCTGGAACGCGGCTGGCCTGACGACCACCAATTTGAAACTGCCTTCACCGCGTTTCCGCTTTACCAGCGCGGATATACGCGCGAGGTACTCGAAGCACTCGAACGAGCACGCGGGCACAAAGAACCCGCAGCGCTCACTGCGGCACAGGTCGAGCACATTATGCCGCAGACTCTCAGCGATCCGTGGCGGCACCAGCTTGGACCCCTGGCAGAACGAATCCATGCTGATTGTCTGCACCGGCCAGGCAACCTGACTCTCAGCGGCTACAACCAGGAACTCTGGAATCATCCGTTCAAGACGAAACGCGATCGCTATGCTCAGAGCAACATCGTCCTGACGCGCGAACTTTCGGAATACGACCGATGGGGTGAGGATGAGATCGAAAAAAGAGGTCGCCAGCTTGCCACGGAAGCTGCAGAGATCTGGATCGGCCCCAAAGACCCTATCCTACCTGCTGTGGTTGAGGACCACGAAGATACTGTGAGCCGACGTGAATTGCGGCTACAGTTCTGGACCGGTCTGAATGACTATCTGGCGGCCGAGCATCCAGACGTTCCTCAGTTCGAGCCCCGGCCGACTTGGACGCTTCGGCTGCCATCGGGTATTCGGCACGTCGGCTTCGAGCTACGGCTAGGATTACGTCAAAAGATCGTTGGCATCGATATCTGGTTCTGGCGCGCCGCGTCGCTCCCCGTTTGGGACCGGATTCGAACGACGCCCGAGACCTACAATGCGCTGCCCGGTACAAGCTGGAGTTTCGAGCCGGTTGAAGGCCGCGAAAAAGCGCGCATGTTCATAGACAGGCCAGCCGACGATCTGCGCAGCGATACCACCTGGCCTGAGCTATACAAGTGGTTTGGTGAAAGCTTGTCGCTTCTGTACGAAAAAATCGCACCCAAGCTTCGCGAGGAATTAGATAGAACCGACGCGCCTCTCGTATCAGGCTGAGAAACGGGGCTATCCTCTATATCTCCCGTACGCCTATTTCGGCAATCAATCCCAACCGTTCGTCGCCCATAGATTTATCCGTATATCATATTATCCCTTTCAGGGCCTTTTTATCATTTGAACAAATCACGACTTGACGCGGCCGCAGCGTATGGTTTAGATTGATTTGTATAGTATATTGGCCCTGAAAGGGCACAAACACAGTGGAAACAAACCTACGCACGCTCGGCCCTAAAGAAACGAAAGTGGTCCTGACCTTTCGGGAGCAGGCCCGCGAAGTTGTGCATGCCGCGGACATTATCAACCTCCTCGGCTCCGAGCAGACGGCCCGCAAGGTAATTCGCAACCTGATCAGAAAGGGCTGGCTGACCCGGCTTGTTGGCGGTCGCTACATGCTGCTCCCGCCCGAGCACGGACCTGAGAACCTCGGCGAAAACAACCCGATCGCGCTTGCCGCCGCAGTCACCGAGCCTTCCTATATCGGGTGGTGGTCAGCGGCCGCATTTCACGGCTTTACCACGCAGAAGCCCATGACGGTCACCGTGGCCACGCAGCGGCAAATGCCGGCACGGACCATCGAGGACACCGAAGTTCGGTTTATAAAAATTGCTGCGCGAAAGTTCTTTGGATTTAAGAAATACACCATCTATGGCCGCAGCGCGGCGATCACGGAGCCGGAGAAGACTGTCATCGACTGTATCGACCGCCCCGACCTTGCGGGCGGTCCTGCCGAACTCACGCGCATCCTTTACAGCGCGATGGGAGAGATTGATCGCAACAAACTGGTCACCGCAGCACTGGCGATGAAATCAACCGCGTTGCTCCAGCGGCTCGGCTTTCTAACCGATCTTGCAGGACGAAAGCTACCGGAGGAATTGCGTTTGCAGCTCAGGAACGCGATCACCAAATCAGGACGCTCGATCTTTGGCCGACGAGAACGACACGATGGCGATATCGGCTACGTCGCCGAATGGGGCCTGTTCGTATACGCGCGTCGGGATGATTTACTGGCTGAAGTGCCACGGATCAAGGGCGCGAGCGGGGAGCCATGTTGACAGCGAACCAGCTTCGACAGGTCGCGGGTCGCTCCGGCGCAAGAGACATCGGCAATGTCGAAATCGATGTCATCCTTACGTATCTTATTCAGCTATTCGCAGAGAAAAACATCATGGACCATGTCGCCTTCAAGGGCGGCACGATGCTGCGAAAAATGGTATTCGGCCCGCGCGGGCGGCTTTCAACCGATCTCGATTTCACGTGCCGCTCGGATATCGGCGCCGAGGATCTGATGCTGATGATGCTGGACGCTCTCGAACGTCCCTATCACGGCATTTCATTCCGGTTCGACCGCGACAAGGACTGGTATCTGACCGATGACGGCTGCGCCGCCAATCCCGTCTGCGCGCACGCGGATAACGAAAAAGGCGTGAAGATCAAACTGCAGGTCAGCATGCGCGAGCGGCCCGTCCTTCCGATCCGTCCGATGCCGCAAATAGCCCTGGATTATTTCAATCTGCTCGAATTTGTTCCGGGTGCCGTTCCCTGCCTCGCCTTCGAGGAAGTTGTCGCAGAGAAAATCAGGGCCGCCGCCCAGCGCTCCAAAGTCAGGGATCTTCACGATCTTTCCGAAATCGCGGTCCGGGTTCTTGACCGCGACACCATTCGCTCCTTGGCGGTGCTCAAATTGTGGGGCAGCGATGGCCCGAATCTGGACTACGGCCACTTCCGCGAGCGGATCATGGGTGCAGGCGATTACGACGTTGACGACCTCGCCACTCTCCTTCGCAAGGACCAAAGGCCTGACCTTAACGAAATGATTCGGCGTGTTGTCGATGGATTCAGGTTTCTCGGAGAAATGACCGATCTCGAAAGAAATCTGGCCGGGGATGATGCCAGGCGAAGGCGCGCGGATGCGGAGGCACTCCGTGACGCCGTGCAGAAAAGACTTTGCCCTCGGTAGGGCAGCCGGCAACGCCATCACCGGCCATGCGCGCCATCACCACCACGTCTATCACCATCATGATGACGATAACCACCACCATCATCACGACGACCATCACGATGCAGACGACGCACGACGCCACGATTGACACAGTCGCTTCATTGAGCAAAGCACGATATGACTGTCTTTCCGAACGTCAGGAAACTTTCTCACGCAGCCACGAGGTCAGCCCGGCATCAAAAACCATCCGCGCCAGGCGATCCGGCCCGATCAGCGCAACTTTGCTTTCTTCGACTTCGCCGACATCACCGGAATGCCAGACGAAGAACATGCGGTCGTATGCGTGTGAATCCTTCAGCCGGTCTACATACTCGGTCAGATCCCGTTTCGCGGCAGACGACTTGACCTGCACAAACGCACGCTCGCCCGTTGTCGGCAGCATAAGCTCGATGTCGACGGTTTTCTGCGTCTTTCCAACCTGCCCGACACGCCGCCAGCCGCTGTTCGCGAAAACCAGATCGACCAGCAGCTCGAAATCCTGCCATGTCAGAAGTTGCATCAGCGGGACGATCTTCTTCACCATCTGATTCTCGGCCTGCGCCGCGTCCTCGACTTGCGGCAGCACTTGTCCGTTCAGTTTCCGCTTCAGATATTCGAACTCCTTGACCTCGCAGATCGTGCCCTGAAAAGACTGCACCTTCAGAAGATTGCCCGAGAGTCTTTCCGAAGAAAGCTTTGCGCCCTTGATGTCGGTGCTATGCCAGCCATCCACGGTTTTCCGGTAACTTCCTTTTTTGTCCTGATGCCGCTTCACGCCCGGCTTCGCAAAACACCACCAGAGAACGCCTCCGCTGAAAGTGATCCAGAGCGCATCTTCGGGAGCTTCGAAGAAATTCCGGATCTGAATGACGTCTCTTGTCGCCGTCCCCTCGTCCCGCCGGTTGTCGAGCCACACTTTCCGAACCGTATCCCAATCGCCGGACACGGCCGCATCAAACGGTGTCTCCTTGTAACCGAAGCGCAGGATGCCATCCTCCAGACATTCTTTTTCCCAGCTGCCGGAACGGCCAAGCTTTATGTATAAGGCTTTCGACGGATTAATTTTTGTGGCGGATTTTGACATAGCGCTGTTTCGATCCTGGATTCGGCTGACCGCTCATACCGGCGGCCAGCTTACGCGGTCCGAACATCCCCGGCAATCGCAGCCCGTCACCGGCCCCTCGCCCGGTCGGAAGTGCAGCCCCGCACACTGCGCAGATTGCGACATCCCTTGTTGCCGGCGGCGGTGCCGGCGCTGCTGCTGATTATCATCGTCATCATGATGGTGCTGCTGTTCGTCGTCGCCATGATCATCGGCGTTGTGGTCGTTGTCACCGTTGTCGTTGTCGCTGTCCCTTTCGTTGTTCTCGTTCTCCTTTTTCGGTTTTTCAATCATGACGCAGCCTGGGCCGCGCGCGCGCCGTCAACGGCCTGCCCGCTCCAGGATTCCGTGTTGGCCGTTTCCCCTTCGGGTGACAGCGCGCTAGTCCGCGCAGCCCTTCCGTTCTGCGTCTGAAAAACCGCTAACAGTCGGAACGTCCGCAAGACGGCCGGCGCCGATACCGCTCTGCATGAGCTCGCCTCATCCATCGCCGCTCACGGCCTGATTAACAACCTTGTCGTGAAGAAGCACAGGAAAGACACCTACGCCGTCGTCACGGGCGGCCGCAGGCTTGCCGCGCTTCAGTTGCTCGCGAAGAACGGTACGCTTCCCGCCGATCATCCCGTCAAATGCGAACTTCTGGGCGATCAGGCCAACGCGTTAGAGCTCAGCCTCGCCGAGAACGCCGTGCGCGAGCAGATGCATCCGGCCGATGAATTCGACGCGTTTCGTGCGTTGATCGACGACGGCATGCCGACGACCGATATCGCCGCCCGGTTCGGCGTAACCGAGAATGTTGTTCTGCAACGCCTGAAGCTTGCCCGCGTCAGCCCGGTCGTCATCCGTGCCTACCGCGACGGCGAGATCGATCTCGAATGCGTAATGGCGTTCGCTGCCGTGGACGACCACAAGCGGCAGGAGCACTTCTGGAAAACGGCTCCCGCATGGGCGAAGGAACAGCCCCGGCAAATCCGCGACGCGCTCACCGAAGGCGAGATCGACGCCGCCGACCGGCGCGTCCGGTTCGTCACTCTGCTGGCCTATGAGCGAGCCGGCGGCACAACCCGCCGCGACCTGTTCGCCGACGGCGAGCACGGCATCTTCATCGGCAATGTCGAACTGCTGAACAAACTCGTTGCCGACAAACTGCACGAGGCCACCGAGTCGCTTCTCAAGGAGAGCTGGAAATGGGTCGAATTCCTGCCCGAGCGCGGCTATGAGATTCGCGCGAAATTGCAGCGTCTTCCTCGCACGGAAGGACCTTTGCCCGAGAAGCTGCAGTCGGAATACGACAAAATCTCCGCCGAGCTGAAGAAACTCGAAGCGAAGAAAAATCCTTCCGATGCCGATCACGACCGCGCCTCCGAAATCGAGGACCGTATCCATGATCTCGATTACGAGCGCCCGGAACTCTTCAAGCCCGAGCAGGTGGCCATGGCCGGCGTGTTCCTCGAAATCGAGCAGGAAGGCACGCTCGATATTCAGCGCGGCTATGTCAGGCCCGAGGATGTCAGGGCCATCAAATCCGTCGGTCCTGATGCCGGGGACGCGAAGCCGAAACCCGCCGAGAAGGCCGGTCTCTCGCAACCCGCGCTACGGGATCTCGGGGCGCACCGCACAGCCGCCATCGCGGCTTTGCTGATGGACAATCCGAAAATCGCCTTGGCTTCTGTCGTCCACAGCATCGGCGTCGGTTGCCTCTACAAGGATCGGTTCGGCAGGTCCATCGCGATCGACATCACCGGGCCGAACTGGCCGGTGGATTTCCGCCAGCCCGGCAATTCCCGCGCGATCGACGGGATCGAAAAAGCCCGCAAGGAATGGCGGAAGCGTCTTCCCGCAAAGCAGAAGGACTTCTGGCAATGGTGCATCGACGCCGACCAGAAAACCCTCTCGCGCTGCTGGCCTTCTTCACGGCGCTCAGCGACAACTTCAGCGATGAACTTCCCGCCGTTCTCGGCCTCGACATGAACGCGTGGTTCACGCCGACGGCGAAGAACTTCTTGAACGCATCGGCAAGGAAGACATCGTCGCGGCGATCAAGGAAGCCACCCGCAAGGGCGTCGCTCCTGCTACCGGGAAGATGAAAAAACGCGAACTCGCCGCCTTCGCCGAGCGCGCCATCAAGGGCACCAACTGGCTGCCCAAACCGCTGCGCGCGCGCAGCGACAAAGCCGTTAAAAAAGCGGCGTAAGCCTTTTCGCCAGATGGCCCGCCGTCACTGGCGGGCCATCGCGTGAAAGGACTATTCCACTTTGCCGGCAGGCTTCGCTTCGAGACTTGCGCGGATGGCCTCATCCTCGAATGTGCGAATGCCGTCGCGCACGTTGTTCCGGAAATATCTGACGTTGTCCTGCCTGTCATTACGCCATGCGGCGGCAATCGTTTCCGGCGCCGCGTATGTTCGCGGCTGTCCGGTCAGGTCCGGTTGCGTCGCCGTTGCCAGCAATAAATCGAGCGGCACGGGAGTGTTGTCCGCGACCAGCGCCGGCCATGCGATCTGCAATATGCCGGATTTGTTGACCAGTTCGCCCTCGCCTTGTGCTTGTCCAATATTTCCGTAGTGCCGTTCGGTTCGGATTCGTGCGGCCCATGCGTTACGAAACTCCACGGGAATATTGCGCTGAGGATTTGGCAGCAGCGTCACGCAGCCCCATTTCTTACCGATGCGTCCGTTGCGATGCGTCCTTTCTTCGGCCGCCCACAGATGCTCGGCCTCCGTAACAAGATCGCCCGGCGTACGCACGCTGTCCTGGCACGGCACGGCCTTCGCCTGCCCTGCTGCGCATCGCCGCGAAAACACCATCGTGTACGTATTGCCGCGCCCTTCGGAAATCCGGCCGTATCGGATCGGCGCGCTCACATCGACAGCCTGCTCCATGCGCAGCCGCGTGTCGCGCCATTGCTGCCGGTCAGGCTCCCAATAGAGTGAGCTGATGACAAGAACCCCGACGCTCAGTCCCATTCCCGTCACCGCCTCCCGACTATTCGAAACGCTTTCATATCAAGCGCTACAGCATTCTGTGATACCGCGTGATGTGAGTCCATTCGCGTGAAGCGGTCGTTTTATTTTCGTATTGCGGACGTGCCCGGCTGCCGCCGGCCGGGCTCTACGCGCCCGCCTGCCGCGGCTCCCCGAGCCCCTGCGGGTCTCGGCCTTCCGGTGACAGTCCCTCACGCGGAAGTATCCAGATCATTGAGAAAAGCAGTGAGTATCTCGGCCTTGATGCCGATGATGCACGACTTGTTTTCCACCCACTCCGTCGCAATGCCGACGACGCGCGAACTTGCGGGCGTCCAGTCTTCCGAACATCCGCCCGCGACGAAACCCGTGTCCCAGATCGGTGCGCCGCTGAACCCCCGCGCCGTGGGCAGCGTTTTTTTGCTGTCATCAGCGGCTTCCGCCAGATTCATCTCGTATTGAAGCGCGAAATGGAGAGCCGGATCGTAGCCGGCGGGCAGCGCCGTCTCGCGGGCCGTATACGGGATCAGCGGGCTGAGAAGCTGCGGTTCGTCCGTGAACGTCGTAAAGTACGACGCCTTACCCGGATAGCCGCAGAGCATCAGAAGCTCATGCGGCGCAATGTCGTGAGTCGCCGCAACACGATCCAGGGGCAAGGCCAGCCGGTCGCCATCAGCCCGGATCGCCGGGTCAATGATCGTCAGCGCCAGATCGACGGACTGGTCCGCAAACCATTCCTTGTTGAACGCGTAATAATTTGCGCCGGCCTTCGGCAGATGGGCGATGCGGTAACCGTCCTCATAACCTTCGCGCACAACGTGTTCGCACGTACCAAGGCTCGGGCCTTTTTTCATGGCCAGATAAATCCCCGAACCGTGCGCCTTCCCGCTCTTGTTGTCGTTCGTCTTTGAAATCGATGCCAGATACGGCCGGACATGCCCCGCCATAGCCGCATGCACGCGGCGCACAATGCCCGGCCAGTTCTCTGCCGTAATATCCGCGCTCATGTCCCTATTAGCACTCATCTCTGCGCATAGATCAATTCATGGCTGTCCCTTTCGCGGCGTCGGGTTTTTCGCCAGTGTTTTCGCCCGCGTATAGCCGCCCGCGCGGCGGGATCACCGGCTCTGCCCGCTCCGAGAATCCGTGTTGGCCGTTCCCCTGACGGTGACCCCACCGCTTTTCCGGCCGGCTTTGTTTCCGCGTTCTGACGAAAAACCCGAACGAAAGGAAACCCGACATGACGTTCCTGAATTCCTCACTGCCGAATGCAAGGCGCATCGCTACGGCGCGCGCGGCCCTTACAACGGCCATGGCCGTCCGCGCTGATTGCCCCATCATCAGCGACGACGCCGTCATCGAACTGCTTGCCGACCTTCGGCATTTCTGCGCGGGGCGGAACATCGATTTCGCCGCCTGCAACGATGTCGCTCACGAGCATTTCAATCACGAAATCAACGGAGGCCGGCGATGAACCTTCTCACCGATGACATCCGCGAAAAGCTGCTGCGCAACGGCCGCCTGCGCGAGCATTATCAACGCGACGACATGGCGGAGCCGGATTTTCTGCCGGTCGTGAAACTTTTCACGCCCGCTTCCGACTGCGTCTGGCTGCTCACCGAACTTGATCCCCAGGAACCGGACATCGCATTTGGTCTGTGCGATCTCGGCATGGGCTATCCGGAACTCGGCACCGTCAGCATCCGGGAACTCGAATCCGTGCGCGGCGGGCTCCGCCTGCCCATCGAGCGCGATGAGAATTTCATCGCGACCAAAACCATCTCCGGATACGCCGATGAGGCCCGCGAGCGAGGTGCAATATGCTCGTGATATGACAACATTTTTTTTGCATGTTTATTTCTATATCCCTACGGTACTTCGACCGTTTCAACCAATTTTATGGAGAACGAACAAGATGAGCGCGAACAGCGGCCACAACGAAACACCCCCCGCAAAGATCGGCGTCCGGAAAGCATTCGAACGTGCGGCCTGCATTATTGGAATTGCTGCCGCCACGGGCCTTGCCGTCTACGGCTTGGCGCCTCGCAAGGTCGACGTGAACGTCATCTCGAAAGGCGTTGTGTCAGATGCGAAGGGTGACATTGTCGAACGCTACCTGGTCACGGACAAGGGCAGGATTCCGATGAAGGACACTTCGGAGTTCCGTATCGGCGGTTCGCAAAAAGCCACATGCGAGTGGTCACAGGACTTTACGCTCAAGGGCCATCTTCACGATTGCAAGCCAGACTGACCTGGGATTCCGGCAGTGGCCTCGCTTGGGTTGTCGGACTTCATTACGGTTTTCGAGCGCAAGAACCCGCCGATAGCGCCGCCGAGAAACACAAAAAACAAGACATAGGCGATGCGCGCGTCGAGCGCCGCCGCCTGCGGCGAAATAGACGGACCACGGGACAGCCAAAAGATCAGAAGCACCATGACAATGGCGAGCCCCAGCCCGATCCAGCCGAGAACAATCTTGCCGGAACGCTTGGCATACTGATGTGCTCCAAAGCCGGCGACAAGCGCGAGCAGCGCCGCGACGCGATGACCGTCCTCGCGGATTCTGGGGTTCACAGGAAGCAGTGGATACTTTTCTTCAATGAAAACCAGCGCCGAAGTGACCACCCCGTTAAGGTTTTTGAGCGTCTCCAGGAATTCGTCGAATGTCACGGGCCTGCTTTCCGGGCGCCGGGTTCAAGAAGCGGCTCGGCTTTACCCTTCAGTGAGCAATAGACGGAAGCCCTCCCCGTGGCGAGCCATCGCCGATCAAAGTCAAAAATCTGCACCGTAGCGGCCGTCCAGCCGATCGGATCAGAGGAACGCGCGGATCGAGTGACAGTCTCGCCCTGCGCCGCTGTGAGAGGATGGCTTTTGTCCATGTCGAGCCTGAAACTTTCCGTCAGCGGAACATACCAGTAGACAAGTACCTTTGCGTTCGCCGAACTGATCACCTCGTAATCGAATCTGTTTCCTTCATTCGAAGGCTTTACCGAAGCATGGAAAATAATTTTGGCTTTCGTTTTTCTGATCGGATCTAGAATTTCAATCTCGGAGGTCAGGGCAGGCGTGCTTTCCGGCTTCAACACCTGCGCCGCTGCGCCGCCGAATCCATCCTGCGGGGCGTAAACGGAAGTGTTATACGGCTTATCGCCGACGTTGTAATTCAACGGCCCTTTCGGATGCGGCTGTTTCTCCCCTTCCAGCGCCGTCGCGTCGCAGGTGGAGTCTCGTTTTTGTATTTCGTCCTTCTCGAATCCGGCCACCTTCCAGGAGACGTCAGTGACGTCGCGGTCCGATTTGTTATCGACCCGGCGCTCGAAACAATACCAGGCCGCGCTGTTGTTGCTTCCTTCCATATAGAGACGTTTCAGGGAATGCCACAGAAGCGGTTTGCTGTCGCCGCCTTCGAGTGGCGGGTCGTTCGACGTGCCGGTACATGAACAAGTGGGAGATTGGCCGAAAACCGGCGCAACGAACATGAGGAAGACCAGGATCAGTCGCATCTCTCCTCCGTTCTTTCCGGGAAGCTTACCACGGATGTCCGTGCGCGCTCCCATTGGTTTCATGCGTACACCCGGCCTTTTTTCTGTCGTCGTCAATAATCCTGTGATCCTGCCAGCCGCGCCCTTCGTGTCCCGTCCATAGATTCTTTCGTTCGACCGTTTCCGCGAAGGGCGGAGCCTCGGCGAACGAACAGAATCTTGGGACACGCGCGGACTATGCGCCCGGCCTACCGGCTCACCTGTTGACGACAACCGAAACAGCAAAGGACCCGGAAATGACGAACGAAACCTTCATCGACTACTGGAACGCGGTCGATGCCGCGATGCAGGAACACTTCGGCCTGGACACCGGCACCGCCGGCATCCGCGCGAAAGTGATTGCCGACGGTTACGAGTACGGCTGGAACCCCGAAGACTTCGCCTTCTGGTGCGGCGTGAATTACGACCTCGCCATGATCTCGGGGAGGTCGCAATGACCGGCGCCATCACCGAGACATACCGCAAGGCGCTCGCTCTCGCCCTCAACGATCTGATCACGCTGCTGAACGAGGCGCAGGACTATCTCGACAGCGCCGACTATGACCTCGCCGCAATCGGCACGTTAACCATGTTCGACGAAAAAGCCGAAGACGTGAAAGCGGCGGCGCGGCTTTACACCAACGCCATGCGTTCCCAGCGGAGCGGGAAATGACGAAGCTTCTCAACAGCATCATGAACGACGTCGCGCATGGGGACTGCATTGAGGTCATGCGCGCGATGCCATGGGCCAGCGTCGATTTCATCCTCACCGATCCGCCCTATGTCACCCGCTATGCGCCGCACAAAAACAACGCGGGGCAGACCGTCATCAACGATGACAATGGCGCATGGCTCCGGCCGGCCTTCCGGCAGATGTATCGCGTTTTGCGCCCCGACAGCCTGTGCGTCAGCTTCTACGGCTGGGCCCATATCGATCTCTTCAGCGCCGCGTGGAAGGAGGCGGGATTTCGCATCGCCGGCCATATCGCCTTCCGCAAATCCTACGCGTCAAAATCGGGTTTCCTTCTCTCGCACCATGAGACGGCTTATCTGCTGGCGAAGGGCCGGCCCCAACCGCCATCCGCGCCCGTGCCGAATGTGCTCGACTTCCCGTATACCGGCAACCGCCTGCACCCGACTGAAAAACCCGTGCAGCCCCTGAAACAACTGATCGCTTCGTTTACCAGGCCGGGGCATGTCGTGCTCGATCCGTTCTGCGGTTCCGGATCGACCCTCGCAGCCGCGCGTGAACTGGAGCGCCGTTTCCATTGGCATCGAACTCGACCCTGTCCACTGCCGCACCGCCCGAAACCGTATCCGCCGGCTGGCGCCCCTCGCCGCAGCGTCCTGACCCGCCGCGCGCCTTCCACAATCCACGCCCGCCCTGCCGCGCCGCTGATCGTCATGCGGAAAACGTCCCGCTTTTGCCGGCAATTCTCCTTCCGCATTTTTCTTCCGCTTGTCCGCGCCTGCCCCACTCACGGCTTTTGTTCCGGCGGTGCTCGCTGTCAAGGGTCGAGATGAACGGCTGCGCAAATTGTCCGTCAGAAGAACCGCTCTCAAGGGTCGTGGGGTGCTTGACGACCCTGAATCGGATTCAATTCGCTCCGGACCTCGCCCATGCTCCATATTTCTCGGCAGCGCGTATCAGTGATCCGCGTACAGGGTTGTTTTCCAAATTCTTTATCACCGAGCGTCAGTGCTACGTGTTTGGATGTCTTGTTCCCTTTCTTCCGCTCCTTTCCTTGGGCACGGCTTCGGGATAATTCCTGCGCCCGGCAGCTTCGCGTCTTTTGCTTTCTCGGTTCCTCCCTCTGAGTCCTTCGGGTCCCTCCCAGAATGCAGCCGCTCGCCTTGGGAGCAGCATCCACTCCGCCCTCGGGTGCCCCAAGGAAATGGGGCAGAAATGGAGAAACAAATCATGTATCTATATGTTAAGTGGAATAGGTTTTCGAGCTGAGTCGCTCGCCGACGCTTGTGAGTCATTAGAGCATGGTTTGAGTCTCGCTGGCCACTCCCGGAACGAAGGCCTGCGACGCCGTAGGCGGAGCGTTTAGGCCGCAGTGGCGGGAGTGGCCAGCGCGCGGCGATTACTTCCCGATGTGGAGGAGACCCTCTTGTTTTTAGATTCCAGCACGCGACCCCATTTGCATAGTTCGTTGATCGTGGGGCGTAGGCGTAGGCCTTCGGCCGTAATCTGATATTCCACACGTACCGGCACCTCGGCATAAACGGTGCGGGTGATGAGTCCCGCACCTTCGAGGGCCCGCAGGTCTAACGTCAGCATACGCTGGGAAATTCCGGGCACGTCCCTCCGCAGGTCGCTGAACCGTTTTGGTCCATCAAGCAAATAGAAGACGAGGACGGCTCGCCATCGTCCGCCAAGGACTCGCATCGCTTCTTCGACGGGACATCCAGAGACGCTCTTTTTCAAGTTCCACCTCAGTATATTATTTGTACCAACATAACAATAATGTGCCTTCTTCACAAGAGGAACCAGCTATGGGATCGTTGCTTGTGGGGCTGCGAACAATCTGGCAAGCCAGCCGAAGGAAGGTAGAAACATGCAAATGAAAGCGGTCGAATTAACTGGAACCGAGGGCTTTAAGAGTCTCCGATTGTCTGACGTCCCAAAGCCGACGCCGGGGGCGACAGAAATCTTGATTGAGGTCAAGGCCGCCGGTCTGAACTATGCGGAGATTGAGCAGACTCGGGGCAAGTACCCAGTCTTCAAGCCATTGCCTTTTGTGATGGGCTTTGAAGCTTCAGGAATAGTTTCTGAAGTTGGCTCCGAGGTAAAGGCTTGGAGAGTCGGTGACAGAGTTGCAGCCATCGTTTCAAGCGGCGGATACGCAGAGTACGCACTGGCGGATGCGAGTGCCGCTATCCCTATCCAGAACGGAACCACTTTTGCGGAGGCAACGGCGATCACGATCCAAGGACTTTCGGCGTACGCGCTTCTGAAACTCGCTGCGAAACCGCAACCACCGGAGACCGTGCTTATTCAAGCCGCAGCAGGAGGCGTTGGCCTGTTCCTCGTTCAATTGTCGAAAATTCTCGGAGTGAAGCGGGTGATTGCGCTCGCGAGTACGGAAGAAAAGCTCGCCCTCGTAAAAGGACTGGGAGCCGATGTTGCGATCAGTTACGCCAACGGGGACTGGGCGGATCAAGTGAGGGAGGTAACTGGCGGGCAGGGGGCAGATGTCGTTCTCGAGTGCGTCTCCGGTGCGGTTGGAGAGCAGAGTTTCAAGCTGATTGCACCTTTTGGCCGCGTGGTGGTGTTTGGAGCAAAGAACATGTATGACACGATCTCGCCGGAAAAACTTCAACAGTTAATCCATAAGAATCAATCTCTCATCGGTTTCAATTTTCCATCTTTGCGACTCGATCAAATTGCTCTGTGTATTTCTGAGCTACTCAATTTAATATCTCAGGGAAGAGTGAGATTGTTTGCGAATAACTCATTCCCCCTCGCGGAATTCGAGAAGGCGTTCGAGGCTCTGTCAGGCAGACGTACGATCGGCAAAGTCGTCTTAATTCCTTAGAAGGCGCGAAAAATCGAGGATTGGAATCGCCGCGCAGTTGTGTCTGAAAGCTTCGCGGTTTTCTCATCTCCCTACCTGCCCCATTGCGATACGGCGCCGAGTCGTTGCCACTCGCGATGAGAGTCCCATTCGTTTGAACCGAGCGGGCATTTCGAAAACATCTCTGACTTTTGATCCGTTTTTCCCGCTGTAGTTGCTGACGTGCGTCTGCTTCACGTGCCGACTCCTATTGAGTCCGGTAAGTCCGACTTTTTCTGCCACTCATTTTCCTGGGCACTGCTTCAGGCTAATTCCTGCGTCCGGCAGTTTCGCGTCTTCTGCTTTCCCGGTTCCGCCCTAAGTAACGTTGGGTTCCTTCCCATAAAGCAGCCGCTCGCTTTGGAAGCAGCAGCCCTCGCTTCTGGGTGCCCCAGGAAAATGGGACAAGAAAAAGGAGATTCAAAAAATGTCTTACCTATATGTTAAGTGGAATACCCTCGCGTTGTGGTCCGCTCGCCGACGTTCCCGTCATTAGAGCATAGCTGTGTTTCGATGACCACTGGAGGGAGTGGCCAGCGAGGGAGGTATTGACCGTGCGACCTGGTGGCAGCCTGGAATATTTCTACGCGACCGCACGCTGGGGGAGAAATTGGGGGCGCTTGATCGTATCCTTTGCCACCTGTTGCATTACCGACGGCGTTTTTTTTGGGGCGCACACACAAAAAGGGAAGATCTGATGGCCTTCAAATGAAGAGATCGCCAATCTATTTTGCGACGAAGAACTCACCTCGGTGAAGCGGGGCATCGATGTTTTGAAACCTGAACGGCAGCGACGGGTACTGCCAAAGCCGCGGGCCTGATTGCAGTTGATAGTGCAGGTGTGGTCCGCCTGCGCTTCCCGAGCTCCCCAACCGTCCAATGACCTGGCTCGTGGCGACCCGGTCCCCCACTTTGACAGTGACGGAGCCTGTTTGCATGTGCATCATGACGCTGTACTCGGAGTTGCCATGGTCGATGATCACGCAATTTCCCGCGTAGGCCGTAACCGGGTCATGGAGTGGCCTGTAATAATCGTCACCAGGGGACTTTCCCGGGTGCGGGTTTTCGGGTATGTCATTGCGAGCGTAGACCACGGTTCCACCCGCAGGTGCCAGGATCTCGCGGCCCCAGCCCGCATCCGCCGCATTCTCGTTGGCGTCGCTGAGCTCCCCATCTTTCGCATCCAAGCCGTCGAGGTCTATGGCAAAGGCATTCGAAAACTGGTGGTGGCCGCCGGTGGTGATCCAGTCCTGCCCGACAATTCCATGACCACGAAAGGGAACGATGAGCGCTGTCTTCTGTTGGTAGTATCCAATCGGGATCCTGAGCATCTGTTCCGCCCGATGGCCCTTCGCATCGGCGACTGTTAGCCGGACAGCTGCGGAGTCAATCGCCAATGCCTGGGGATTGCGAAAGTAAAAGCGAACGTCAAATGCTTCGGGTAGCGTAAATCCACTCGTCGGCCACGCGAACGGGTCGTTCGGCAGGATCCGATAGCTTATCTGTTTGATCTTTGCCAGCATTTCAGTCGTCCAATCCTGGCTCTCGACGGTAGATCCGGCATTTGAGAGTTCCACGCGGGCGGAGATCGGGGTGAGCGCGCAATCGGTGGAACAAATGACAGCAATATCGAACACGAAGGATGACGTGTTCAAATTTCCTGGATCGTCTACTTTGTACACAATCGCCGGGACGACCTGCAGACGGAAGTCGGGTTGATCAGCCCATGACGGTTGGACACCGACTAGGGACGCAAGCACGATTAAAAGCGGCAGAACGCGATTCACATCGAGTTGTCTCCCGGCTTTGACCAGCACGGCGCTGGCGTCATTGGATGAAGTCTGCGCCGCAGCAAACCCGCTCGAAGACAACAGGACAAACCCGGCGACCCCTCGTCTTGCAACGGATGCCAAGGCCCAAGAAAAGAGTTCTCCAGGAAACAATTTGCACAACGCCACGATAGTGCTCCTCTCGTTTGGCCCTGCTCTTTCCTTACTACGGACTTAAAAGAACGTCATCGGTTAGGTTGTCCGTGACTGATTCTTGCCCTACCTGTAGCGGCCTCAGAGTCGAGTCTTCGGGACATAGCTTGGCCTTCCTAAGATGTCTGTACGACATGATGGCCGAAAATGTTCCACGCTCATCGGCACAGTCGTCCGGCCCCTCGAACAGGAGGCATATTGCTGTCTCCGAACTGGACCACTCTCGAAAGTCTCACCGCTCACTCCGACGTTTGTGCGCTTCCTACGCCGATTCGCGCTGAGTTCAGTACGCCACCCTTTTTCTGCCACTCCTTTTCTTGGGCCACTGCTTCGGGCTAATTCCTGCGTCCTGCAGCTTCGCGTCTTCTGCTTTCCCGGTTCCTCCCGAATAGCGTGGTTCCCTCCCATAAAGCAGCCGTTCGCTTTGGAAGCAGAAGCCACTCGCCTCTGAGTGGCCCCAAAAAAATGGGGCAAGAAAAAGGAGAAAATTCAGTCATGGCTTACCTTAACTCAATAACTCTCGTCGGGTTTGTTGGTTCTGACCCAGAGCAACGTCAAGCGAAAGGCAACGGTTCGAAATTCACCGTGCTATCGGTCGCCACACAGCGCTCATGGAAGAACGCAGATGACGAATGGAGCTCGAAAACGGAGTGGCATCGGGTCGTTGTGTTCCGGCCACTCTTGGCAGAGCGTGTCGCTACGACTATCAAGAAGGGCGCTCACATACTCGTCGAAGGCTCTCTCGTCAGCTCGACCTACGAACAGCCGAACGGCAAAGGCAAGAAGTCGAAGACCTCGAAGATTACGTCGTGGTCCGTCCGCGCCGATGTCGTACGCAGGCTTGATCGCGGCGAACCGGAGCCCAACGCTCCCGCGCAAGCGCCAGAGTCCAACGAAGCTTCGCTCTGATGCGAACAGCTCTAAGGCCCTCCGGCGTTGCCGGAGGGCCTTTTTCCTTTTTCTTTCGTTAGCGCGTCAGTCCGCGGCTTCGATTTGGACCAGCGCTGCTCCCCGCAGCTGAAGAGGCGTTGGGCCAGCCGGTGTCGGAACATCCGCGAGACGGGTCAACAACGACTCAAGCGCGGACAGACCATCGTCGAGTGCCGCCAGTTCAGACTCGTTCAGTGGGATTTCCTGGCGCATCCGCATCAGATTGCTCTTTCCTTCGAGCAGAGCCGAAGCGGTCGAGCCTTTTGGCACGTAGAAAGAGCATTTCGCACATGCCATCCGGTGAGGACATTGGTCGAAGAAGTCATAGGTGCAGTAACCGTGACCTAGATCGTAAAACTTCCACGGCTCACTGGCGCCAAGTCCGGATCGGACTTTTTCCTGATCGATGAGCACCTCGATCGCACGGAGGTTTCGACGAAAGTACCCAGCGTCGGAATACGACTTCACCAGCTTTGTCGGTGTGATCTTTGCGTACCGCTGAGTTGAAGATGGTAAGCGATGCCCCAACCATTCCTGCAACTCGAACAGGCTCATTGGCTCTTTCGCATTAAATAACTGGGTGGCGATGGTCGATCGTGCCCGATGACTCGTAATTTTCCCGCGAAGGTCGTGCTCGGGTACACCTGCTTTGCGACACAACCTTGGAATGAGACGTTCGTTCACATAGCTGATCCCGGTTTGTCTCATTTGGTAGAGGAACAGGAAGTCGACCATCTCCCCTGTTTTGTAATCGCACAGCTTCGCCTGTGGCGGCCTGACCTTTTCCCACGCATTGATCGCTTGACCCACCGTCTGGTCAACGGGCTTCGTAAAAGCCGCGCCAGTCTTGTGCACCGGAACATCCAGTAGGCACACTGTCATTGCCTCTTTTTGCTGCCATCGAATACACCCCACGCGCAGACGGCGGATTTCGTCACGCCGAAGCCCACAGAACAGCCAGACGAGAGCGATGGCGCGGGTCATTTCGATCGGATAAAAGGTACGAACTTCTCCTTTTGAGCCACGACTCCTCGCAACATCCTCTGGAGTGAGATTCAGCCCAGCCCACAGCAGCTTTGCCCAGATATCATCGTCGATAACGCGCGGGATTGACCCAACCACTGCGGCCACCGAACGAGGCGGTGCAAAACTACGATACGGATCGAATCGAGGAGGTATCACTCCCCACTCTTGCATTTCGCGGAAGAAAGTTCGCACTGCGGTGTAATTGTGCAGCTTGGTGTGCGGTTGCATCGGTTGGCCACATTTGGTTCCGACATGGCCTCCGCAAGTTGGTCTCCAGTCACCGCAACACATCTTCGTGATCATGGATACGCACTCAACAGCCAGCTTCCGATCCCATTGTTCAGGTCCTTCAACACCTGGGTGTTTCGCTGCTTGCCATCGTCCAACCCGCAGCAGAAAGCCATAGTTTGCCTTTCGCACCTTGAGCGTGTGCGTCGAATTTTCATGCCAGTATTCAACTGCTCGAACCCATTTTTCTGGCACCCCCACTGTCGAATGGGGATTGGAACCCTTGCGTTTGTCCATCCTTGCGAGTGGAGCGGACACGATTCCGCGACTGGCGAGCACACGTGAAAGTACCGACAGACACCACGTACTCCCCTGCGAAACACGCCGTTGTTCAACCGTCTTCAGGAGTTCGAGTGTGAGATCTTCCAGGTGCGGGCTCCGATTGGTGACAAGGAGTTCGCACAGCACCCTCGGGACATACACGTCGGCCATGGAAGAAGGAATCGCCGCCCAAAAGCGAATATGTTTTTCCGAGCCCGATTGTGCCGAACAGGCCTATTTCAACAGTAAAGACTGCCTGGAAGGCTACGCTCAGACGAGCTGGCGTGACAGCATTTCCGATCTACACCTTGCGTCACGTCTTTTGTACGCGGCTGAGTGAAGTTGCTCCGGACGCTGTTGTGCAGCGCGCCATGCGCCACAGCAGCCCGGAAACCAAGCGTCACTATCAGTTGGGGATGGCCGAGCAAGTCCGGCATGCAGAGAATAAGGCTAACAAGCGGCTGTACGGAAAGCGAGCACCGTTACATTTCCGTGACAGTTTGCCTCAGAAAGATAAGGAGGAAAAAATCGCAGTCTGTAAATAGTTGAGAATGAAGGAGAAGTTGGCTCCCCGGGCTAGATTCGAACTAGCAACCCTTCGGTTAACAGCCGTGAATTTAATTTCATCACAAGTTGCCGGAGCTGAGCTTAATCGAGGGAAATCAGCAAGTTCTGATCAAACCGGGCTAGTCAGATTTTCCTTCTCATTTCTTTTATTATTCGCTTTTTGTAGTTTTTCTCGCCGTTCATATGACACCTACATGACACTGGCAGACCATTCGGGAAAGAGCCGAAGGCGCACTCTTATCATAGCTAGCCAGCATTTCACGACATTGAAAACACAGGCGTTTCGGGACGTGTATTGCATGACGTATCTTGCCCATTTATCAGCACTGATGCAGACCAGCCTAAGAGCGTCTACGCACGGTGGTGCTGAATGGACCAAAAAAATACGAGCGGGAGGCACAACCCAGGTGGATCTATGCACTTATATATGATGGGCCAAATGCTCGCCCCGAATTGCCCGCCCCGCGGGAGGGGAGGGAGGATGCTCCGTTGCCATGAGGCGGTTTCGGCGCAGCGAGTTCCACACGCCAGATAGGACCTTCCTCATAAAAGGGGCCTGCCGATCCTAGGAAAGTCGGAGCTCCGCCCTCACGAGCCTTGGGTTCGCTGCCCCCACCACCATGGACACCGTCGTTCGCGGAGTTCCCGGCTGGATGTTCTTCGTGAGCGTCAGGATCAGGCCGTTAGCGACATCCGCCGGCGACTCCAATCGATCCGGACGACTTTTTCTTTGCCATCGTCCGAAAAGGAAATGGCGACTTGACCCTGGGAAGCCTCAATGAATGTGTCACTATAGTTTTTAAACGAGGGGCCCTTTTGCACGACTCGGTTGCTTAGGAGTCGAAAATTCCCGCGTTGCGAGAATATAGTTGTCTCCTCATGTGATGAGCCATCCTTGAAACGGAATACGAGATGGTTCGTGACGCGGCCGCTACGAGCAACTTGGCTGAGTTCGCCATGAGCTATTACCTCCCCCTCTTGCGTCCATAGTAAGAGAAATCCGTGAGTGACGCCTTCGGTGTAACGGACCGGTATCTGCTCTGCAATCACGGCGGGTTGTTCGAGCAGACCGGTGCATATGACGAGGAATACAATCAACGTGGAGCTAGTCCGCTTTGGGGTCATAGGACATTTCTGTGCCAATCATCAGGAACGAAATCCTAAACACCCTTCTGCGTCGCGCCCGAATCCTTCTACGGGAAGCCAACTTCACTATAGCCCACACGCGATTCGGTTACCCGCATTTCCGGCGACTTTGGCTTACCGCTCGCGGTGAGCCCGGTCGGCGTCTTCAGCAAGGCTTTGCATGAACGCGAAAAACGCAGGCGACTGGCCGATAAAGAGGCCCATGGCGGTTAGGAATTTAAGCGCTCCCATGGCAGCTCCTTTCGTCTCGGTTGGGCGGAAGACCGAAAAGACCGGAAGTGTCGGGCTGAGGCAGGGGGCATGGCTCCGCGGCATTATCAACTCGGTCTCAAAATCGTCCCCCGCCAAAAGGAGGCGAATTGAGATCCGGGAAAGCTATCTGAGCAAATCGCGATATCCATGAGGGCCGTCCAAGCCACAGCGAGGAAGCGATCAGGATAGCAAGCCTGAGAGGATTTAATGCCCTTCCGCAAAATAGCTGCGATTGCGTCTTGACGGATCAGCTCAGATGTTATTCAACTGCTAGCCTCCTAAAACTGCCGAGGTCCGGACTCCTCGCACTGTAATTCAACTGCCGGGCGGTTGAATGCATAAGTCGCAGTGAGGTCCTCCTGGTGTTCAAAGGCTGAGCGCAGGCGATCAGGCCTGCCTCAGAGTCGAACCCAACAAGAACGGTTGGCTAGTTCGGGCCGGTGACGTTTACGACGGAGTTCGTGACGTCCGCGCTGCCAGTACCAGCGGCCGCGAGTGCGTTCTTGAAGGTGCACTCGACGTGCACGGTGTTCGTAAGTGCCGTCGTTTGAAATGGAACGGTGTTTCGCAGCGTGCAGCGGAAATCCGTCGCGTCCACCGTCATCGTGTAAATGCCATCAGGGCCTTCCGCGATCCCTGACCCGTTGTTCAGAAACGCGGCGCCGAACACGTGCTCCGGCTTGCCTAGGAAGTAGAAGTACATGGACCCTTGGCAAGCCTTGTCCGCACCGTAGACTCCGTTGCTTGGGGGACCCCCCGGCTCTGCAATGCACCAGACCCAGAATCCCAGCGGCGTGACATTCCCACCGTTAGGTGCCGTTCCAGTGAGCGTCATCGGGAAGAATCCCGGCGTGCTGAACACCACTTGCTCGGAATTGTTCGCCGCGTAGGTCATTGTGATCGCAAGCATCCCAACGACCAACGCTAGTAGTGACAACTGCCATACACGGTTTCGCATTGTTTGTGTTACTCCTTTTTTTAAATTTGAGAAAGACTTTCGGGAAAGATTTCTTTTGCCCAGCTCGTCGCTGGGCGGGATTGTGCGGACTCTTGCACACGGTGTGTGTGGTGTCAAGCACCTAATACCAAAACTCAACGAGGGTCTTGACTATGAGTTCTAAATCCTGCCCATCTGGATCAGCTCTTTGGGCTGATTAACGGAAATTTCGATTTCAACTTTGTTTTCCGCAAAACCATACGCCCAGCCGCCATCTCCGTGACATCTCCTGATCGGCTCACCGGACACTGTTATGCAATCAAGTGCCTCGCGATGGGGGTGAAGTGTTCATCTTTCTATCGCACGCCTGAACGTTGCGAGTGTGAGCCGACGAACGGGTCGTCCGTCGAGAATGGCGTAAACGGTTGTTAGACTTAACCCAGACTTAAGTATCACTACACGGACGCCGCTGGCCCTCCATTTCCTCCGGTCCGAAGCCTCGGCGATCACCAGCTTTGAGGGAGGCGCCGCCGCTGTCCAGCACGAAGGCTTAACGCCTGGTTGCGATACGTTTTTTACACGAATGTGACAAAAGCCCGACATCTTGCCTCTTCGCCCCTGCTAATTTAACGTTCCGCTGCGCCGAGACCGGATCAATTCTGTGGACTTCCGCCAGCGCCAGCTCGGTGACCGGCCTGTCTTCCTTTGCCGACGGGTTTCTCTTTTGGGATCCCGTTACCGCTGTATCCTGCCTTTACGCTCGCCAAATCGCGGAACGACCACGATGACAAATGTTTGCCCAGGCTTCGCCGTCCAGGAAGTAAATGGTTCACGTTCGTTCGTCGAGTCGATTGCTACCTCAAGAGCAAAAAAGCAAGGAGGCTAAGAATGAAAACGAAATGTCTGGCTATTGCAGCCGCTGTCGTGATGTGCATGGCGGTTCTGGCTATCGGAGTCAATGCCGACGACGAATCGCTGGGCAAGCTGCGCGCCACATTGAAAGGGTTCAACGAAACACCGGCGAACTCCACCCCCGCTTCCGGTTCGTTTCGCGCCACGGCCAGCGAAGATTCCATTACGTTCGAACTGACCTATTCCGGCCTGGTTGCCGATTCTCTGTTCGCTCACATCCATCTGGGCCAGAAAAACGTCGCCGGAGGCGTGATGATCTTCTTCTGCGACAATTCCACTCCTCCGCACTCTCCGCGCACTTGCCCGGCGCGCGCGGGCACCGTCACCGGTACCGTGACCGCCGCCGATGTCATCGGGCCCAATGGACAAGGCATTGCTCCGGGTGAATTCTCCAAAGTCCTGGAAGCCATCCGCTCAGGAGTTACCTACGTAAACGTCCATTCCACGAAATTCCCAGCCGGCGAGATTCGCGGCCAAGTCCGCGTCCTTGGGGACGACGATGATCGTTGACAAGAAAATCTACTCGGTTTGAAGGGACGACAAAGGTATTCCGGCAGTTTCATTCTCAACTGTGGAGGAAATGATGACAACATGGATGTATCGATTTCTCATTATTGGCGTGGCTTTCTTTAGCGTCACTCCAGTATCTCAGCACGACAACGACGACCAGCCGGGCGTGCTGAACGTCCATATCCGCGACTATTGCGATCCCGTCACTTTTGCTGCGATCGGCTGCGTCCGAACCGTTACACCCGTTTCGGCCGGAGTGATCACCCTCCCTGGTTTTCAGGCGGAACTTGGTGCCGATAAATCCGTCGGCGCGTGGCGCTTCGTTCCCGATCGAGTCGAGGCTGAAGAGGGCCTCGGCCTCATGCTTCAGAATCTCGGAGGCGAAACACACACGTTTACCCGGGTGCGAGAATTCGGTGGCGGATTTGTCGCTCCTCTGAATGCCGCATCTGGCAATCCTGTCCCGGCTCCCGAGCGCGCAGATGGTAAATGGACAGCTCGCGCCACAGCCTCCGAGCCCAGACAATATCTTTCTCGCTGGAAACACCAGCGCAACGGGTCCCCTGGTGCCCGAGGGACAAACCGCCAAATTTCAATGCTGTATCCATCCCTGGATGCGCATGACCATCAACGCGAAGGAACATCTAGAGCACAGCGACGGTCACGACCGCTAATTCGTTCGAGCGATTCGTGGAATTGATGTCACGCGAGCCTCCTGGCCATCGCCACCTTAGCAATGTTCTTGGCCGATCCCTCGCCAGGTGCACATACCGACGCCGCCAGTCCGAAGCACGACGAAGAGACAGATTCAAGCGCTGGAGCGTACCCAGCCGATGCTGCCCTTTGGGCAGCGAGCGACAACAGAGTGACAACAAAACGACACTAGCAAGATTGACTGTGCGTACGCTCATGGCTAACCTCACGGGTAAGTCGAGGGCGCGGCTCGGAGGGTGGGTTGTAGTCACGCAGGCCGTCCCTTCGAAAGCACAGTAGTCCGATCCGTATTTCCGCCAATGCCTTGGCTTTCGTTTCGCCGCCCACTGTCCCCTGCTGCGCACAGCAAAAATCTACAAAAGGGGGTACAGCCATGCGAGTCGGGAAATCCTTTGCATTTTTCGCGGCAGCAGAGTTGGCGCTAGGCCTTGGCGGCTGCGGCGGTTATAGCGCGCCTTCTCAGCCACGACCATCACCAACTTCCGTAACCATCACTCCGGCCAGCGCCAGCGTGCCGGCTAGCACGGGAACGCAGAATTTCACCGCTACCGTCGGGAATGACTACTTGAGTCGAGGTGTCACCTGGGCTCTGTCCGGCATGGGTTGTAACGGAGCCACTTGCGGATCGCTCACCAGCATAACCACGAGTTCGGTTACGTACAACGCGCCCGCCGCCGTTCCCAGTCCCGCTACGGTTATGCTCGCTGCGACCTCAATCAACGACATGACGAAAAGTTCCACTGCCACGATCACCGTTACGGCGGCTGCAGCCCCGGGAGCCGCGGCCGTTTCGGTCACGATAACGGACACGCCACCAGCGGGAGTTACGCTGTTATCTTTTGAAGTAAACGTCACCGGAGCGACGCTTAATCCGGGCAACATCGATCTGCTCGCAGGAAAAGGACCAGTCCAGATTGAGCTGAAGCAGCTTGAAACAGAATCGGCGTTTCTCAACACAGCAACTGTAGCTCCAGGGACGTTCGCGAGTCTCTCCCTCACGTTTGCCAATCCTGAACTCACTTTCAAGAATGACACCGCAGCCACGCTGGCCGGCTGCGCTGCTGGAGCGGTATGCGAAATCAAACCTACGGGACCGCTTACCGCAACGGCTGATTTTCCAGGGTCGGGTATTGTCGTCATGGCGAATTCGCCGACCGGCATTCAGGTGGACGTGAACCCGGGGACCATTCTCAACGCTACTCTGGGCGTGGATTTCAGTCTCGCCGGAGCGGTCAGCGCCCAGCAACTCGCAATGAAGCCAGGCGGCGCGCTGGACGATCTGGATGACTTGAGGGGAGCTGTTCAAAACCTCGACACCACAAACAAGAAGTTCACGCTGCATACATCGGACGGCGACTTTCCGATCACAACCGACAGCAATACGGAGATCGACTTCGAGGCGTGTGCTGCGAATAATTTCACCTGTTTGCAGAACAATCAGTTTGTCGAAGTGGATGTAGAGCTGATGGCTGGTGGCGTGTTTCTGGCCAAGAAGATTGAAGTCGAAGACGACGCAGAGGGTGACGAACTCGAAGGCGTCGTATTCAAGGTAGATGACGCGGCGCACTTCGAGATGGTTGTTCTCGACGAACTTAAGAACGTCAAGAACGTGAGCATTGGCAACCCCACAGTCGTCACTTTGAGTAATCCGGAATTTCGGGTGAGGGCTGACGGCCTGCAGGTACCGAGTGCGCTGCAGGGCGATTTAGAAGGCGCGACCGATACATCGCAGCTATTGCGTGGCCAGACGGTCCAGATCCGTTTGACGAGTCCGGCGAATCCTGGCCAGCCTGTCGCAGTGACCACTGACCGCGTGCGGCTACGGATGACTCAGTTCACAGCAAACGTGAAGGCCGGCTCGGTTGTGCCGCCCAACCTCAGCGTCGATACCCTGCCGGCGCTGTTCATCACCGCCGGCATCAGCGGCAGCCACGTTCAAACATCGAGCGAGACGGACTTCGAGGGAGTTTCGGGCGTCAGCGCTTTGGCTGACGGGAACGCCGTGTCCCTGCGAGGGCCGCTATTCAAGAACGGCGCGCTTCCGCCAGAGCTTGTCGCGAAGAAGGTCCGTAAGCGCTGAGGAGAGCACGGATCACGAGTGCCTAGGAAAAGGAATCGCGTCAAATCTGTATGAGCTGGGCGCGAAACTGAGAGTCGGAATCCGCTGAGGAACTGCTGCGGCTAACTAAGTCCTCGTTTTGAAACGGAGTCGCGGCTATTGCGGAAAACACTTGCGACAATCGGATGTATCTCTTCACTCCATTGCGTGCAGAATGGGTAGGCTCGGAAGGAAACAACTTCGATGCGTCGGATCCATCAGATCCCATTCCAAGCGATCTTGCAACGGCGCGAGTATGCGATTTCACAGCACGCGAACTCTCAGGTCACAAATATCGGAGTCTATGGGCTGACCTTGGTGAT
>Ga0137388_10000294_pt1 | contig 26665 bp, 27 predicted proteins | sample 15con2h14AmetaG_FD_104644 | JGI IMG/M metagenome (GOLD analysis project Ga0137388, IMG submission 104644) | Vadose zone soil microbial communities from Angelo Coast Range Reserve, California, USA - 15con2h1.4A metaG | ecosystem: Environmental > Terrestrial > Soil > Vadose zone > Saprolite...
GACGTGGCGATCCCCTTCGAGGCCACCCGAACCCTGGCCCAGGGCGGCGTGGGGGTCTTCCCCCACAGCCTGGTCGTGGTCGACGAGGGCTCCTCGGTCGTGTTCATCGACCGCTACCACTCCGAGGACCTCGCCCTGCCCAGCCTCTCCAGCGCCGGTGTCGAGATCGTGGTTGGCCAGGGCTCCAACGTCACCTTCGTGTCGATCCAGGAATATGGGCGCGGGGTGTGGCACTTCGGCACCCAGCACGCCACCTGCGGGCGGGAAGCTTCGCTGCGCAGCCTGGTGGTCACCCTCGGAGGGGACTTCTCGAGGGCGCAGGTCGAGACGGTGCTCGGCGGCGAGCGCGGGGATGCGCAGATGCTCGGTGTCTACTTCGCCGAGGCAAACCAGCATTTCGACATGCGCACGCTGCAGGACCACGTGGCACCCCGCTGCACCTCGGACCTCCTCTACAAGGGGGCGCTGAAGGACAATTCGCACACGGTCTATTCGGGCCTCATCCGGGTGCAGCCGGGCGCCGAGAAGACCGACGCCTACCAGGCGAACCGCAACCTCGTCCTCTCCGACAATGCCAAGGCTGACTCTAAACCTGAGCTTGAGATCCTGAACAACGACGTCCGCTGCACCCACGGCTCGACCGTGGGCCAGGTGGACGAGGACCAGCTCTTCTACCTGGAGTCGCGCGGCATCCACCGCGCCGATGCCCAGCGCCTCATCGTCGAAGGATTCTTCGAGGACGTCATCAACCGCCTGTCGCTCGAGGAAGTCCGGGCCGCCCTCCACGAGGCCATCGCCCGGAAGCTGGGGGGCTGAGCCGTGGGCAGCGACGACTGGGTGCGGGTTGGGTCCGCGGGCGACGTGAAACCGGGGCAGGTGACGAGGGTGGTCGTGGGCAAGGACCCCGTCTGCCTCGGCAACGTCGACGGCGAGCTGCTGGCAATCAACGACATCTGCAGCCACGAGTACGTCGAGCTGCACGAGGGCTGGCTCGAGGGCGAGGAGGTCGAGTGCCCCCAGCACGGCTCGAAGTTCTCCATGCGCACCGGAGCGGTTCGCGGCCTGCCTGCCATCCGGCCGGTGCCTGCCTACGAGGTCAAGATCGAGGACGGCGACATCTACGTCCGTGGGCCGGTTGTGCCCCGTCCATGAAGTCACACGAAGGAGTGATGAGCAATGAGTGAGCCGATCCTGCTGATCGAGGACCTCCACGCGACGGTCGAAGGCAAGGAGATCCTGCGCGGGGTCGATCTCAAGATCCTGCCCGGGGAGATCCACGCCATCATGGGCCCGAACGGGTCGGGCAAGTCCACGCTGGCCAACGTGATGATGGGCAAGCCCGGCTACGAGCTGGCCCAGGGCCGCATCCTCTACAAGGGCGAGGACCTGAGCGACCTCACACCCGAGGAGCGTGCCCGCAAGGGCATCTTCCTAGCGTTCCAGAACCCTCTCGAGATCCCGGGCGTCTCCGTGGTCAACTTCCTGCGCACCGCGTACAACGCCAGCCGGCCCGACAGGACCCTGGGGGCCATGGAGTTCCGCAAGTACCTGCAGACCAAGATGGACATGCTGGGCGTCGGCAGCGAGCTCATCAACCGCTACGTCAACCAGGGCTTCTCCGGCGGCGAGCGCAAGCGGGCCGAGGTGCTGCAGATGGCGGTGCTCGACCCCGACCTGTCGATCCTGGACGAGACCGACACCGGGCTCGACATCGACGCCCTCCGGGAGGTCGCGGCCGGGGTGATGAAGGTCCACAACTCCGTACGCGGCATCCTCATCATCACCCACTACCAGCGGATCCTGAACTACATCGAGCCCACCTTCATCCACGTGCTGCTGGGCGGCAGGATCGTCCGGGACGGTGGCAAGGAGCTCGCGCTGGAGCTGGAAGCGAAGGGCTACGAGCAGTTCCGGGCCGACGCGGGCCTCTCGGACACCGAGCCCCTGACCGACGAGGCCCCGGCCTAGGGCCAGCCAGGGTTCCCCGGCGAGGTAGGACCGTTTTGTCAGCGATAGCGGCACTTTTCGGACCAACCTCCGCCGAAGCATCAGATGCGTTGCCGACTGATGCTATGATGCTTCCATGCGGACGACGATAACCCTCGACCCTGACGTCGAGGCACTCATCAAGGCGGCCATGGTCGAGCAGCACCTCACCTTCAAGGATGCGGTGAATCGCGCGATCCGGGCTGGACTGGCTCCGCCGAGCAGGGAGCCTTTTCGCCAGCGCACCTTCGATCTTGGCTTCCGTCCTGAGATCCCATACGACAAGGCCCTCCAACTCGCCGCGGCGGTCGAGGACCAGGAGCTGGCGCGCAAGATGGCGTTGGGCAAGTAGCAGTCGGTGGTCATCGTCGACGCGAACGTCCTGCTGTACGCCGTCAACGAGAGCTCGCCCCGCAATCGGGCGGCCAAGGCATGGATCGACGAGGCCCTTGCGGGCGACGAGCCTGTCGGCTTCGCCTGGGTCGTTCTTCTCGCTTTCGTGCGCCTGGCCACCCTCCCCGCTGTGTTCCCGAAGCCGCTTGGCGTCGACATCGCGCTCGCGTTGGTGGACGACTGGCTCTTGGCACGGGCCAGCGTCATCGTGCATCCCACCCCGCGGCATGCCGGGGTTCTCGGCGGCATCCTCACGGCCTCGGGCACCGCGGGCAACCTCGTCACCGACGCCCACCTCGCCGCCCTCGCCCTGGAGCACGGAGCACGACTCTGCACCTTCGACCGAGACTTCGCACGTTTCCCTGGGTTGCGCTCGTTCGCTCCCGCATGACGTTCGAATCGGGAGCCTCCTGGTAGGGTCTGAGGCATTCGCGTCCGTTCGAAGGCCGGGCGGACGGCGGCCCCGGCAGCGTGGCGTTCGCCACGAAGGTACCCGGCTCCATCCTGCCGATCGAGGTCGGCAACGGGATCGAGTACCTCATCCACCACCACGGCTACCTCTGCGGCACGTCCCAGATCGAGCTGTCGATCGCCTTCCAGCAGTCGCTGGGGGCGGGGCTCTTCGGCGGCGAGGGGTTCATCCTGCAGCGGGTCGGCGGATCTGGCATGGCATGGGTGGAACTCGACGGCGAGCTGGTCCAGTACACCCTGAACCCTACCAGACCCTGCTGGTCCACCCGGGCCATGTCGGGATGCTGGACGCCGGCGTGAGCTTCGCCATCAGCCGGATCCCCGGCATCAGGAACATGATCTTCGGCGCCGACGGGGATCTTCCTCGTGGCCCTGACCGGGCCCGGACGGGTCTGGCTGCAGAGCCTGCCGCTGCCCAACCTCGCCCATGCCCTGACCCCCTACATGCCGCAGCCCTCCAATCCGCAGCAGCGAGGTCAGGGCGGCCTCCTCGGAGGCATTGCCGGCGGGATCTTCACCGGCAACGACTAGCCCGGCAGGCTCCGCTCGGCGAAGACCTGCGCTGCGGCAGCAACCCCGTTCAGCGCGGCCGGGAACCCGGCGAAGGCGACCATGAGCAGGATGGTCTCCACGACCTCGGCGGGCGTCCCACCGGCGTCGAGGAGGCGGTGGACGTGCCGGCACAGCTCCGCGCGGGTGGGCGTCCCGGCCGCGGTCAGCGCCGCCACGGCGGCGATCTCCCGGTCGATGGGGTCAAGGGTGTCGCCGGCGCCAGCGATCACCTCGTCGACCTCGGCCTGCGTGCAGCCGGTGTTGAGCGCGCCCTGCAGGTGGAAGCGCAGTTAGGGCTCGGCGTTGCCGAGGGCCGCCAGGGCCGCCACGGCGGCAAGCTCGCGCCGGCGCAGCGTCAGCGCCGGCCCCGCGTAGACCTCCCCGTAGACGAATTCGACAAGGTAGCGCCCGAGGGCTGGGGCGGCGGCCGTCAGGACGTCGAGGACCGCGGGCTGGTCCGACCCCGCAACCTGGCGGAGGATGGCCAGGCCCCGGTCGTACCGGTCGCCTCCGGTCGGGCCCCCCGTCAACCCATCTGGCCGGTGACGTAGGCCTTCGTCCGGAGGTCCATCGGCACCTCGAAGACGTGGTCGGTCTGGCCGTACTCGATCAGCTGGCCCGTCCGCCGGTCGTCGCCGAGCAGGAATACCGCCGTGTAGTGCGACACCCGCCGGGCCTGGAACATGTTGTGCGTCACGAGGCAGACCGTCACGTCGGCGGCGAGGCGGGCGATGAGCTCCTCGATCTTGGCGGTGGCGATCGGGTCGAGGGCCGAGCAGGGCTCGTCCATCAGCAGCACCTCCGGCTCGACCGCCAGCGCCCTGGCGATGCACAGGCGTTGCTGCTGGCCGCCGGACAGCACGCCGGCGGGGGAGTGCAGGCGGTCCTTCACCAGCTCCCACAGGGCTGCGTGATGCAGTGCTGACTCCGCCGCCTCCCTGAGGATCGTCTTCGACCGCACACCGTTGAAGCGCAACCCCGAGACGACGTTCTCGAAGATGCTCATGTTCGGGAACGGGTTGGGCCGCTGGAACACCATGCCCACGCGGCTACGGACGAGCTCGGGCTGGGTGTCCTTGGCGTAGACGTCCAGGTCGCCGATGCGGATGCTCCCGCTGACCGTGCCGCCTGCGTCGTCGTGCAGCCGGTTGATGGCCCGGAGAAGGGTCGTCTTGCCGCACCCTGACGGACCGACGAGCGCCGTGACCCGGTTGCGGGCCAGGTTGAAGCTCACGTCGCGCACGACCTGGTGGTCGCCGAAGGAGACGCCGACGCCCTGGAGGGTTACGGCGTTGCCCGTGTCGGGGAGCGGGTCGGAGAGCCTCGGTGGCCGGGCGGGAGAAGATCCTGCGGCGCCATCGAGCGCGGCGCCGTCCGGCGTGGGCACCGCCGTCGGCATGTCCGGCTGCTCAGTCTGGGTTTCGCTGGTCACGGTGTCCTGGGTCATCGCTTGCTCCTGGAGTTGTCCCATCGGGATCCGCGGGCCAGGCGTCCCGCCACAATACGGGCTGCGATGCTCAATAGCAGCACGAGCACCAGCAGCGTGAAGGCAGTGCCCCAGGCGATCTGCTGGGCCTCGGGGAACGCCTGGGTCCCGTTGGCGTAGATCGTCAGGGGCAGCGATCCGGTCGGCTGCAGCGGCGAGAGGTTAAAGAGATCGCTGCTGGTGGTGAACAACAGCGGCGCCGTCTCGCCGACCGCGCGGGCGATGGCCAGCAGGCTGCCGGTGACGAGGCCGGCCATCGCTCCCCGCAGTACCACTGATCTGGCGACCCGGGACCGCCGGGCGCCCAGGGCAAGGGCCGCCTCCCGCAGGTCGACGGGGACGGAGGCCATGGCGGACTCACTCGCCCGGATCACGATTGGCAGCATCAGCACGGCGAGGGCGAAGCACCCGGCCAGCGCCGAGAAATGACCGAGCGGCTCCACCAGCAGGGCGTAGGCGAAGATCCCCATGGCGATCGAGGGGACCCCCGTCAGCACGTCCGCACCAAACCGCACGATCGTGGCGACGCGCCCCCTGCGTTCCAAGAGGAACAGCGCCGCCACGATGCCGATCGGGATGGCCATCAGGGCCCCCAGGCCGACGATGAGCACCGACCCGGCGATGGCGTTGCGGATGCCGCCGCCGGGGATGCCCGGCGGCGTGGGGTCGTGGACGAAGAAGCCGAGGTTGATCGCATGGATCCCGCGCGCGGTCGTGTACGCCAGCAGCGCCACCAGCGGCACCAGGCAGATGCCCACCGAGAGGGCGCAGAGCACGTGGGACGCGCGGGTGGCGGTGCGCCGGCGGCCGAGGGTCCGGCCTGCGGCCTGCCGGATGGCGGCACGGCGGGCAGCGGCGCCGGACGCCAGGTGCTCCGGCAGGACCTCGGCCGGCAGCAGTTCCTCGACGACGACGTCGCCGGTGTCGGTGGTCCGGAGCGTCGTCACGCCGCCACCCGGGCGCTGCGCTGCCGCTGGCGCCGGCGGAGCAGGATCTGCCCGGCGGCGTTCACCGCCACGCTGATCGCCAGCAGGTAGACCACGACGGCGATGACGGCGCTGCGCTGCAGTCCGGGGGTCGCCTCGCCGAACGTCGTGATGATGGCGGACCCAAGGGTTGCGCCGGGCGCCAGCAGGGTGGTTGACAGCCCGTGGGGCATGGCGACGCGGTTGCCGACCACCATGGCCACGGCGATGGTCTCGCCCAGCGCACGGCCCATCGCCAGAGTGACGGCGGCCTCGATACCGGACCGGGCGCTGGGGACCACGGCCCGGCTGGTCACCTGCCAGCGGGTCGCCCCGAGCGCCCGGGCCGCTTCCCGGTCGGCCACCGGCACGCCCGAGAGCGCGGTGCGCGACAGGGCGACGACCGTCGGGAGGATCATCACCGCGAGCACGACGCTCGCCAGCAGCAGGCTGGACCCGAGCGGAGCGCCGGCGAAGACCAGGTGGCCGAGCAGGGGCAGCCGCGACAGCCATGGCTCCACGTGGTGCTCGAACAGGGGGACGAGCACGAGGAGGCCCCAGAGGCCGACCACGATGCTCGGCACTGCCGCGATGAGGTCGATCAGCACGGACAGCGGCTGGGCGAGCCGGCACGGCGCCATCTCCGAGAGGTAGGCGGCGCTGCCGACCCCGATCGGGACCGCCAGCAGGAGCGCCACGAAGGTGGTGACCAGCGTGCCGACGACGAAGATGCCCGCCCCGTAGACCTTCCGGTTGTCGTCCCACGTCCCCGACCACAGGAAGGAGAGCCCGGAATGGCGGAACGCCTCGCTGGATCCCGAGACCAGCGTGACGACCAGCGCCAGGAGCACCGCGACAAACACCGAGGCCCCGAGCCAGCGCAACGCCGTATAGGTGCCGCCGCCGCGCCGGGCACGGTGGCGGGCGATGGCCTCGCGTACCCCGGCCACGGGGACACGGTGCTCGGGAGGCACCTCCTCGAGCAGCGCGGGGGCGGCGACGGCCTCGCCGCCCTGGTCGAAGACCTTCACGGGCCGGCCGGGGCCTTCAGGCCCCCGGCGGTCACGGGACTAGCTGAAAAGAGGCTGGCCACTCGAGGTCTGGAGGCTGAGCAGGGTCGTGTGCGCGAGGGTGACGGCGTTGGCGGGCATCGGCGCGTAGCCGAGCGGCGTCGCCTGCTTCTGGCCGGTCGTCGTCACCCAGTCGAACAGCTTGCCGAGCACGATGCCCAGGTCGTTCGACGGCTGCTTCTGGTAGAGCAGCGCCCAACTGAAGTTGGCGAGCGGGTACGCCGCGGCCCCCCCGCCGTTCACGATGTTGAAGTTCGAAGCGCTGAGGTTGGACGCCTGGGCACCGGCGGCGATGGCGTCCAGCGTCGGGGCGACGAAGGCTCCCGAGGCGTTCTTGAGGGCCACGTTGTTGAACTTGCTCTTCAGGGCGAAGGCGTACTCGACGTACCCGATTGCTCCCTGGGTCTGCTGGACGTAGCTCGCCACACCGGTGTTGAGTTGCTGGCCCACGCCGATGCTGGCGACCGGCCAGCGCGTGGCCGCCTTGGTCCCCGCCTTGGAGGTCCAGGCGGTGCCGCCGGTGGCGATGAGGTACTGGTCCAGGTCGTAGCCGGGCCCGGAGGAGTCGGCCCGGTGGACCGCCACGATGCCGAGGTGGGGGAGCTTGGTGCCGCCGTTGAGGGCGGCGATCGCCGCGTCGTCCCAGTTCGTGATGGTGCCCGTGTAGATGCCGGCCAGGGTGGGGCCGTCGAGCTTCAGCCCTGTGCCGATGCCCGGGATGTTGTAGCTGATGGCCACGCCGCCGAGGTCCACAGGGATCTGGAGGATCGTCCCGGCGGTGCCGGTCGCGGGTGACGCGATGGGAATCTCCGACTGGCCGAACTGGACGGTGTTCTGCTGGATGTCCGTGACGCCGACGCTGCTCCCCACCGGCGAGTAGTCGACGGAGACGCCGGCGTTTGCCTGGTGGTAGTAGTAGAAGACCTGTGTGTAGAAGGGTTGGATCGAGTTGGCGCCAGCGCCGGTGACCCGCAGCGGCGGGGTCCTGGTGTTGCAGTCGCCGCCCAGCACGCCCCCGGGGGCCGACGACGCGCAGGCACCCGATGACGTCGTTGGCGCCGTGGTCGCGCCCTTGCAGGCGGTCAGCAGCAGACCTGCGGCACAGGCGATCACCCCCAAGCGGTGGCGGCGGGTCAGGTTGCCGTCTGGCGGGTCAGCTCGGACGTCCAGCATAGAAAACTGCCTCCTGGGTAGCGAAAAGGGGGGAGCTTACATCATTAAACCAGTGGATATCGTAGAAATGTTGGAAACAGGTGTCAAACGATATGGCTTTGGCGCAAAGAGGGTGTTAGCCTGTTTCAAACCTATTTCAAACGTTGGTTATTGGGCTGGGGCACCGGCGAGTTTCGCCAGTACGACGTCTCCGATCCCTTCAACCCGAAGCTGACCGGGTCGGTCCACTTGGGCGGCATCGTCCACAAGGGTGCCCATCCCGCCGCCGGCCCACTCAACGGCGGTCCCCAGATGGTGGAGATCAGCCGGGACGGCAAGCGTGTCTACGTCACGAACTCGCTGTACGCCTCGTGGGACGCCCAGTTCTATCCCGATGGGATCAAGGGCTGGATCGTGAAGCTCGACGCGGACCACAACGGCGGCATCTCGACCGATCCGGACTTCTTCGTACCGTTCGAAGGCGAGCGCCCGCACCAGGTGCGCCTCGAGGGCGGCGACGCCTCGTCCGACTCCTACTGCTTCTCCTGAACCCTGGAATAACCGCCTGTTTGCAACGTTGTTATAGTTGAAATAGTTCTACCGAGTCCACCCCAAGGCGGAGCGTCATAGAGGAACGTCAGGAGTACGATACGGCCATGGATGCCCGAGAGGTCCGCAAAGACTTTCCCATTCTCGACCAGGAGGTCAACGGCAAGCCGCTCTCCTACCTGGACAACGCAGCAACCTCCCAGAAGCCGCGGCAGGTCATCGACGAGCTGAAACGGTTCTTCGAGGAGGACAACGCCAACGTCCACCGCTCGGTGCACACCCTCGGGGAGCGGTCCACCGTCCTCTACGAGGGGGCACGGGCCAAGCTCGCTGACTTCATCGGTGCCCCCGCCCCCCGCGGCGTCATCTTCACGAAGTCGGCCACCGAGGGCCTCAACCTCCTCGCCTACGCATGGGCGCGGCACCGCCTCCGGGAGGGCGACGAGATCGTCACCACCGAGATGGAGCACCACTCCAACATCGTGTCGTGGCAACTGGCGTGCCGGGACACCGGCGCCACGCTCCGGGCCATCCCCGTCGAGGACGGGGCGACACTCGATCTCGACGCCTTCCAGAAGATGCTCTCCAACAAGACCCGGATCGTCTCGGTCGGCCACGTCTCCAACGTGCTCGGCACGATCAACCCCGTGGCCGACATCGCCGAGAAGGCCCACGAGGTCGGGGCCATCGTCGTGTGCGACGGTGCCCAGGCGGCCCCCCACCTCCCCGTGGACGTGAGTGCCCTGGGCTGCGACTTCTACGTCGGCACCGGCCACAAGATGTGCGCTCCCACCGGTATCGGTTTCGTGTGGGGCCGGGAGGCGCTCCTCGAAGAGATGGAGCCCTTCCACGGCGGCGGCGACATGATCAGCGACGTCTGGATCGACCACTCGACCTGGAACGAGATCCCCTACAAGTTCGAGGCCGGCACGCCGCCGTTTGCCGAGGCCATCGCCCTGGGGGCCGCCATCGACTACCTCAATGCCATCGGGATGAAGGCGATCCGTGAGCACGAGATCGAGCTCACGCGCTACGCCCTCGAGCGACTGGCGGAGGTGCCCGGCATCACCATCTACGGCCCCACCGACCCGGAGGCAAAGGGGGGGGTCGTCTCCTTCAACCTCGGCGACATCCATGCGCATGACGTGGGGACGATCGTCGACGGCCGGGGGGTCGCCATCCGAGCCGGCCACCACTGTTCGAAGCCGCTGATGCGTAAGCTGGGCATTGCGGCCTCGGCCAGGGCCTCGTTCTATCTGTACAACGTCGAAGAGGAGGTAGATCGGTTGGTTGAGGCACTGGGTGACGTGACGCGGCTGCTCGGGGCGGGCGCATGAGCGGCCTGGACGAGCTCTACAAGGAAGTGATCCTCGACCACTACCGGTCCCCCCGCAACCGGGGGAAGATCGAGCCGTCCGACTTCGACCTGCACCGGGACAACCCACTCTGCGGCGACGAGGTCCACCTCTACGGCCACGTCGAGGACGGCAAGCTCGTCGGCGTCGCCTTCGAGGGCAAGGGCTGCTCCATCTCGCAGGCCTCGACCTCGATGATGACCGAGCGGGTCAAGGGCGTGAGCGTCGACAACGCCGAAGAGCTGGCGCACCTGTTCAAGCGCCTCATGCAAGGCGAGTCCCTCGCCGACGACGAGCGCCTTGGCGACCTGGCCGCGCTGCAGGGGGTCCAGAAGTACCCCGTGCGGATCAAGTGCGCGCTGCTGGGCTGGAACACCCTCCTCGAGGGCCTGAAGGCCTACAAGGAGAAGCAGGGCTAGACACCAACCTTGCTCCAAAAGCGCCCATTTCCGGTCGTTTTGGAGCAAGGTTGCGCGACGGCGCTACCGGGCGGCCGCCGCCGGCTGGCCCTCGAATTGTTCCTCCTCGGTCGAGCCGAGCAGCGCCAGGGTCGAGGCTGCGCCCCCGGACACGACCTTGGCGATCTCGTCGAAGTAGCCTGCCCCCACCTCACGCTGGTGGCGGGTGGCCGTGTAGCCCTCGGGCTCCAGGGCGAACTCCCGGTCCTGGACGTTGAGGTAGGCGGTCATGTCGTCCGCTGCGTAGCCCCGGGCCAGTTCGAACATCGACACGTTGAGGGCGTGGAAGCCTGCCAGGGTGATGAACTGGAACCGGTAGCCCATGGCCCCCAGCTCTTTCTGGAACCGGGCGATGGTCGACTCGTCGAGGTGGCGCCGCCAGTTGAACGACGGCGAGCAGTTGTAGGCGAGTAGCTTGCCCGGGTGCACGTCGAGCACCGCCTCGGCGAAGCGGCGGGCCTCGTCGAGGTCCGGCGTCGAGGTCTCGCACCAGAGGACGTCGGCGTAGGGGGCGTAGGCGATCGCCCTGGCGATCGGGGCCTCGATGCCGGCCCGCACCCCGAAGAACCCCTCGGGCGTCCGGGTGCCGGTCAGGAACGGGGCGTCGGTCGGGTCGATGTCGCTCGTGATCAGGGTGGCACCGAGGGCGTCGGTGCGGGCCACCAGCACGGTCGGCACGCCGGCGACGTCGGCGGCGAGGCGAGCCGCCTTCAGGGTGCGGATGTGCTGGGCGGTCGGCACGAGGACCTTGCCGCCCATGTGCCCGCACTTCTTCTCCGAGGACAGCTGGTCCTCGAAGTGCACGCCCGCCGCCCCGGCCTCGATCAGCGAACGCATGAGCTCGTAGGCGTTCAGGGGTCCTCCGAAGCCGGCCTCGGCGTCGGCGACGATCGGCACCATCCAGTCGTGCAGCAGATCCAAGGCGGTCTCCGCCCACTCGATCTGGTCCGCCCGCAGCAGGGCGTTGTTGATCCGCCGTACCAGCGAGGGCACGCTGCTGACGGGGTACAGGCTCTGGTCGGGGTAGACGTGCTCGGAGAGGTTGGCGTCCGCCGCCACCTGCCAGCCGCTGACGTAGATGGCCTGCAGGCCCGCCTTCACCATCTGGACGGCCTGGCCACCGGTCATGGCGCCGAGGGCGTGTACGTAGTCCTCGCCCCGCAGCGACTGCCACAGCCGCGCCGCTCCTGCCGTCGCCAGCGTGTGGTCGATCGTTACGGACCCGCGCAGGCGGATGACGTCGGCCGCCGAGTAGTCCCGCCGGACGCCGCTCCAGCGGTCGTCGCGCGCCCACTCCTCCTGCAGCGCCGCGATGGCGCCTTGGCGCTGCTCAAAGGTGCTGACCACGGTGGTTCTCCCTCCTTGGTATGCGGGCAGGCGGGGGTTCCGGCTCCCGGGCGGTTGTGGCTAGGCAAGCGTCGTGTAGGCGGGGAGCGTCAGGAACTCGAAGAACGGCTGCTCCAGGGAGACCCGCTCGAAGAGGCTGCGGGCATCGAGGAAGCGGCTGGCGGCGAAGGCCTCCTCGCCCATCGCCGAGCGCAGCGTCGCCAGCTCCTCGCTGGCGATCTGGCGCACGAGCTCAGCAGTGACGGTGCCGCCGCCGGCCATGGCGGTGTGGTGGTGGCACCACTGCCAGATCTGCGCCCGGGAGATCTCGGCGGTGGCGGCGTCCTCCATGAGGTTGGCGATGGCCGCAGCGCCGGTGCCCCTGAGCCACGACTCGAGGTACTGGATGCCCACCCGGACGTTCGTCTGCAGGCCGGCCTCGCTGACGCCTGTCCGCTGGAGCAGGCCGTTGAGGCCCAACAGATCCTGGGCGCGCACGTCGACGTCCTCACGCCGGACGTAGAGCTGGTTGCGCTGGTTGCCGAGCGCCGCATCGAAGACCTCGGTCGCGACGCCGACCAGGTCGGGGTGGGCCACCCAGGTCCCGTCGAAGCCGTCGCCGGCCTCCCGGATCTTGTCCTCACGGACCTTGGCGAGAGCGGTCTCGGTGACCTCGGGGTCCTTGCGGTTGGGGATGAACGCCGCCATCCCGCCGACGGCGTGGGCGCCTCGGCGGTGGCACGTCGACACCATGAGCTCGGTGTAGGCCCGCATGAAGCGCGTGGTCATCGTGACGTGGGCACGGTCCGGCAGGACGAACTGGGGATGGCTGCGGAGCTTCTTGATGAAGCTGAAGATGTAGTCCCAGCGCCCGGCGTTGAGGCCTGCGGAGTGCTCCCGGAGCTCGAAGAGGATCTCGTCCATCTCGAAGGCCGCCATCACGGTCTCGATGAGCACGGTTGCCTTGATCGTGCCCGGGAAGAGGCCGAGGCGCTCCTGCGCGTAGAGGAAGACCTTGTTCCACAGCCGGGCCTCCAGGTACCCCTCCAGCTTCGGGAGGTAGAAGTACGGCCCGGAGCCCTGGTCGAGCAGCTCCCGGGCGTTGTGGTAGAGGGCGAGGCCGAAGTCGAAGAGGCTGGCGGAGACCGGCTCGCCGTCGACGAGGACGTGCTTCTCGGTCAGGTGCCAGCCGCGGGGCCGCACGCAGATGGTGGCGGTCTTGTCGTTCAGTTGGTAGCGCCGGCCGTCCTGGGCCTCGTAGCTGATCGTGCGGGCGACGGCGTCCCGGAGGTTGCGCTGGCCCTCGATGACGTTGTGCCAGGTGGGGGAGAGGGCGTCCTCGAAGTCGCACATGAAGACCCTGGCACCCGAGTTGAGGGCGTTGATCATCATCTTGCGCTCGGCGGGCCCGGTGATCTCGACCCGCCGGTCCAGCAGGTCCTTCGGGACGTCGGCGATCTGCCACTTTCCGGCCCGGACGCTGCGCGTGGCCGGGTTGAAGTCGGGCCACTCGCCCGAGTCCAGCGTCCGCTGGCGCTCGATCCTGGCGCTCAGCAGGCGACCCCGCTGCTGGCGGAACTCCCGTTGCAGGCCCCCGACGAAGCCGAGCGCCCCGTCGCTGAGCACATCCTGATCGCGTACGCCCAGCACCTCGATGCCCTCGGCTCCCCCCACCGTGTCCCTCCCCACTCCGCTCCGGCTTCAACTAGCCGAAAACTGTTGAAAATCCTCTTCTCGGCAGATTATGGGGATCTTTCACCTGGTAAGATTGCGAGAACATTTCATTTCCGCATATTTCTTGGAAAGTTATCGTGGCGATCGCTAGATTTGACTCTCTTGTCTTCGGTCAGCGACTCCGGCACTTGCGCCGGTCGAGGGATCTCACGCTCGATCAGCTGGGCCAGCTGGTGGGCAAGCAGGCGTCGTTCCTGTCCCTGATCGAGAACGGCAAGCGTGAGGCGCGCCTGTCGCTCATCGAGGACTTCGCCAAGGCCCTGGGCGTCACCACGGGCGAGCTCATCGCCACCGACCCCCCCACCCGCCGGGCCCGTCTCGAGGTCGCCCTGCAGCGGGCCCAGGACGACCCGCTCTACCAGGGTCTGAACCTGCCGCTCCTGAAGGCCTCCCGCCAGGTGCCGCACGAGTTTCTCGAGCACGTGGTGGGGCTCTTCGACGCCCTCAAGGCGCAGTCCCAGGCCCAGGCAGGGACCCCCGAGGGCGCCCGGGCCGCCAACGCACGGCTCCGCTCCGAGATGCGCGCGCACGACAACTACTTCCCCGACATCGAGCAGGCGGCGACCCAGGCCCTGCGCGCGGCGGGCTACGAGGGGGGTGCCGTTGCGGAGAGTACGTTGACCGCCCTCGTCGCCCACTACGGGTTCACCCTGCACCGGGTCCAGGACCTGCCGGTGTCGGTCGACTCGGTCGCCGACCTCGAGCACCGGCGCATCTACGTCCACCAGCGCAACACCCTGCCCACCCGGGCTGCCCGCTCGGTGGTCCTCCAGACGCTCGGGCATTTCGCCCTCGGCCACGGCGACCCCGCCGACTTCGGCGAGTTCCTCCGCCAGCGGGTCGAGGCCAATTACTTCGCCGGGGCGGTGCTGGCGCCCCAGCGCACGGCGGTCGACCTGCTCACCACCGCCCGCCGCAAGGGCGACATCTCGGCCGAGGACCTGAAGGAGGTCTTCTACATCTCCTACGAGATGGCCGCCCACCGGCTGACCAACCTCGCCACGCACCACCTCGGCCTTCGGGTCCACTTCCTCCGGGCCGACGACGAGGGGGTGATCTGGAAGGCGTACGAGAACGACGGGGTGCCCTTCCCGACCGACGCCGCCGGGATCATCGAGGGCCAGCGCGTGTGCCGCACGTGGGGGACGCGGCAGGCATTCCGCTCGCACGACAAGTTCGCCGAGTACGCCCAGTACACGTCGACGCCCGTGGGGGAGTTCTGGTGCAGCACGTACCTCGAGGCCGACATGCCGACGCCCGAAGCGGTCACGATCGGGTCGAGGGCCGAGGACGCCCGCTACTTCCGGGGCCACGAGACCACCTACCGCCAGGTGTCGCAATGCCCGGACGGCGAGTGCTGCCGCCGCCCGCCGGCGGACGTCGCGTCGAGGTGGCAGGGCCGGGTCTGGCCGGCGGCCCGGGTCCACGGCTACGTCCTGGCGACGCTGCCCGCCGGCGCCTACGCCGGTGTGGACCTGAGCGAGGTCTACGACTTCCTCGACCGCCAGGTATAAACCCGCCCGCGGGCGAGGGGGGTCCAGGGGGGAGTAGCAGCCCCCCGGAGCGAAGCGGAGGGGGGTGAGCTGCGAATCCCCCCTGGCCTGCGGGCGAACTAGTCCTTGGCCCCCACGAAGTCCCGGTAGACCGCCAGGAGGGCTTCCTTCTGGCCCTCGGTCAGGGCCGGGTCGAGGCGGATGGCCGCCTCGGTGGTGGGCGCCTCCCGGTCTGGCCCGGCGTCGGCCCCGGCGGGCTTCGCCTCAACGGCGGCGGACCCTTCCAGCAGGCCCGCCTGCGCCAGCAGCGTCTCGGCCGACAGATTGAGGGCGGACGCGATCGAGCGCAGCACTCGCACGGAAGGTTCGTGGAGGCCGCGCTCGACCTGACTGAGGTACGGGTTCGACACCTTGGCAAGCTCGGCCATCTCCCTGAGTGTGAGATTGGCCAGGCGCCGCTGTGTGCGGATGAAGCTACCGAGGGTGTCCATGTGAGGCCACGATCATCCCTGATCTGCGGCCACAAGGGAACTCGCCCAACGGTGCAACCGGGTCTACTTTGCAGCTGCGGGGGTCTTCTTGTAAGGGTCCGGGACGTGCTTGCCGGCCTCGGTGGCGAGTTCCAGCAGGCTGACCATGAATTCCTTCTGGCTTGCCCACAGCTTCTCCGCGAAGCCGTAGAAGTGGAACTTCGGGCCAAAGTAGAACTCGCTCAGCGTCGGGGCGGTCTCGAGGGTCTTGGTCCAGTCCTTGAGGACCTTGAGGGTTGCATCTTCGACGGTGTCGATGATCTCGAGCACCTCGTCCTGGACAGCGGTTGCGACATGAACAGCCATGGCCTTCTCCTTTCGAGTGGATCTGCCTGCTGGGTGGGAACCTGTTGCTAACTATGCAGCAACTCTGCTAACTTTGTCAAGACGAACCAACGAAAGGGGTGCACCATGGCCGAGCCGGCGCCAGCACCGAAGTCCGTCGACATCGGCGAGCTCAAGTCCCTGGCCGGGGCCCTCGCCGGGCAGCCCCTCGGGGTCAGCTCCTGGAGAGAGGTTACCCAGGACATGGTCACCAGCTTCGCGAAAGCCACCGGGGACGAGCAGTGGATCCACGTCGACCCCGAGCGGGCACGGAACGGGCCCTTCGGCCGTACGGTCGCCCATGGGTTCATGACCCTCGGGATGTTCACCGGCATGCTCTACGAACTGCTCGAGGTCACGGGGGCGGCCCTGATCCTTAACTACGGGGCCAACAAAGTGCGGTTCCCGGCACCGGTGCCGGCCGGCTCACGGGTGCGGGGCAGCATTGCCTTCGGGACGGTCGAGGAGGTCCCGGGCGGGGTCCAGGTCGAGTTCCGCGCTACCGTGGAGGCAGAGGGCAACCCAAAGCCGGCGTGCGCCGCGGAAATCCTCTTCCGCTACTACCGGGAGGTCCCGGGCGCCCCCGCACGAGGAACAGGAGCGTAAGTGGCGACAACATCCGAACCGCAACCCGAACCCGATAACGGCAACGGCACCGCCGCCGCGATCGGCCCCGAGGCCGACCTCTTCGCGCGCCAGGACCCCCTGTCGCTGGGGCCCACCATGGCCAAGCTCGGGGCTGCCCTGGTGACCAACCCGGTCGGCGTCTGGGAGGCGGGGATGCGCTTCGGCAGCCGCTTGGCGGCCTCCACCGCCGGCATGGCGGCCAGGGCCATGGGGGCCAAGCCCCAGCCGACCCTCCAGCCGGACGCCAAGGACCGGCGGTTCCGGGATCCGGTCTGGGACGAGAGCCCCGTGTTCTTCGGCGAGCGCCAGGCCTACCTGGCGTGGGCGGAGTTCGTCCACGAACTGGTCACCGCCGCCGACCTCGACCAGCACGAGAGTGAGAAGGCGGCCTTCGGGCTCGGCCTGCTCGTCGACGCGCTGGCGCCGACCAACTTCCTGCCGACCAATCCCGTGGCCCTCCGCAGGGCCGCCCAGACCAAGGGCCTTAGCGTCCTCAAGGGCCTGCGCAACTTCGTCGACGACGTCCTCCACAACGAGGGGATGCCTCGCCAGTTCGACCCGGATGCCTTCGCCGTGGGCCGCAACCTCGGGGTCACGCCCGGCAAGGTCGTGTTCCGCAACGAGCTGATGGAGCTCATCCAGTACGAGCCGCAGACCAAGACGGTCTTCGAGGTACCGCTGCTCGTGTCGCCGCCGTGGATCAACAAGTACTACCTCATGGATCTCTCGCCGGGCCGCAGCTTCATCGAGTGGGCGGTCACCCACGGCCACACCGTGTTCGCCATCAGCTACCGCAACCCGGACGAGTCGATGCGCGACGTCTCCCTCGACGACTACCTCATCCACGGCCCCCGCGCCGCCCTCGACGTCATCGAGGAGATCACCGGGTCGCCGATCGTCAACATGGCGGGGCTGTGCATCGGCGGCACGCTGGCCACGATGCTGCTGGCCTATCTGGAGGCGGGTGGCGAGCACCGGGTGAACGCGACGACGTTGCTCAACACCATCGTTGATTTTTCGGAGCCCGGCCCCCTCGGGACCTTCACGGACGCCGAGTCCATTGCCCGGCTCGAGCGCAAGATGGCGAAGACGGGGTTCCTCGACGCCGCGGACATGGAGCGGACCTTCAATGCCCTGCGGGCCAACGACCTGATCTGGAACTACGTGGCCTCCAACTGGCTCATGGGCCAGGACCCGCCGGCCTTCGACATCCTGACCTGGAATGCCGACAGCACCAGGATGCCGGCGAACATGCACTCGTTCTACCTGCGCTACTGCTACCAGGAGAACCAGCTGGCCAACGACGAGATGACGCTGGCAGGCCGGCGGCTGCATCTCGGCAAGATCACCGGCGACGTGTACATCGTCGGGGCCGTCGAGGACCACATCGCTCCGTGGACCACGTCCTACGCAACGACGAGGCTGCTCGGCGGCGAGTGCCGCTACGTGCTCACCTCGTCGGGGCACATCGCCGGCATCGTGAACCCGCCGGACGCCAAGCGCAAGTACTGGACCAACGACGTCCTACCGGACGACCCCAACGAATGGCGCTCGGCCGCCGCGCAGCACGCGGGGTCGTGGTGGCAGGACTGGAGCAGCTGGATCGCACAGCGGGCGGGCACGCGGACCACCCCACCGTCCATGGGCAGCGATGCCCACCCACCCATCGCCGACGCACCCGGGGAGTATGTCCATGGCTAGTACTGCGGCAGAGCCCAACGGCAGCAACGGGCCCACCGGCGGCACCGTCACGACCGGCCTGGTCGACCGCCTGGGGACCGCTCCGGAACTCAGCGAAGATATCCAGCGAGTCGGCGTAGTCGGCTGCGGTCTGATGGGATCGGGCATCGCCGAGGTGACCGCCCGGGCCGGGCTCGACGTGGTCGTGGTCGAGATCGGCGAGGACGCCCTCGCGGCCGGCAAGCGCCGCATCGAGTCGTCCCTGGCGAAGGCGGTGGACCGGGGCAAGCTCGCTCCCGAGGACCGCGTGGAGGCGCTGGAACGGATGCGCTTCACCACCCGGATGGGCGACCTCGCCGACCGGGAGCTCGTGATCGAGGCCGTGGTGGAACGTTTCGACGTGAAGGCCGCGGTCTTCGAACAGGTCGATGCTGTGACCGGCCCGGGGACGATCCTGGCGTCGAACACGTCCTCGATCCCGATCATGAGGCTGGCCATGGTCACCCGCCGCCCCGAGGAGGTCCTCGGCCTCCACTTCTTCAACCCGGTCCCCGTCATGCGCCTGGTCGAACTGGTGACCTCGCTGCTGACGAGCGAGGCAACCGCGGCCCGGGCTGCGGAGTTTGCGGAGCGGGTGCTCCACAAGCGGATCGTCCGCTCGCAGGACCGTGCGGGCTTCATCGTGAACGCGCTGCTCATCCCGTACATCCTCTCGGCGATCCGCATGCTGGAGTCCGGGTTCGCCACGGCCGCCGACATCGACGCCGGCATGGTCGAGGGCTGCGCCCACCCCATGGGGCCGCTCGCCCTTGCGGATCTCATCGGCCTGGACACCGTTGCCGCGGTCGCCGAATCGCTCTACGACGAGTTCAAGGAGCCGCTGTACGCGCCGCCGCCACTGCTCGACCGGATGTGCGAGGCGGGCCTGCTCGGCAGGAAACTTGGGCGCGGTTTTTATGTCTACAACGGTAGATGACGAGTGGAATTCATCCACATGTAACCGAAAGTTCACGCGGGGGCAATTGACGTCATATACGGTTTCAGTCTAAGGTAAGGGTGCCCGCAGCGATGAAGTTCATCCCTGGAACGGGCAGAGAGAGACTGGGAAGCAGCAAGGCCAGCGTGCCTGTGCCACCAGCCTACTCCCTGCCGAGATTCCGGCGGGGTATAGAAGGCGTCAAATCAACGTGCAGGACCCTTGTTTAAATCGCCATACGCAGAGTGCTATCTCTCATATGGACAGTCCAAACTGCAGCAATAACTTCCACTTAGGACCCTAGAAATCGGAGGAAAAACGTTGGAGATAAAACGTGTAGGGATCGTCGGGTCGGGCATCATGGGGGCCGGCATTGCCGAGGTCGCCGCCCGAGCCGGGTTCGATGTGGTACTCCGCAGCCGCACCCAGGAATCTGCACGGCAGTGCCTGGTCAAGGTCGGGAAGTCGCTCACCCGGCAAGTCGAGAAGGGCAAGATCGCGGCGGAGGAGCGCGACGCCGCCTTCGGCCGGATCACCGCTGTCGACGATCTCGCGGCGCTGGAGTTCTGTCAGCTCGTCATCGAGTCTGTGGTTGAGGACCTGGCGACGAAGAAGGCGCTGTTCGCCGAGCTTGACGCCGCCTGCGGCTCCGAGACGATCCTCGCCACGAACACCTCGACGCTGCCGGTGCTCGAGCTGGCCGTGTCGGTCTCCCGGGCGGACCGGGTGTGCGGCATGCACTTCTTCAACCCGGCCGCCGTGATGCCGCTCGTGGAGATCGTGCCGGCGCTGACGACGGCCGAGGAGACGGTCGCTGCGGCCTGGCAGTTCGCCCTGGACTGCGGCAAGACCCCCGTCAAGTCGAAGGACTCGGCGGGCTTCATCGTCAACGCCCTGCTCTTCCCGTACCTCAACTCGGCAATTCGGATGCTGGAGAGCGATGTCGCCACCATGGAGGACATCGACACCGCCATGAAGGGTGGGTGCGGGTTCCCCATGGGACCGTTCGAGCTCCTGGACCTCATCGGTCTCGACACGAGCCTCGCCGTCCTGGAACGCCTCTACGGGGAGCGCCGGGAGCCCGGGTGTGTGCCGGCCGGCCTCCTCCGCCAGATGGTGACGGCCCGCCAGCTCGGCCGGAAGACCGGCGGCGGCTTCTACGCCTACCCCGCGTCGGCGCCGAAACCGGCGGGCCGATCGACCACCCCCAGCGAAGTCCGGGGGACTTAGATGGAAACTGCCGCAGTCGAGGAAGTCACCGGGCGGCCACCCGACCTCGACCCGGGCGAGACGCAGGAATGGGTGGAGTCGATCCAGGAGGTCATCGACCTCCGGGGAGCCGCACGGGCCCGCCACCTGCTCTCGAAGCAGCTTCAGGTGGCGCAGGAGTGTGGGGCCGGGCTGCCGGACCCGGTGTCGACGCCGTACGTCAACACCATCCCCGCCGACGAGCAGCCGGAGAGCCCCGGCGACGGCGCCCTCGAACGCCGGGTGCGGGCCTACCTGCGCTGGAACGCCGTGGTCATGGTGCTGCGGGCCAACGCGGCGTCCGAGGGCCTGGGCGGGCACCTGTCCACGTACGCCTCGTCGGCGGCGCTGTACGAGACGGGCTTCAACCACTTCTTCCGGGGCAAGGACGGCGGCGCCGCCGGCGACCAGGTCTTCTTCCAGGGCCACGCGTCGCCGGGCATCTACGCCCGGGCCTTCCTCGAAGGCCGCCTCACCGAGGACGAGCTCGACGGCTTTCGCCGTGAGGTCGGCGGCGGGGGGCTCTCCAGCTACCCGCATCCCCGCCTCATGCCCGACTTCTGGGAGTTCCCCACGGTGTCGATGGGCCTCGGCCCCCTCAACGCCATCTACCAGGCCCGCTTCAACCGCTACCTGGGCCACCGGGGCATCGCCGATACGGCAGCCTCCAGGGTGTGGTGCTTCCTCGGCGACGGCGAGTGCGACGAGCCCGAGAGCCTGGCGGCCCTGCCGCTGGCGGCCCGCGAGGGCCTCGACAACCTCGTCTTCGTCGTCAACTGCAACCTCCAGCGCCTCGACGGCCCGGTGCGCGGCAACGGCAAGGTGATCCAGGAGCTCGAGGCGCTCTTCCGGGGCGCGGGCTGGAACGTCATCAAGGTGATCTGGGGCTCGGAGTGGGACCCGCTCCTCGCCGCCGACGCCGACGGCGCCCTCGTCGAGCGCCTGGGGGCCGCCCTCGACGGCGACTACCAGCGCTGCACCGTGGAGTCCGGGGCCTACATCCGTGAGCGGCTCTTCGGCTCCGACCCCCGCCTCGAGGCGCTGGTCGGCCACCTGAGCGACGACGAGCTCGCCGGCATGCGCCGGGGCGGCCATGACGACCGCAAGCTCTACGCCGCCTACCGCAGCGCCGTGGACCACCGCGGTGGCCCGTCGGTGATCCTGGTCAAGACCGTCAAGGGGTGGGCGCTGGGCCCCGAGATCGAGGGACGCAACTCCGCCCACCAGATGAAGAAGATGGGCACGCCCCAGCTCAAGGCGCTGCGCGACCGGCTCGGCCTGGCTGGGGAGATCTCCGACGCCGCCCTCGACGGGGGCCAGCCGCCGTACTGCCGCCCGCAGCCGGGCTCTGCCGAGCACGACTACCTCATGGGCCGCCGGCGCGACCTCGGTGGGCCATTGCCGCACCGGGTGGTCACCCCGGCCCCCATCGGCCAGCCCGATCCCGCCTGCTTCGCCGGCTTCTTCGCCGGCTCCGGCGGGCGCTCGGTGTCCACGACCATGGCCTTCTCCGTCCTGCTGCGGTCCCTCTTGCGGGACCCCACGGTCGGGAGCCGCGTCGTGCCGATCATCCCGGACGAGGCCCGCACCTTCGGCATGGACGGCCTGTTCAGCGAGGTTAGGATCTACTCGCCGACCGGGCAGCGCTACGAGCCCGTCGACGCAGGGATGCAGCTCTCGTACCGGGAGTCCGCCCAGGGGCAGATCCTCCAGGAGGGCATCACCGAGGCGGGGGCCATGGCGAGCTTCACGGCGGCGGGCACCTCGTACGCCACGTGGAGCCAGCCGATGATCCCGTTCTACGTCTTCTACTCGATGTTCGGCTTCCAGCGCACCGGGGACGCGGCGTGGGCCTTCGGCGACATGCGGGGCAGAGGGTTCCTCTGCGGCGCAACGGCCGGGCGGACCACCCTCAACGGCGAGGGCCTGCAGCACGAGGACGGCCACAGCCTGCTGCTCGCGTCCACCGTCCCCAACCTTGCCGCCTACGACCCCGCGTTCGCCTACGAGGTGGCCGTCATCATCCGCGACGGCATCGGCCGCATGTTCGGCGACTCGCCCCAGGACCTCTTCTACTACCTGACGCTCTACAACGAGAACTACCCCATGCCGCCGATGCCTGAGGCCGCACCCGGTGCGGTCGAGGAGGGCATCGTTCGGGGGATGTACCGCTTCTCCCCGGCCCCCGCCGGGCCGAAGCGCCGGGCCACGATCCTGTTCAGCGGCAGCGCCCAGGGTGCCGCCCGGGAGGCCCAGCAGCTCCTCGCCGACGAGCACGACGTCGCCGCCGAGCTGTGGAGCGTCACCTCGTACAAAGCCCTCCGGGAGGACGCCCTGTCGGTCGACCGTTGGAACCGGCTGCACCCCACCGAGCCGTCAAGGGTGGCCTACGTCACCGAGCAGCTGCTCGGCTCCCAGGGCCCGCTCGTTGCGGTCAGCGACTTCATGCAGATGGTGCCGGACCAGGTGACCCGATGGGTCCCCGGGCACCTCACCGTTCTCGGAACGGATGGCTACGGTCGGTCGGACACGCGGGCAACGCTGCGCCGGCACTTCGGGACCGACGCCGCCCACGTGGTCGTGGCGGTGCTGAAGGGGCTGGCCGATGCCGACCTCGGCAAGCCGGAAGAAGTGGCCGACGCCATCCTCGCCCACGGGATCGACCCCGAGTCGGTCGACCCGAGGCTGGCCTGACACCGCCGGCTACGACCACGGCCGCCTGAACCCCAACGCTGACGGAGGCAACCCCCCAATGGAACAGGAACGTCGCACCAAGATCGTCTGCACGCTCGGACCTGCCACCCAGTCACCAGAAGCCGTCGCCGGCCTCGTGGCCGCGGGCATGGACGTGGCCCGGCTCAACTTCTCGCACGGCTCCCGTGATGAGCACGCTGCCATCTACGGCAGGGTCAGGGAGGCGTCGGATGCCTCGGGGCGGGCAGTGGGCATCCTCGTCGACCTGCAGGGCCCCAAGATCCGGCTGGGCACCTTCGACGGTGGCTTCGCCGTGCTCGAGACGGGCTCCGTCTTCACGGTCACCGCCCGCGGCCCCCACGGCCCGCTCGAGGCGCTGACCGGCACGAGCACCCGCGCCACCACGTCCTACGGCGCCCTGGCGACCGACCTGGGTCCCGGCGACACGCTCCTGATCGACGACGGCCTCATCAAGCTCCTGGCGATCTCCTGCGACGGGCGAGAGGTCACGTGCCGGGTGATCGAGGGTGGGCTGGTCTCGGACCACAAGGGCATCAACCTCCCGGGCGTGGCCGTGAGCGCGCCGGTGCTGACCGACAAGGATGCGGACGACCTCCGCTTCGCCCTGGGGCTCGGCGTCGACATCGTCGCCCTCTCGTTCGTCCGCCGCCCGGAGGACGCCGACGTCGTGCGGCGGGCCATGGACGCCGCGGGGCGGCGCATCCCCGTCATCGCCAAGCTGGAGAAGGGCGAGGCGGTGGAGCATCTCGACGGCATCATGGAGGCCTTCGACGGCGTCATGGTGGCCCGCGGCGATCTCGGCGTCGAGACGCCGATGGAGCAGGTCCCGCTGGTGCAGAAGCGGGCAGTGACCCTGGCACGCCAGCATGCCAAGCCGGCGATCGTCGCCACCCAGATGCTCGAGTCCATGCGGGTGCACTCCCGGCCGACGAGGGCCGAGGTCTCGGATGTGGCCAACGCGGTCCTCGACGGGGCGGACGCCCTCATGCTCTCTGCCGAGACCAGCGTCGGGGAGCACGCGATCGAGGCGGTCGCCACGATGGCACGGATCATCACCTCGGTCGAGGACGGCGGCTGGGCGGAGTACCCCTCGGCCGTGCCCCAGCTGGCGACGCCGGAAGAGGCCCTCGCCATGGCCGCTCCGCAACTTGCCCAGGTCATCGGGGCACGGGCGCTCGTGGCCTTCACTCAGAGCGGGGCGACGGCCCGGCGCCTTGCGGCGCAACGGCCGCCGATCCCGGTCCTGGCGGTCACGCCCGAGGCGGCCGTGCGCAGCCGGCTGGCCCTCACCTGGGGTGTCGAGACGTTCGTCGCGCCGCTGGCCGGTCACCTCGACGAGATGGTGACCCAGGCGGCGAGGACGGTCCTCGACTGCGGGAGGATCCGCTGGGGCGACGCCGTGGTGATCGTCGCCGGCAGCCTGCAGGGCCGCACCGGCGCTACCGACATGATCCGTGTGCTGCACCTCGACTCCCCGGCGGACTTCGATGAGCGCCTCCCAGCGTAACGGCGGCCCGGACACCAGCCGGGGGACGATCCTCGTCCTCCAGGGCGGCGGTGCCCTGGGTGCGTACGAGTGCGGCGTCTACAAGGCGCTGGCGGAGCGCCTCGACGACCTGAGCGTCGTCGCCGGATGCTCGATCGGCGCCATCAATGCCTCGGTGATCGCCAGCCACTACGGCGAGGCCGACCGGGGTGTCGGAGCGCTCGAGGCCCTGTGGCGGGACCTCAGCTTCCCGCCCCTCCCCACCCCACCGATGCTGTCGTGGATCCCGTGGGTGAGGCTCCTGGGCAGTCACCAGGCGGTGCTGACGTCCATGCTCCTGGGCAACCCGCGGCTGTTCCAGCCGGCGCTCCCGGGGGGTGCCCCCTACACGACCGACGCCATGCGGGCGACCGTTGCCGGGTCAATGGGGACGTACGCCAAGGGCGGGGATCCCCGGCTGATCGTGACCGCGGTCGAGCTGGAGTCGAGCAAGCCGGTGGCCTTCGACAGCGCCAAGATCAACATCACCCCCGACCACATCGTCGCCAGCGGGAGCCTGCCGCCGGCCTTCCCCCCGACCGAGATCGGTGGGAAGCACTACTGGGATGGCGGCCTGTGGTCGAACACACCCCTGCCCGAGGTGCTCGCCGCGGTCCGTGGCTCCGATCGGGCTGCGTCCCCTGCGGCCGGCTTCCAGATCTACATCGTCGACGTCTTCCCGCAGCGGTTCGTCGCCCCCGACTCGACCCTGCCGACCCAGGCCGAGGTCCAGGCCCGCATGGGCCAGATCATCTACCAGGACAAGACACGTGCCGACACCGCGGCGAGCCAGTGGGTGACGTGGTGCCACGAGCTCTACGAGATCCTCGAGGCCATCCCGCCCGCCGTGGTCGCAAACCTGGAGCTCCCGCTGCGCCAGCGGGCGACGGGGGCGCTGGACGCGATGGCGGCTGCGAAGTCCCGGGTCCCGGTGACGGTGACCCACATCCAGCGGGAATCGCTGCCCTACGAGCAGGTGTCGTGCGGCGTGGACTTCTCGGCGGACCGGATCGACGGGCTGATCGCGCAGGGGGAGCACGATGCCCGACGGGCCCTGGCCTGACGCCACCCAGGAAGACCCGGCGCCCGTGGGAGCGGCCGGGGACTGCTCCGAACCTGCTGGTATGATTCGATCCTCCGACCCCCCGTATTTTCTGCGCTCCGATTTGATGCCCCAAAGGGACCCCGGCCTCATGGATGGTGAACAGCCGGACCTCAACTCCACCGCCGCCTCGCTCCTGGGTTTCCTCGAAACCTATGGACCGATGAGTGGCTATGACATCGTCGGCATGGTCGAGGGGTCCATCGGCTACTTCTGGAACGTCACCCGCAGCCAGGTCTACCGCGAGCTCAACCGCCTCGCCGAGGCCGAGCTCGTCGAGATGGGGGAGTCCGGTGCCCGGGCGCGCCGCCCCTATACGATCACGGGGGCCGGCCGTCGGGCATTCCTCAACTGGCTTGCGCTGCCGCCGGGTCCCGACATCATCCGGCTCCCGTTCCTGCTCCGGTACTTCTTCGGCCAGCACCTCGACCCCACGACCCTGCAGGCGTTCGTCGCCCTCCACCGGCCGCAGCACGAGCAGCGCCTGGCCTACTTCCGTTCGCTGATCCCCAAGCTGGTGGACGTGCAGCCGTTCATGGCGCACGTGGCGGAGTTGGGTGTGGCCTATGAGGAGACGATGCTGGCCTGGTTCGACACGATCCCGAGGGAGCAGGCGAGGCGGGACCTGCGGGCGGTCCGCGCGGCCGAGGACTCGTAGCGGGTCCTGGTCCTCAGGCGGGCTTCGCCTTACGAGGTGAGGCTTTCGCCGCCTACACGCTCGCCAGCAGCGCCTCCATGAGGGCGAGGGAGTAGGGGGGTCGATCTGGGCGGGGTCGACGAGGATCTCCACAGAGGTTCCCGGCGCGAACCTGGTCAAAACGCCCAGGGATGTTGCCGGGCTATTTCACACTTTACCCCTTGATAATACGGTGAAATTCGCTATGCTGGCGGTATGCCCGTCGGGGACGACCAATCCGTCAAGGCCGCGAAGGCCCTCGCACTGCCGAC
>Ga0137388_10000302_pt1 | contig 26394 bp, 26 predicted proteins | sample 15con2h14AmetaG_FD_104644 | JGI IMG/M metagenome (GOLD analysis project Ga0137388, IMG submission 104644) | Vadose zone soil microbial communities from Angelo Coast Range Reserve, California, USA - 15con2h1.4A metaG | ecosystem: Environmental > Terrestrial > Soil > Vadose zone > Saprolite...
GAGATGTTCATCTGAATGGCATTGTTGATTGCTGATTGTTGATTGAAAAGACCGCACTATGAGGACAGGTTTTGAATCAACAATCGGGGAATCAACAATCAACAATCTCTTCTCCCATGCGTTATTTGGTTCGAGCCCGCGTCAAACCCGGCCGTGAAGCGGAGCTGCTTCAAGCCATTGAAGACGAGACCCTCGGCCAGGGCTCGGTAGCCGAAGGCGAATACCTGCGGAACATGCAAGAGGCCCGCGTGTGCGCCGATCAGATGGCCCGCTGGGTGGAAGTCTGTTACTGTCCCACGCCTTTGCAGGAAGAGCGGCCGTACTGGGAAAAGTTCTTCGATCTCACGAGAGTTCAGGACGCCCACGATCGCCGGAAATGCCGCGATGAGAATGGTACAGAACCGTGGGCCTGCGGCGGCTGTGACTGCACCGCGCGCCTGGAGTTGAAGCTGAAAGCGGCGGGCACGGGGTTTGTCCAATCACTCCAAACCGCGCGGCATCGGCGATCTCTACCCTAACGGCTTGGCCGCTTGTAGCTTTCCAGCTTGGCCCCAACCATCGTGCCACAAACTTCATTAGACGCACTACACTTGTTCAGCACACTCGGAAGATTCCGAGTCGCTTTGAGGATGGCGAATACCTACAAGCTGACACTTGGCTCGCTTCTGGACGCTGCACGAACTACGGTCGCGGCAGTAGCGTCTCTGCTGCTGGCTCGCCTGCTGAAGCTTCCAGAGTTTTATTGGGCGCCGATTTCCGCCATCGTAATTATTCAGTCCACCATCGATCCGAGGACCCTGGCATGGCAGCGCTTTGCGGGGACTGCATTGGGCGCGGTGCTGGCAGCACTGATCGCTACGTTTCTTCCCGGCAGCGCACTGGTGTACGCGGTCGCAATTTTCTTGTGCGGACTTCTCTGCGCTGTTCTCCGGCTGCGCGGCGCCTACCGCTTTGCGGCAATTACGCTGAGCATCGTTTTATTGATTGCGCACCAACGTCCAGCGTGGATCGTGGCCTCGCATCGCTTTGTGGAAGTTTCGGTGGGAATCGCCGTAGCGCTTGCCTTAGCCGCTCTGTGGCCTATTCGCGCGTGACTGTCTTTAGTGTATGCAATCAGAATCTATGCGATCAGAGTCTGCGCGACCGGAATCTAATGCGATCGAAATCTATGAGATCCAGGCACCGCCTACGACGATGTCGTCGTCGTAAAACACCGCAGCCTGTCCAGGAGTGATGGCGCGCTGCGGCTGATCGAAGGTGACTAACACCTCGTCATCACCACACTTCGCAAGGAACGCTGGCGCAGGCTCGTGGCGGTGGCGAATCTTTACGGAGACGCGCATGGGCTCGCGCAGGCCGTCCACAGAGATGAGGTTCAGGCGGCGGGCACGGAACGTACGCGAATAGAGATGCTCATCGCCGCCGACGATCACCTGCTTGTCGGCTCCGTTAATCTGGATTACATAGAGGGGCGAGCCGGTCGCCACGCCCAGTCCCTTGCGCTGGCCGACAGTGAAGTTGTGAATGCCGCTGTGCTCGCCGATGACTTCCCCGCTGGTGGTTACCAACTCGCCGGCAGTATCCGGCAAGGCCTCGCCTCGGTCGGCAAGATAGGCGTCAATGAAGCGCTTGTAGTCGCCGCCGGGGACGAAGCAGATTTCCTGCGAATCCGGCTTCTCCGCCAGGGCCAGCCCGTGCTTGCGGGCAAGCTTCCGCACCTCCGGCTTGGTCATCTCGCCCAGAGGAAACAGTGTGCGGCTCAGTTGCTCTTGCGTGAGCCCGAACAGGAAGTAAGTTTGATCCTTGCTGTGATCGGCGGGACGCTTAAGCAGCCACCGTCCGCGCGCCTCGTCGTAGCCGACACGAGCATAGTGGCCGGTCGCAACCTGCTCTGCTCCAATCTGCTGCGCCACAACCAATAGCTGATCAAACTTCAAGTGATTGTTGCAGAGGCTGCAAGGAATGGGTGTGCGCCCGGAAAGATACTCCGCGACAAACGGACGCACGACATCGCGCTCGAATCGCTCCTCATGATTGACCACGTAATACGGAATCCCGATGTGCTCGGCCACTCGGCGCGCGTCGTAAACATCGTCAAGGGAGCAACAACGTCCCTGCACTGACTCGGGCATTCCCTCGTGCCCGGCCAGCTGTCGCTGATTCCACAGCTGCATGGTCAGCCCGATGACGTTGTGCCCCTCTGCACGGAGCATCGCCGCGACAGTGGAGGAATCCACACCGCCCGACATCGCTACGGCAATGGTCTTAGTACTCATGAGCTTCCAGCTGCTCGCCGTTAGCTAATCCACGTGTGCACTGGTTCTCTGTTGACCTGTCCCTAGAGGAAGGTCGGAGCAGGTTCAAAAACCTGTTCGCTCCGCCCAGATGGAAGCATATCCGAGTAGCTAATAGCTAGTAGCTACCCTTCGATACACAGGCGACAACTCGCGCAACCGCGCCACCGTCTCCGGCACCAGCGCCAGCGCGAACTCAACATCTTCTGCCGTACTCTGCTTCCCTAGGCTGAAGCGGATGCTGGCCCTCGCGCGGTCAGACCGCAATCCCATCGCGGTAAGCACGTGCGACGGCTCAATCGCCCCCGACGAACACGCCGCCCCGGTGGAAACCGCCAGCCCCTTCAGGTCGAGCGCGATCACCAGTGCCTCGCCATCAATGTGATCGAAGTAAATGTTGGTCGTGTTCGACACCCGCGGAGCGCCTTCGCCGTTCACGCCGGCCTCGTCCACTTGCGCCAGAATCCCCTGCTGCAGGCGGTCGCGTGAGGCGGTGATCGTTTGGTGGTCGCCCCGCTTAAAGCCTTCCAGCGCCAACTCTGCGGCCTTGCCGAGGCCGACAATCCCCGGTACGTTTTCAGTTCCCGCACGCCGCGAGCGCTCGTGACGCCCGCCGTAGAACAGCGGCTGGATATGCGTCCCTTTGCGAACGTAGAGCGCGCCCGTGCCTTGCGGCGCATGAATCTTGTGCCCGGAAATCGAAAGCACATCACACCGAATCTTTTTTACATCGGTGGGAACTTTCCCGGCCGCCTGCACCGCGTCGGTATGGAAATACACGTCAGCCTCCGCGGCGAGCTTCCCAATCTCTTCCACAGGCTGGAGCACGCCCGTCTCGTTATTCGCCATTATGATCGTGATCAACTTCGTGTTCGGACGCAATGCCCGCCGCACATCGTCGGGATCGATCAGGCTCCGGCCGTCCACCGGTAGATAGGTCACCTCGCAACCGATTTCCTCCAGATGCTTGCATACATGCAGCACCGCGTGATGCTCAATGCTCGACGTGATGATGTGGTCACCTGTGGCCACTAATCCCGCAATCGCCAGATTGTCCGACTCCGTGCCGCCACTGGTGAATACGACCTCGGAGGCCCGGCATCCCAGCAGCGTTGCTACAGATTCGCGCGCATTCTCGACCGCCGCCCGTGTCTCCTGCCCGTGGTGGTGGATGGAAGACGCGTTCCCAAAACGCTCACAGAAATACGGACGCATCGCCTCCTGCACCTCAGGCAAGACAGGCGTGGTGGCGTTATTGTCGAGGTAAACGCGCCGCATCCATTTATTTTACGCTGTGCATCGCGAAATGCGGGCGGATTTCCACGTTTGTCGCAGGGATACTCTCAAGCGGCAGCAAGCCTTCCAGAAGCAAACAGTGATAATCTCGCTGGCATTCAAGGAAGTTATCGCATGCCAGAAACTACTCAAACACGCGTTCGTTTCGAAGGCAGTCAGCCGATCCTGCGGGTGGAGAACATGGCCGCCAGCCTTCGATTCTACGTCGATGTCCCGGGCTTCAAGAATGCGTCCTGGGGAAACGAGGATTTCACCTCGATATCCCGTGATGGAGCAGGCATCTATTTATGCCGGGGTGGTCAGGGACGTGGCGGGGCATGGGTCTGGATCGGTGTGGACGACGCCGAAAAGCTACACGAGGAATTGAAAGCGCTCGGAGTGGGTATCCGCCTGCCACCGACAAACTATTCGTGGGCCCTGGAGATGCAGGTGGAGGATCCAGACTGTAACGTGCTGCGCCTGGGGTCGGATCCGGAGTGAGGGCGTATCGAAGGAACAGCTGAGGCCTAGAACCAGGGTATCTTCGAACTTACCTCTGCTCGATGGGCACGTACCGATTGGGATATTCCGGGCCCATATATTCCGCCCGCGGGCGAATCAGCCGATTGTCGTCAACCTGCTCGATCACATGCGCCGTCCATCCACTGATCCGCGAGACCGCAAAGATCGGCGTGAACAGGTCTACGTCGATGCCAAGCGTGTGATACGTGGAAGCTGAATAGAAATCCACGTTAGCGTTGAGCTTCTTTTCCGCCCTCACGAAATTCTCGATCTTCTCAGACATGTCATACCACTGCGGCTGGCCGCTGGCACGACCCAAATCGCGCGACATGATGCGCAAATGCGTGGCCCGCGGGTCTTCCGTGTGATACACCCGATGGCCAAAACCCGGAATCTTCTTTTTCAGCGCCAGCATATCGCGCACATAGGCCACCGGATCGGCCTTTTCGCGGTGGATCGTCTCAAGAATCCGGAACACCGCTTCATTGGCCCCGCCGTGCAGCGGCCCCTTCAGCGCACCGATGGCCGACGTGATTGCCGAATGCATGTCCGAAAGAGTGGCCGCGGTCACGCGCGCCGCGAATGTCGATGCGTTCAATTCATGATCCGCATGCAGAATGAGCGCAATATCGAGCGCCCGCTCCGCCGTCGTCGAGGGCTTGGTCCCATTCAGTTGCAGCAGAAAGTTGGCCGCATGCGAAAGCGAGCGGTCGGCCTCAACCACGTTCTTGCCCTTGCGGATGCGGTCATACGCCGCGACAATCATCGCGATCTGCGAAGTCAGCCGGATCGCCTTGTGCACGTTCGCGTCGTGGTCGTTCTTCTTGTCCTCAGGATCGTAAAAGGAGAGCGCCGAAACCGCCGTGCGCAACACATCCATGGGCAGCGCTGTCTTGGGAGCCTGTCTGAGGAATTCGATGATGGCCGGGTCGAGCCGCCGTTCCTCTGCCAGTTTGTGCTGCAGATCCTTCAACTCGCTGCGACTGGGCAAGCGTCCAAACCACAACAGGTAGCAGGTCTCCTCGAAGTTCGAGTGGTCGGCGAGTTCGTGAATGTCGATGCCGCGGTAAGCGAGAACCCCGCGGTCTCCGTCGATGTAGCAAATACTGGAATTCGTGGCAACGATGCCCTCCAATCCTTTGGGGGCATGAGTTGTGCTCGACATAGGCTCTCGCTAAAGTGATTTTCCGTCGCCGGACCGCGTGAGGAGGTACGCGGGTGACGTAACCCTTTGTTATACCCGAAAGTTCGTGAAGTTTCCACGATCTACCGAACGAGGGTACTTATCAACAAGGGGAAGGTTTGCGTGATCCATTCCGAGGGCCAGTCCGCGAGAACAGCCCGTTAATCATGGTTCAAATCATGCAGTACGCCATCTACGGTCGGTCCGAGGGCATTAAACATGTCGTCCAACGCGCCGGTGGCGGTCAGGAGAGCAAGAACAAGACAAATCGAGGCGAAGAACGCCCACTTGACGACCAGCGAACTCCGACGATCAAGCATGATGCCCCCTCCGAACGCGAGATGGGGCCCAAGGGGAGAGGTCGCGGGTATCCCAGCGCCAAGACGGACAAGTGTACAGGGGTTTACTCTCTGAGAAACCCATCCCTGAGAAGACAGGAGGACTTGAGCGTCGAAACACGCCTGCTGGGTAAGTGAGTTTCAAGAGCGGTTGTGCACGGCCAATTGCATAGGAAGTCGCCTTCCCGCGTTAATATGCCGCTTCCGAGGTAGTGTCCTAATTTTAGGACACTACCGCTTCCGAAGGCTCCTTTACCCGCTCTTGGGGCAGGGCGTATATTGAAGGGTTTGGGACTCCGACGTTTTCTACGTATGTGGTGCTGCCGTCTTCCTCAAGGAGAGCTCATGAAGCGGTTCTTATCCGCCCTTCTATTTTCGATCCTTGTCTTTAGCGCGTCCTTCACCCTGGCCGACGAGGGCATGTGGCTTTACAACGAGCCCCCAAAAACCAAGATCAAGGCCAAATACGGCTTCGAACTCACGCAACCCTGGCTGGATCACCTCCGCCTCTCTTCGGTTCGCTTCAACAACGGAGGCTCCGGCTCCTTCGTTTCCCCCGACGGGCTAACCTTCACCAATCACCACGTGGGCGCCGCCTGCGTGCAGCAGCTCTCGAGCGAGGGCCATGACTACATCAAGACCGGCTTCTACGCCAAGACCCGGGCAGAAGAAGCCAAGTGCCCTAATCTTGAACTCAACCAGCTGGTCGGCATCGAGGACGTCACCTCGAAGGTGAATGCCGGAGTGAAACCGGAGATGTCCGCCGCCGAAGCCGGACAAGCCCTGCGCGCCGCCATGTCGCAGATCGAAAAAGACTGCACCACTTCTACCGGACTCCGCTGCGACGTCGTTACCTTCTACTCCGGACAGGTCTATAACCTCTACAAGTACAAGAAGTACACCGATGTCCGCCTGGTCTTCGCTCCGGAATTTGATATCGCTTTCTTCGGTGGCGATCCTGACAACTTCACCTATCCCCGGTACGATCTCGATATCACCTTCTTTCGCGTCTACGAAAACGACAAACCAGCGCATCTCGACCATTGCCTGAAGTGGTCTCCCACTGGCGCGCATGAAAGCGAGCTGATTTTCGTCTCCGGACATCCTGGAAACACCGGCCGTTTGCTCATCACGTCGCAGCTTCAGTTCCTGCGCGATGTGCAGTATCCCGCCAACCTGCAACTCTTCAAGCGCCGTATCGCGCTGCTGCAGAATTTCAGCAAGCAATCCGAAGAGGACGCCCGCATCGCCAAGGAAAGCATCTTCAGCTTGCAGAACTCACAGAAAGCCATCACCGGTTACCAGACCGGCCTGCTCGACAAATCCATCATGGGGACTAAAGCCGCGGACGAAACCAAACTGCACGCCGCCTTCAACGCGGATCCGAAGAACGCGAATGCGCCGGACCCCTGGGATGAAATTTCCCAGGCCATGAAGCTGCAGCGCGATATTTATCCGGAGCTCGCCTATATCGAACGCCTGCGCGGTTTCGCAGGGCACTTGCCGCAACTGGCCCGCACATTGGTTCGCGTAGCTGCCGAAAAGCCCAAGCCGAACGCGGAGCGCATGCGGGAATACCGCGATTCCGCGCTATCCTCACTCGAGCAGCAATTGTTTTCGACCGAGCCTATCTACAAGAGTCTCGATACCGTGCTGCTCGCTGATTCGCTGTCCGACATGCAGGACGCTCTAGGCAAGGACAATCCCGACGTGCAGAAGGTGCTCAACGGCAAGTCGCCAGCCGATGCCGCGAAAGACATCATTGCGAACACTAGGCTGGACGACGTCGCCGTGCGCAAACAGTTGTATGAGGGGGGTGAGGCCGCGATCGAAGCCAGCACCGATCCACTGATCGTCGCCATCCGAGCCGTCGATCCTGCTGCTCGCGCCGTCCGCAAGCAGTTCGACGACAAGATTGATTCGGTCGTCCGTCGCGATGGAGCCGAGATCGCCAAGGCCCGCTTCGCCCAGAGCGGGTTCACCCAGCCCCCCGATGCGACCTTCACTCTGCGACTGAGCTATGGCACGGTAAAGGGCTATCAGGAGAAGAGCAAACCGATTCTCTACTACACTACTATCGCCGGTGCCTTCGAACACGCTGCGGAACATGGAAGTAAGCCGCCATATAGCTTGCCCGACAGTTGGACCAAGTCGAAGACGAAACTGGATTTGAAGACTCCGCTGAACTTTGTTTCCACGCCCGACATCATTGGTGGCAACTCCGGATCGCCAACCGTAAACAAGAAAGCCGAAGTTGTCGGCATCATCTTCGACGGCAACATGCAGTCGCTGCCTTGGAATTTCGCTTACAGCGATGTGCAAGGACGCGCCATCTCGGTGGACTCGCGCGGCATTCAGGACGCCCTCCGCAAGATTTACGGGGCAACGGCGCTAGCCAACGAACTGTCAGGATCAGGCACGGCAGCGAAGGCTGAAGCGGGAAAATAACCAGACGCACATATGAGCTATTCGGCACACACTTCGGCGTGGGTTTTTCATCAAGCAGGCCAGATGCTCAACGCGGTCTTGGATAGAATCTGCTGTTGCAAATCCGGACTCAGGCCCAAAGCGCGGAATTCCTCAAGATTCTTCTTGATATCCGGCACGCCCGGGCCCGGCCAGTCCGTGCCGAACAGCGTCTTCTGAGCGATCTCCTCCAGCCTCGGGAAATACTTCAGCAGCGTCTTCGGCGGAATTCCACTGATGTCGAGATAAACGTTGGCATGGCGGCGTATGAGAAAGAACGCCGTCTGCATCCACAAGGGCCGCCCCCCATGGGCCAGCAGAATCTTCAACTTCGGAAAATCCACCGCTACATCGTCAACATAAATCGGATCCCCATATTTATTTCGCGCGCCCGGGAAGATCGACGTCCCCGTGTGAAACATTACTGGCACACCATTCGCCTCTGCCGCGCGATAGATAATCTCCAGCTCCTTCACCCCGGTCAAATAATCATTGGGAAATAACAGTTGGTGCGGCGGATGAATCTTGATCATGCGGATGCCCAGCCGAAGGATCTGTTCCACATCCGCCAGAACATTCGTCGTGTGCCGCGGATGCAGGCTGCCGCAGGAAATCAGCCGCTTCGGATCTTCCCTCACATAGTCCGCGACAAACTGGTTCACGCCATTGGTGAATCCGATCACTTCCGGCGCCACATAGTTAATGAGCACCGCCCGATCAATACCGGAGGCGTCGAGATACTTGAGGAACGCCTTCGGCGACCGGCAGAACTCCGCAATCTGCTCGAAGTTCGCCCGCTTCTTCTTCATGAGCTCCAGCGCCTCGGGTTTGAACATCTCCATCGGCTGGATATGAATGTGGCAGTCAGTGATCAAGGAATGGTCAGTCTAAGTTGGAAAGTTGGCTTAGTCTCTAGTTGAGTTGTTGCCTTGCCCCGGAGGGCAATCGATAGTAGCCCAGCACTTCAGTGCTGGGAAAGCCGCAAGATTAAGACACCCGAGTCCCGGAGGGACGATAGAACCCGCCCGATCCCCTAATTGTTGGCCGCCAGAATCGCTCTCTTGGTGAACACGCGGATCATTTCCCGCCGATATTCCGGCGTAAGCGCCGATGTGGTTAGAGGCTTCGCGGTTCGTGCGGTCATGTCCCCAATTGCCTCGGCCAGCGTTTCATCCAGCGCCTTCCCTGCCAACATCTCGCTCACTCCCTGGACCAGCATCGGAGCAGGATTCACCGCCGTGATCCCCACGCGCGCATCGTCGATGTGACCATTCGACCGCTTCATCACCACCGCCACCCCTGCCAGGGGATAATCAATCGACCCGCGCACCCGCAGCTTGCGATACACCCCGCGATAATTCGCCGACGACTCCGGCAGGAAGACGCGCGTCACCAGTTCGTCCGGCTGTAGCCTGCGGTAACTATCTCCGAGCCCCGTATAGAACTCATGCAGAGCAATCCGTCGCACTCCAGCGGGACCTGCAATCTCAATCTCCGAATTCAAGCACAGCAACGCCGGAGGTGTATCCGCCGAAAAAGCCGCCCAGCACTTGGTACCACCGGGCGCGACATGACAGAGATCGCCATCTTTCTTGATGCAGAACCCGCAACCTTTGCGCCACGTCAGCGACTGGTTGTACCAAAGACAACGCGTGTCGAGGCAGATGTTCCCGCCAATCGTACCCATGTTGCGCAACACCGGCGACGCGACCGTCCCCGCCGCCTCAGTGAGCACCGGATAACGTTGCCGAAGAAAATCCGACTTCTCGATGTCGCGAAGCGTAGTGAGCGCTCCAATCTCAACTTCACCACCCGGCTGCGGACGAATCCCGCGCATCTCCGAGATTCCGCGCAAATCGAGCACATATGCAGGCTCGAACAGTTTCTGCCGCATCGAAGGAATCAAGTCCGTCCCGCCCGCGATAACCCGTATCGATACTTGTAAAGACAGCCGCGGTTGGCTGTGCTCACGTGGGGACGGGTGCCCTCGCCCGTTCGGCCCGCGCGAAGTTTGCGCGGGCTCGCTCTGCTCTTGCTCGGCCGCATATTTCGCCAGGAATTCGAGAGCTTCACTAACTGTCCTCGCGCGCAGCAGGTTAAATTGCGGAAGGCTCAATCCGCACCCCTTGCCGTCGGACCCTCACGCCGCGCCGGATCCAACGCGTGCCGCTCCGGTCCCTTCCCCCTGAACCACAGAGCCCCGCCGTGTTCACGAAATCGCTCAGGAGCCGTGGGGTCAACTCCCTCTGTCAAATTCAGCACCTTGGTGTTTCTCTTCTTACGCAAAGCCGCCAGCACCCGCTCCGGCGTAAATGGACACTCATGCAACCGCACCCCAACCGCATCGTAAATCGCATTCGCAATCGCCGGAATCGTAGCCGCCAGCGATCCCTCGCTGCATTCCTTCGCGCCAAACGGCCCCTCCGGATCAATGCTCTCCACAATGATGGCCTCGACCGCCGGCGACTCGATCGAAGAAGGACTGCGATATTCCAGCAACCCGGGATTCATCAGCATCCCGTCCTTCCATACCATTTCCTCGGTGAGCGCTTGCCCCATCCCCATCCAGACGGACCCGATGATCTGCCCCTCGACCGAAACCGGATTCAGGGCCCGCCCGCAATCATGCGCCGCCCACACCTTGTGCACCGTAACCTCGCCCGTCTCTTCATCCACGCTGACTTCCGCAACCTGCGCCGAGTATGAATACGCCGGCGACGGCCCCACACCGGCTCCTTTATGGTTCCCACCGCGCGCTTCCTGCGGCGGCGCGTAAGAACCCGTGCCAGTAAGTGCCCCGTGAAAATCAATCGCGGCGACGACCGCTTCTTCAAACGTCATCCAATCCTTCGGCCCTTCGTCTTCGCGCTTCTGCTGCAACGACCCCCGAAGAATCTGTCCCTCGACCCGGCCACTCACAGAGGCTTGCACCGTAGCAGGCGGGGTAGATGAACTGGGCGCAGAAGACGAACCATGTGGGGACAGCCGCCCTCGGCTGTCCGGCCCCCGCGGGTTTTGCGCGGGCTGGCCTTGCGCGGGCGAGTCGCCCGCGCCCACACGAGCTTTCTTAACCTCCTCATTCCTGAACACTAGCTCCTCAACTTCACACCCCATCTTTTTCGCCGCCGCAGCCGCAATCCGTTTCTTCACTTCCTCCGCCGCTCGCAAAGTCGCATTCCCCGCCATGAACGTCACGCGGCTCGAATAAGACCCAATGTCGATAGGCGTCAGATCCGTATCCGCCGCAATCACCCGCACCCGCGACAGCGAGCACCCCAACGTCTCCGCCGCGATCTGCGCCGTCATGGTGTCCGATCCCTGCCCAATCTCCGAAGCTCCGGTGTAGACGACAACTCCACCATCGCGATCAATCTTGATGTTCACCGTCGAGTGCGGCATATCAGACCGGATAATCGAATTCGCCGCCCCGCTCACATAGTGACTGCAAGCGATTCCCAGTCCGCGGCCCTTGCCCAGCTTGCCTTTCCGCTGCTTCCAACCAGAACGCTCGACAGTTTTCTCGATGCACTCCGGCAATCCATAGCTCTGTACCCGCAGCCCATTCACCGTAATACACGGAGGCTGCAGCAGATTGCGCTGCCGGATCTCCGCCGGATCCATCCCAATCTTCGCTGCCAGTTCATCCAGCTGCGATTCGAAAGCAAACCGTACATTCACTGTGCCGTGTCCGCGCATCGCCCCGCAAGCCGGCTTATTGGTCAGCACTCGGTATCCGTCGTACTGAATGTTCGGAATGTCGTACAGCGCCCCCAGCAGCGCGCCGGAGTAAAGAATGGTTACCACGCCGTACGAGCAGTAAGCCCCGCCATCCTGCACGACGCGTGCCTTCACGGCCGTGATGCGCCCATCGTTCTTCACTCCAGTCTTCAGATCGATGATGGTGCGCGGCCGCCCGCGATGCGCCCAGAAGACTTCCTCGCGCGTATAAGTGATCTTGACCGGAGCCTTCGCCTTGCGCGCCGCAATCGCCGCGATGATCTCCAGCGGAATCACTTCGCTCTTCCCGCCAAATCCCCCACCCACCAGCGGCTTGATCACACGAATCTGTTGCATCGGCATTTCCAGCACGAGCGACAGCTTGTGCTGCAGGTAATACGGCACCTGGGTCGAAGACCACACCGTGAGCCGCCCGAGCTTGCCCGTGTGCGGATCGAGTTCGAACGATGCCAGGGTTGAATGCGGTTCCATCGCCGCATGCGTCACTTCGTTGGCGATAAATCGGGCCTCAGCGACCTGATCGGCCTCAGCGAAACCAACATCAGGATCGCCGAAGGAGTGGTGATAATCCTTCTCCAGATTGTGCGGCTTGTTGTCGTGAATGAGGTCAATCTCAGCCTTCATCGACTCTTCGGGATCAAAGTAGGCAGGAAGCACGACATAATCAACATCGATCAGCTCAAGCGCCTTCTCCGCGATCGCCTCCGACACCGCGACCACGCACGCCACGTTGTCCCCCACATAGCGAACCTTGTCGAGAGCCAACGCGTGTTCGTCATGTCCGACCGGAAGAATGCCGTAAGGATTCGGAGCGTCTTTCCCCACCGCCACAGCCACGACGCCATCTAGCTGCTGGGCACGCCCCGTGTCGATGCGTCGGATACGCGCGTGCGGGTACGGCGAATGCAGAATCTTTCCGACGAGCATGCCTGGCAAGCTCAGGTCATCGGTGTATTTGCCCGCGCCGGTAGTCTTCTGCGCCGCATCAACCATCGCGGTCGGCTTGCCGATGATGGAAAAACCGTAGCTCATCCTGAATTTTGTCATTCTGAGCGCAGCGAGGAATCTGCTTTCTGCCTGCAGAGCAACTTCACTTAGCGACGGCCATCCCTTTACGCTCCGCCTCAATCGCCGACCGGATCGCCTCATACATCTGGTTGTACCCGGTACACCGGCACAAATTGCTGCTCAACGCCGCACGGACGTCAGCCTCCGACGGATCCGGATTTTCCGCCAGTAGCGACTTCACTGTCATGATGAAGCCAGGCGTGCAGTACCCGCACTGCGCCCCACCCCAATCGCCATAAGCCTTCTGAATTGCCGCCAGGCTACCGTGCTCGCTGACGCCTTCGATGGTCGTGATCTCCTGCCCTTCGCAACTCGCGGCCAGCAAAGTGCACGACATCATGGCCACGCCATCCACCAGCACCGTGCAAGCCCCGCACGAAGAATCATCGCAAGCGCGCTTCGATCCGGTCAGCCCTAGGTCCTGCCGCAGCATGTCGAGCAGCAGCGCGCTCGGCTCAACCGCAACCTCGTGCGTGCGCCCGTTGACTCGGATTTCGATCAGCTCTTTGTTCATGGGTAGCTCTTGGCTCTTGGCCTTTGGCTCTTGGCTTTTGTGGTTTTAGCTAAGAGCCAAGAGCTAAAAGCTAAAAGCGGCGTTCAATATACCGGCACCTTCTCATCCACCCGCCTCGACCACGCCTCAATCCCGCCACGCATCGACTGAGATTTCTCAAATCCCTGCTGCCGAAGCCACACGGTCACGTTCATCGAACGAACACCATGATGGCAGAGCACCACAATGTGATCCTCCGGATCGAGTTCCTGATGCGCCCGCGACGGAACATCGCCCATCGGAATCAGCTTCGCGCCTTCAATGCGCGATGTCTCAAACTCCCACGGTTCCCGCACATCGAGCAGGGTAAACGCCTCAGCCGCATCGAGCCTGCTTTTCACATCCTCGGGAGTGATCTCGTAATCCATGCAATGTGATCCATGCGAGGTGCCGTCCGACCCTACTTTCCTGTCCACTTCGGCGCGCGCTTCTCCATAAACGCACGAATGCCTTCCTGAGCATCCGCCGTCTTCATCAGTTCTTCGAAGTACGTTCTTTCGGCCCGAGCCAGGCCCTTATCAAAGTGCATCGAATCCCAGGCGTAGATGGCCTTCTTCGTAATCGCCAACGCCGCCGGACTCAGCTCACGCAAACGTCCAACGCATTCCTCCACCGTGCCTGCCAATTCGCCCTCTCCCACGCTGCGATTCGCCAGTCCAATCTCCGCCGCTTCAGTGCCGTCGATTGTCCGCCCGGTCAGAATTAACTCCGCCGCCCGCTTTTGTCCCAAGAGCGCCGCCAGCGCCGTACACGCCACCGGCGGATAGCATCCCAGCTTGATCTCCGGAAATCCCCACTGTGCGGAATCGGTCGTATAGACAATGTCGCAAACCATGGCAAGCTCCGCGCCCCCGCCCAGGCAATGCCCGTGCACCGCAGCGATCGTGACTTTCTTCGTGGAAACCAGCGCCCGAATCACGCTATGAAACTTCGCGAGCATACCGTCAACTTTGTCCGGAGTATGCGCCGCCACATCCACGCCTGCCGAAAAAGCCTTGCCTTCGCCGCTCACCACCACAACAGAGACATCCGCACGCGACTCGATTTCCCCGATAATTCGCCCTAATTCATCCATCATCGGGATGTCGATCACGTTCAACGGCGCATGCTGCAAAGCAATCCGCGCCACTGGAGGACTAATGTCCACAGCAAGCCGCGCGACCTTGGATTCGACAAGTGTGGATGCCATTGATTTTCTCTGCGTCTATGTGCCTCCGTGGTGAACTCGTGACCTACAAATTAATTGCCGACTTCCGCACTTCCCCAATCGAAGCCAGTGGATCTCGTGCACCAACTTTTTCGGCGATCCATTTCTTCTCCGTCTCAATGATGTCGAGCAACAACTTCCGGTCTTCCGGGCCCGGCATGTACTCCTTCAAGTGCTGTTCGTATGCCCGATCATCCAGCGCTTCGCCGGTTTGCGCATGAAACTTCTGTCCCGCCCAGCGCCCGATCGCGCGATTGAACTTGATGTCCGGCGCGTAGAGCTTCGCTTCTCCCGGCTTCAGCGAATGATTGAAGCGCTCGATCAGGCCCGCCACTTCGTCACGATAAAGATGCCGGTTGTAATCGTTCAGATCGTCCATGTCGGGCGGTTTCTCGTTTTTTGGCTCATCGTAACGGCCCTTTACGCCCCACACGTAAGCCCAGTGCGCCGACGATGAATGATCCGTGCCAAACAAATCGTACGAACTCGAAATCCATTTGTTCAAATATCTCTGAATCAGCCATCCCGGAATCACGCCTGCTTCTACAATGCGCCGCAGGCCGTCATTCCCGGTCCCCATGTGGAACGCTTCTTCGCGCAGCATGTACGACATCGACCGCCCCAGCGGCGCAAAAGCCGAATACTTCAGCATCTGCAGTTGGAACTTTCCGTCGCGGTCGACAAAGTCCGTGTAGGTGAAAAAGTCCATCCAGTTGTCGACCTCGACATTAAAAGCGCCCAGCAGTCGCTTGTTTTCAAAAGCCCGTCGCTCCAGCATTTTCTGCGCCTCGACCTTCCCCGAGTAGCCGAAGTGGTCGACCAGCAGCGCGCACATCTGCCACCCGTGGCGCATCTCCTCGATCATCACGCGCGTGATCGCCCGCCGATCCCAATCCGTCGGCGCATTCTCCAGCAGATTGCGTTGCTGCTCAACGCTGGCAAACTCGGTGTCGCCCTGGTAGACGATCATGTTCATGAGCGCATCACGCATCTGCTGCGTCGGAATCTGCCGCAGGTTCTCCCACTTGCGCCGCCCCTTGTACGACCCGAACTCGATCTCTTCCGTGTCGATCGCGCCATAAAGCGTGTCAAAGTGGAACGCCTCGATGTCGTCCGTGTTGACGCCAATCTCTTTGCGCCAGTCATTGAACAGGCCAATCCAGTCACTGAATGTTCCGATCTTTGCGACCTTACCCGGCATGAAGCTCTCCTCCACTGCTTGCCATCCTGAAGCGTCAGCCTTTTGGCGCTGAAAGCCTGCCCTGAGCGAAGCCGCAGGGGATCTGGGCGCGCCGCGCGAACTTCGCGCGTTCGGCGCGCCTTATCCCATGTTCAACCACACACTCTTCGTCTCCGTGTAATGCTCCAAGGCTCTCGCACCCAACTCTCTCCCAAACCCGCTGCTCTTATACCCACCAAACGGCAGCGACGCGTCCATCAGCCCGTATGTGTTGATCCACACCGTCCCTGCCTTCAGCCGCCGGGAGACCATGTGCGCCTTCTTCAAATCCCGCGTCCAAACCGCAGAGGCCAGACCATACTCATTCTGGTTTGCCAGTTCGATGACTTGATCTACATCATCAAAACTCAGGGTCGCCAACACCGGCCCAAAGATTTCTTCCCGCGCTATCTTCATGTCGTTGCGGACGTCGCGAAAAATCGTCGGCTCCACGAAAAATCCCTTGCCACCGTCGACGGAGACCCGGTTCCCGCCCGCGACCAGCTTCGCCCCTTCTTTCTTTCCCGCCTCGATGTATCCGAGCACCGTCTGCATCTGCTCCTGACTAACGATGGCTCCCATGCGCGTTTTCGGATCCAGCGGATCCGCCGGACGCATCTTCGCTGCGCGCGCCGCCAGCTTCTCCAGAAACTCATCCTGAACCCTGCTCTCGACGAACAGTCGCGAGCCCGCGTTGCAGACCTCGCCCTTGCCATAGAAAATCCCGGTGATCGCACCCTTCACCGCGTTGTCGATATCCGAATCGGCGAAAACAATATTCGGCGACTTTCCGCCGAGCTCCAGCGTAATGCGCTTCAGGCTGTCAGCGGAGCTGCGCATGATTTCCTTGCCGACCTCGGTCGACCCCGTGAATGCAATCTTGTCGATGCCCGGATGTTTCACCATTGCCCGCCCGACTTCTCCCGGACCGGTAACGATGTTGAGCACACCCGCCGGCACGCCAGCCTCAACCGCCAGTTCTCCGAAGCGCAGTGTGGTCAAAGAAGTCTGACTCGCCGGCTTCCACACGATCGTGTTCCCACACGCCAGCGCCGGACCGAGCTTCCACGAAGCCAGCAGCAGCGGAAAGTTCCATGGAACGATCATTCCGACGACGCCCACCGGCTCGCGCAATGTGTAGGTGAACGCAGTCTCGAACGTGTTGACCGTCTCCCCGTGAATCTTCGTCGCCCAGCCCGCGTAGTACCGCAGAACGTCGATCACCATCGGCATGTCGACGTACCGCGACTCGAAAATTGGCTTGCCGTTGTCGAGCGTCTCCAGTTCTGCAATCTCATCGATATTTTTCTCGACCAGATCAGCGAGCTTCCAGATGAGCCGCCCACGTTCGCTGGCGGAAAACTTGCGCCAGGCGCCATTGCGGTCCTCAAAAGCCCCCCGCGCCGCCGCCACGCCGCGATCCACATCCGCCGACGACGCCTCCGCGATCTGGGTCAGCACTTCGCCCGTCGCCGGATTGATGGTGTCGAATTTCTTCGCAGCATCGACCCACTGCCCGTCGATCAGCAGCCGTCCGGGTTCAATCTTCACTTTCGTAGCAGCAAGCATCTCTTCCTCGCACAACTCGTACTCACCACAACTCGTAGCCCCGGCGTCCCGCCGGCTGTCGGGCGGGCGTCCCCGCCCGCCCACTCCCGGCACCAAGTACCAGGTACTCGGTACTACTTCGCCTTGAACACCGCCGGCCGCTTCTCCACGTACGCCGCCAAGCCTTCCTTCGCGTCTTCACTCTGGAACAACAATTGCTGATTTTCCCGCTCCAGCGCCAGCGCCGACTCCATAGGAATCTCCCAGCCGGTCTGCACCGCTCGCTTGATGCGTCCCACGGCCTTCGCCGCCTTATTCGGCGGACAGAACTGCCTGGCGTACTCCATGATGTTTTCCATGAAGCCGTCCTTCTCGTAAATGTCGTTGATGATTCCGAGCTCCTGCGCCTCTTCGAACGAGAACGTGTTGCCCGTGACCATCAGTTCAATCGCCTTGCTCTTGCCTACCAAACGTGACAGCCGCTGCGTTCCGCCCGTGCCCGGCAGTACTCCCAGGTTCACCTCCGGCAGCCCAATCTTCCCCGCTTCTTTCCGCGCGATGCGGATATCGGCCGCCATCGCGATTTCCAGCCCTCCGCCCACGCAGTGCCCGTTGATGGCGGCGATCACCAGCTTCGGCGTATGCTCCAGCCGCAACAACATTTCGTTGGCGTGCAGACAGAAGTAATATTTGAACGTCGGATCGACACTCGCCAGCATCTTGATGTTCGCCCCCGCCGAGAAAAACTTCTCGCCCGATCCCGTCAGCACGATCACGTACACGTCGTTGTCCATGCGCGCTTTCAGAATGGCCTCATCCATCTGCCGGTTCATCTCGTACGTGTAGGTATTGGCCGGCGGATCAAACATCTCGATGACGGCCACGCCGCCGTCCGTGCGGTAGTTGATGAGTTGCTTGGTGGTTTCGCTTGTACCCGACGGCAGCATCGTGGTCGCCATGTTCATAGCTCCTTATGTTCTCGTAAATCTGAATCCGTTTGTCAGTTGGCCTAAACCCATTTGTCATTCCGACCGAGGTGAGGAATCTCGGTTTCGACCGCACCCAATTCGCTCACCGTCCTCGGCTCTTCCCGCCAGTAATCACCCCGCGCAAGAAAATGTCGCCCATCTCATGCGCGATCGCCTCCGCATCGGCATCAACCCGTGGATTGTGCCAGGTATAAATCCAGTTCATCATCCCAAACAGACTCAACACCGCTATCCGAGTCGAGAATTGCAGTTCTCGCTCCCGCTTCAAATCGTCAAGTAGTCCCACGCAGATGCGATAGTACTCGCGCTTGATCGCAGCCAACTCCGAGGCGAAGCCGTTCTTCAACGCCTCCGCCTCGTGCGAAAGCACTTTCATAGCCTGCTGGTTGGATAGAAAATATTCCAGGTGATTGAGGATAAAGATGCGCACGCGCTCCTCGGCGTCGTCCACCCCTTCCAACCGGGCTTTCAACCGCTGCACGATCGTCGAGAACGTATGTTTTTGGATGAGGAACAGCAGCCGCTCTTTGGATTCGAAGTAGTAATACAGCCCCGCCAGCGACATCCCACTCGCCCGCGAAAGGTCGCGCATCGAAGCGCCTTCGTATCCTTTTTTGCAGAAAACGTCCGTGGCGTGGGCAAGGATTTCCTTCAGCCGCTGGTCAAACCGCGTCGCCGGTACGGTGGCATGTGCAGGCACGGAGCGCGGCCGCCGTCCCGAAATTCGCGTTGCCGTGGAAGGACTCCCCATAGGCCTGAAACAATGTGGATAATTCGAACGTTCGTTCGAACAGAGTATACCCTGGGAGTCATCCAAATCACAAGCGGCCGTCAGTGTCCTCGTGGCGCCGGCACCTTGCCGGCTGTCGCGATGGCATCTTGCCCTCGCACCCGCGGACGGGACGTCTCCGCGCAGCCGCCGGGACGGCGGCGCTACAACTAGTTTCGCTTGCCAATCCTCCGCGGCCAGCGCGCCACCACCGTCGTCGAAATCCCACCGCGCGGCCTGAAGTCTCCCTTCACCTCCGCCCACACCGGCTTCGCCCAACGCACCACATCCCGCAACACGCAGTTGACGATGTTCTCCTGAAAAATCCCCAGATTGCGGTAGCAGTGCAGATATTCCTTCAACGACTTCAGCTCCAGACAGCTGCGATCCGGCTCGTACCGGATGGTCAGCACTCCAAAATCCGGCAGCCCGGTCTTCGGGCACACCGACGTAAACTCCGGGTCGTCGATCACAATCTCGTAACCCGGAAACTGGTTCGGCCACGTCTCAATCTCCGGAAACTTTGCGTCCAGTCCGGCCGCGGCATGTTCAGGCGTGTAGCGAGGTTTAGCCATGCCGATATTGTAGCGGGTGCTGACCGTAGCCCAATCCAAGCTCTTCCCCAGACCACCTCCGTGCGGCCGCGAGCCACCTCCAAGCATCTAACTAAACACCGGGCATTGGACTTCCAGTTCATCCTTCAAGCTCCGGGGTGGTAAATTGCTACTTACACTAATTCCTGCCGCACCCTGAAAGAAAAAGGTTTGGCATCGTCGAACCACAATTCGGGCGGAGCGCCTCGCAAGCGCTGGACCTGGCTCGCTGCCGGCATCATTGCCGCCGCTGTGTTGGTTCCCGTCTTCTCCGGCAAGAGCCCGCTCAAGGTCCGCACCACCACCGTCGAACGCACTCCCATTCGTGCCGTGATCTCAACCAACGGAAAAGTCGAGCCGGTGGTGAACTTCGAGGCGCACGCTCCTATTGCCACAACGGTCAAGCGCCTGCTGGTCAAAGAAGGCGATCATGTGCGCAAGGGACAACTTCTTCTTGAGCTCGACGATGCCGACATTCGCGCCCAGGCCGCCAAAGCTCACGCACAGATTTCCTCCGCCGCCGCCGACCAGAGCGCATTGAAGACTGGAGGCACGCAAGAAGAAGTCCTGACGGTGGACGCCCAGCTCATTAAAGCCCGCAGCGCTCTCGATGCGGCCAAGCGCAACCTCGACGCTTTCCGCCGTCTCCAGCAGCAAGGCGCTGCCTCGCCCGGTGAGGTCAAGCAGGCCGACGACGCTCTCCAGCGCGCCCAAGCCGACGTCACCTTTTTCGAGCAAAAAAAGAAAGACCGCTACTCTCAGCCCGAAGTAGCCAAAGTCCAGGCCCAAGGCACCGAAGCTCAAGCCGCCTACGACGCCGCCCAGAACGCACTCCTGCACTCCAACATTCGTGCCCCGTTCGACGGCACGGTCTACTCTGTTCCCGTAAAACAAGGCGCCTTCGTGCAAGCCGGCGACCTGCTTTTGCAGGAGGCGGATCTTTCCAAGGTGCTGGTCCGAGCTTTTATCGATGAGCCTGACGTAGGCCGGCTCGTTCCCGGACAGAAAACCGAGATCACGTGGGACGCCATCCCCGGCCGCGTCTGGAACGCGCCGGTCAACTCCGTTCCTTCCACCGTCCGCCTGCGCGGTGCCAGGAACGTCGGCGAAGCCACCTGCAGAGTCGACAACCAGGATCTCCGTCTGCTTCCTAATGTCAACGTCAGCGTGACCATCATTACTGCGGAACACAACAACGTCCTCACCGTGCAGCGCGACGCCATTCGCATCGACGACTCCAAACCGTATGTCTACGAGGTCGTCGACGACAAACTGAAGCGCCAGGACATCGATATCGCGTTACAGAATCTCACCCGGGTTGAGATCGTCTCGGGCCTCAAAGACAAGGCCGTCGTCGCCCTCGGCGCTCAGGACACCAAGCCCCTCTACGAGGGTGCGACCGTTAAGATAGTGCCGTAACCCGTGGCGGAGCCTCTTGTTCTTGCGGCGCCCAGGAATGGATAAAGCGATTGCCACCGCGGGATGTTCGTTTGAGCCGCGAAGCGGCGTAAGAATGCAGCCCACGGCGCAAGCCGTGGGTGAGGAGCATTACGTGAAGCCCCGAAGGGGCGAAAGAAGGTTCGCACTCATCTTCATGAAGCCTCACCGTTTCTTGGCAGGATGCCTGGCTGTGCTCGGCTTGCTGAACCAGGCCACTGCCGCACTCTCCCCCCAGGATCTCCTCGCCGCAGGTCACGTCGACGAAGCCATCCAAACTCTGCAACAGCAGACCACCCGCGCTCCCACAGACGCCGAAGCTCATAACCTGCTATGCCGCGCCTATTTCCAACTTGAAGAGTGGGATCGTGGCATCTCCGCCTGCGAGCGCTCCGTCACACTCGACCCCGCAAAAAGTTTCTATCACCTCTGGCTGGGACGCATCTACGGCGAAAAAGCGGACCGCGCCGGATTCCTAAGCGCAGCCGGCATGGCGAAGAAAGTCCGCAACGAGTTCGAGCGTGCCGTTCAGCTCGACCCCAACAGCTGGGAAGCCCGCACCGATCTAGCCGAGTTCTATCTCGAAGCTCCCGGAATCGTCGGCGGCGGCAAAGACAAAACCCGCGCCCAGGCCGATGCTCTGACGACGCTAAAGCCAGCCATGGCTCACTACATCCTCGCCCGCATCGCCGAGAAGAACAAAAACAACGCCAACGCCGAGCGCGAATACCGCGCCGCTATCGAGGTCAGCCAGGGCGGCGCTCACGCCTGGCTCAACCTCGCCCTGTTCTACCGCCACACTGGCCGCTTCGACGAAATGGAACAGACCCTCCACACCATGGAGACGCGTCCCACGGACCGTCCCGAATCCTTTATGGACGGCGCCAGCATCCTGTTCCGCACCGGGCGCAATTTCCCTTTCGCCATCCAGTTGCTCAAGCGATATCTGTCGGGGCCGGTCGAGGCCGAGCCTGCCTTCAAGGCCCACTACCTCCTGGGCCAGTTGCTGGAAAAGCAAGAAGACCGCGCCGCCGCCGCCGAAGAGTACCGCGCAGCTCTCGCTCTGGCACACGAATTCACTCGTGCGCGGGAAGCGTTGAAGCGAATCGAGCACTGATGGAATAGGATTTCTCCGCCAACCGATCGGGCACGATCTAGTCGCGATCATGGTCGTGTTCATCCCAGTCGCGTGCTTGACGCCAGCGATGCTCGTGTTCGTCCCACCACTGATGCCGCTCGCGCCAGCAGCGCTCGCGCGCCGCGTGTAACTCCCGGCGTTCGTGATTGGCCTGCCGGCTGTGCCTCCCATGTTTCTCGATCGCCTCATGCAGTTCGTGTTCGGCGTGCTGCACTCGCCGCTGGCACCGGTCGGCATCTTCCGCGTGAAGCCGAGGCACACTGGCAAACAGCAAAGCCATCCCCAGCGCGGCTGCTGACAGCATGGAGATGGCTGGGGCCGAAAGTCTCAGATTGATCATAAAACGGCGCCTCCTGTTCTTTTTGCAAGTCTAGAAGCAAACCTTTGATGCCCGGCGGTCTCCAAGGTTTGTACTCCTACTCTTATTCAAAGCCGGAGGCGGACATGAAAGTAGCGACTCCCAGTTCCGAACTCGGCCCGCTTCTTGCGGGGGTGTATGACAAACTGATCGAAGTCGAGGCGCGTATGCACGACATGAAATTGATCTCAGTGGCGCTGAAGGACACCCTCGACAACATCCATCCCGACGCTCATGCCGTCTACGAAGTGGCCTACCAGCACCATTCGCAGGCCACGGCGGAACTCCATCTGAAAGCCCTCGCGGAACTCAAGGGCATTGCCGACTCCCTGCGCGCAGGCTGGTGATTGAGCAGAGAAGTGGGGGTATCCCCACCCCGCCGGGGGCCCCATTTCTCGCTTCCCTTGCGAGAAGTGGGTGGTTGGTGCAGCGACTCTCGAAACTACCCAGCCAGCAGCGCCACTCCCGCTGCCACCAGCGCCGCCGCAATCCATCGGCGCCGGTCCACGCGCTCATGCAGAAAAATTCGGGCCGCAAAGGCGTTGCCGATGAATGTCAACGAAGCGGCCGCGGGCGCGACCAGGCTGACATCTCCCCAGGACAAGGCAAACAGCAGGCTGAAAAACGCGACGGCCATCGCCGCCACACCCAACACAAAATTCTGATTCCTCAGGATGCGCCGCACTGCTGTCCACACCCCCGAACGCCGCACAAGCGCATGAACATCTCCCACCTGCTTCATGGCGTGGGCCAGCAACACGTCGCCCACTACCGAGGCGAACACAATCGCAAAAATCGCCCCCCAGGTATAAACGTGCTTCATCGTTCCACTCCCGTCGGAACCGACCTGGGTGCCCCATTTCTCGCGTCTTTTGCGAGAAGTGGGGACTCATGATGCCCATGGGACGTCAACGCTTCGCCTCCGGCCACAAATCCCACGCCACCCGAAATCAGCGCGATCCCCAGCCAGCGCAGCGGGCTGACCTGCTCGTGCAGCGCAAACTTCGCCACCAGCGCAAGGAGAACATATCCCAGCGAAGTCGCCGGCAGCACATAAGTGAGATCCGCCCAAGAAAGGGCATTCATGTAGGACGCAAAGAACGCCAGCAGAAGCAAAATTCCAACCGCCACCCACGGATTCAGCAGCGCCACGAAGAGGTTCGACAGGTGGCGCAGCGAGACGTTCCCGGCCTGCTTCATTCCATGTGAGAGCATGGAGTCACCCGCCGCCCCGAAGACGGTCACTCCCGCGAGGACCAGATACTTGCGAAAGGTCACTTAGAAACTCTAGCGGGCTCCCTCAATCTTGTAGGCGTTATCCCGAGCACAGCCGCACTTCGGGGGCATCGAGGGATCTTGCCTATACCGCCCAAAAGCATTCTCATCCTGAACGAGCGCCACTTGCGCGAAAGAAGGATCTGGCGCGCCGCGCGACCATGCCCGCGTTCTTTGCGAGAATGTAGAATCGCTAGTCTGGCACGCATTCTTACCCGCCTTAGCTGGCTCCCGCTGTCGCAGCAGCTGCCGCCTCGTCGCTGTGCTGCTTCACAAGTTTGTTCCGCATCGAGCGCACCTTCATGAACGCCTTCGCTTCCTTGTAAAGCCGCTTGCGTTCCGAGCCGTCGAACGCTGCCTTCTTCAGGATGCGGAAAACAGCCTTGGGCCGGAAGTAGTATTCGTCGTAGAAGCGGTGTACTGCTGAAAGAATTTCATCCGCCGGCAGCCCCGGATACTGGATGTGCGCCAGTTGATGCCCGCCATCGTCGACCATCTGGCTATCCTTCACCATGAATCCGTTCTTCACTGCGTAATCGTAGAGCTCTGTTCCCGGATAAGCGTGCGCCACCGAAACCTGTATAGTCTCGACGTCCAGCTCCTTGGCAAACGCAATCGTGTTGTTGATCGTCTCGTGCGTCTCGCCCGGCAAGCCCATGATGAAATCGCCATGGATGACCAGCCCCAGTCTGTGGCAGTCCTTGGTAAACTGCCGTGCCCGCTCCACCGTCGCACCCTTCTTGATGTTCTTCAATATCTGCTGATCTCCTGACTCGTATCCGACGATGAGCAGCCGGCACCCGGCTTCCTTCATGGCCTTCAGAGTCTCGAAGTCAGTAGTCACGCGCGACGTGCACGACCACGTCAGCCCCAGCGGCTTCAGCTTCGCGCAAAGCTCGATAGTCCGCGCCTTCTGGATGTTGAACGTGTCGTCATCAAAGAAGAATTCCTTCACATCCGGCCAATATTCCTTGGCCTTCGCCATCTCCCGCGCCACGTCGTCCGTGGACCGCTTCCGCCACGGATGCCCGCTCAACGTCTGCGGCCACAAGCAGAACGTACACTGTGCCGGACATCCCCGCGTCGTATAAAGCGAAACGTAAGGATTCAGCAGAAACGGCACGTTGTATCGCGTCACATCCAGATCGCGCCTGTAGATGTCGGTCACATGCGGCAGCGCATCCAGATCCTGAATCTGCGGCGCGTCCGGATTGTGGACGATTTGTCCATCCTTCAGAAACGACACGCCCGGAATCTCCGCCAGCGGCTTCCCCTTGGCGTAGTCGACAACGGCGTAATCAAATTCCTTGCGGCAAATGAAATCAATCGCCGGACAATCCCGCAAAGATTTCTCCGGCAGCACCGTGACATGTGGCCCGACGAAAGCGATCTTCATCCTCGGATTCGCATTCTTGATTGCCCGCGACAACCGGATGTCCCCCGGAAAGCCCGGAGTCGACGTAAAGAGCACAAGAAACTCGTACTCCTTCGCAATCTCAATCGTCTGCTCCGCCGAAACGTGATGCGAAGGCGCGTCGAGCAGCCGAGATCCCTCCAGCATCCCCGCCGGATAAGCCAACCACACGGGATACCAATAACTTTCAATTTCGCGGGTGGCGGGCCAACGTGAGCCGGCGCCTCCGTCGAAGTTCTCAAACGAAGGCGGGTTCAGAAACAGTGTTTTTAGAGGCATATGGGTATCTTGTTATTTTAGCATTCAGGGCCGGAGTTCCCGGGGACGACCCCTTGTTTCTGCAGGTTCCCCGACACCGGAAGGGCGAGCACTTCCCGACAGTAAATGACGTAGTTTCAATGTACTAGCTGCCACCGGCGAAAGAAACCCGCTTCGGTCGAAGGGCAGTCTGGACGCAGTGAACAGGGAAAAGACGCGCCGAGCGGGGACGAGCTGCATGGACCGGAAGCCCACGCAAAGTAGCGCCGCCGTCCCGGCGGCTGTCCGGCGGGCGTCCTCGCCCGCCGCTCCGACAGCGCCAAGTTTTTAAGGGGGTTTTACGACGTATGTGCGTATCCGGCTTCGATCTTGAATCTTGAAAGGGCGACAGTTCTGTTTGAAAGGGCGCGGCTTCTAGCCGCGCCGTAAGCATCGCAAAACTTCGGTCGGCTTTAGTCGCTCAGACCGCGCCTCTAGCGCCCCCCGATAGCCCATCGTTCCAACTCGCCCGTTGCGCGCATCAGCCCAACCTGGCTGCGTTCAAGTTCGAAGCTGACATCCTGCAATGCGATGAAGTGTTCGCTGGCCTGGGACCTAGCATCGTCGAGATCATGCAGGGTCGCCGTCCCGGCGTCCATGCGCGTCTGAACCGCCTCCAGACCCTTCTGCGCGATTTCGTGCTCCAGTTCCGCCACGTCCCGCGCCGCCTGCATCTGTGCCACAGTCCGCTGCAGCCGCAGAGTCTCCTCCGA
>Ga0137388_10000303_pt1 | contig 26334 bp, 18 predicted proteins | sample 15con2h14AmetaG_FD_104644 | JGI IMG/M metagenome (GOLD analysis project Ga0137388, IMG submission 104644) | Vadose zone soil microbial communities from Angelo Coast Range Reserve, California, USA - 15con2h1.4A metaG | ecosystem: Environmental > Terrestrial > Soil > Vadose zone > Saprolite...
GCTCGGCACCCGGCAGATCGATCTTGTTCAGGACGGGTATGATTTCCAGGCCGGCGTCCATGGCCAGCAGCAGATTGGACAGCGTTTGTGCCTGAATTCCCTGCGACGCATCCACAACCAGAATCGCGCCCTCGCAGGCAACCAATGACCGCGACACCTCGTACGTAAAATCGACGTGTCCGGGCGTATCGATGAGGTTGAGCTCATACAACTGGCCGTTTTTCGCGTGATAGCTCATCCGCACCGCGTTCAGCTTGATCGTGATGCCGCGCTCGCGCTCGAGGTCCATCGTGTCGAGGACCTGGTCGCGCATGAGGCGCTTGTCGAGCGTTCCGGTGAGCTCGATCAGCCGGTCGGCGAGCGTCGACTTCCCATGATCGATATGGGCGACGATGCAGAAGTTGCGGATGTGGTCCTGTCGCATGCGGCGGTAAATATAGCGTGTAGCTTTAGTAGACCTTCCTAAATGCCTCTTATCACCGGCTGGTTCGATCCCTCACCCAAGGGCGGCGCGCTCCGCGTCGCGGCGAACAGTTATCTCCCGGCCAAAGGTGATCCATCCGTTCGCTTGCCCGGCCTGCGGCGCGGCGATCTGATCGTACTCGACAATGGTCGCGTGACGACGGTGAACGGTGAGCCCGCTGGCCAGCTCGACGGGCGGCCCGATTTCGCGAATCTGGGCGCTGTTCATCCAAACCGAGCGCTTACGCTCGAGACGCCCAATGCATCGAGTCCCCGCACCGCGGAGACTCAGCGAGTCGTGGATCTCATTTGCCCCTTCGGCTTCGGCCAGCGGGCGCTCATCGTCTCGCCGCCCAAAGCCGGGAAAACGATGATGTTGCAGGCGATCGCGGAGTCGGTGGCCGAGAATCACCCCAAGGCCGTGCTGCTGATTCTGCTCGTGGACGAGCGGCCGGAAGAAGTCAGCGAGATGATCGACTGGGGACGGGGCGAAGTGATCGCGTCGAGTTTCGACTTGCCGCACGAGCGGCACGTGGCCGCCGCCGACATGGTGTTCGAGCACGCCCGCCGGCAAGTCGAGCTTGGACGCGACGTCGTGATCGTCCTCGACTCGCTCACGCGGCTGGCGCGCTCGCACAATACGACGGGGCGGGGGACCGGGCGCACCATGTCGGGCGGGCTCGACGCGAATGCGCTGGCGAAGCCCAAGGGCCTGTTCGGCGCCGCGCGGGCCGTGCCCCCCAAGGACGGGGGTGGCTCGCTCACGGTGATCGCGACTGCCCTGGTCGAGACCGAAAGCAAGATGGACGACATCATCTTCGAGGAGTTCAAGGGCACGGGCAACGCCGAGCTGCGGCTCACGCGCGCGCTGGCGGACCGGCGCATCTATCCCGCCGTGGACATCGCGGCGAGCGGCACCCGCCGCGAAGAGCTGCTCGCCGATGCAAAGACGGTCGAGGCGAAACAAAAGCTCCGGCGGGCCTTGGTGGACCTCCCGCCGGAGCAGGCGATGCAGAGTCTGCTACAACAGATGAAGCGCGCTAAGACGAATGCCGAGTTGTTGAGCGCCCTTTAGTGCTCTCACGCCGCACCGCGATGACCTTGCCGGTCTTGGCATTCACGAGCACATCCGTCAATCCCGTCCGGCCGTTGCGCTGCACCTTGAAGGTGTAGACGAGACGCGTCTTGCCGCTTTTCGCGAGCGCAACGCCCTCCACCGTACCGGGGACGCGCTTCAGCGCGACGGCTCGGGCCGAGTCTTCACTGATCTTTGCTTTGCCAACGAGACTGTCGGGAACGTTTCGGTCCTGAGCAGCGAGGCTACCAGCGGCGAACGTCAACGCCGCCACGAGGGTCAACGAGGTCAGCAGGCGCATTGTGCAGGCTCCAGGAAAGAGGTGTGGACGTCGCTTGGTGAGACCACAGAAGTCCCGGAGTGGTCACCGCAGCCGGTAGTCCGGTCCCCGGATAGCCACGAGCAGCGTGGGGACCGCGAATAGCGTGATGGGGGTGGAGAGGACTAAGCCTCCGATAACCGCCAGTGCCAATGGCCGCTGCAGCTCACTGCCCGCGCCGAGGCCGAGCGCCAGCGGCAGCAAGCCGAAGAGCGTGCACAGCGTGGTCATCAGGATCGGCCGCAGCCGGACCCGCGCCGCCTCTTTGATGGCCACCTCGAGCGGCACACCTTCCTCGCGCATCCGGAGCCGCGTGAAGTCGAGCAGGATGATGCCGTTCTTGACGATCAGCCCGACGAGCAGAATCAGGCCCATGAACGACGCCACGTTCAACGCCGTCCCCGTCGCGAGCAGCAGCGCCAGCGCTCCGACGAACGACACCGGCGCCACGAGCAGCACGATCAAGGGCTCCACGAAGGACTCGAACTGCACGACCATGACGGCGCACACGCTGATCGCGGCGAGCGCCAGCACGAGTAGCAGCGCGCGAAATGCCTCCTGCTGGCTCTGGTATTGGCCGCCGAGCACGACTCGCACACCAGCAGGGGCAGGGTGCTTACTGAGCACCTGCTGGACGTCACCCATCACGCCGCCGAGCGAGCGCCCGCTGACGTCGGCCGTCATCGCGATCATCTGCTGCTGGTTTTCCCGCTCCAGGCTGATCCGTGATTGTGTCGGCGCGAACGTCGCGAGGCTGCCGAGGGGCGTGACCCGACCTCCCGTGCCGCTCGCGACAATCGGCAGCGCTCGCAATCGCAGCGGATTGTAGCGCACCGAGTCGGGCGCGCGGACGCGGACCCCCACCGGCCGGTCCTCCGTGCGGATCTCACCGGCCTCGGTCCCGAGCAACGCGGCACTCACGGTGCTTCCTACATCCTCCGGTGTCATGCCGATCCGATCGGCCTCGGCTTGGTTGACGCGCATCATCAGCTCGGGTGACGGCTCCACCACGCCGTTGAACAGGTCCTCGAGGCCCTGCACCCCCTCGAGATCCGGGGCGAGGCTCTGCGCGTAGGCTTCGAGGGAGTCGAGCCGCTCCCCGAACAGTTTGATCTCGACGGGTTTTGCCGCGCCGGCGAGGTCGTTGATCACGTCGGAGAGAATCTGGACGAAGTCGATATGGAGCCGCGGCACCGCCGTATTGACGGCGCCCCGCACGTCGTCCATGACCTCGAAAATGTCCCGCGAGCGCTTGTTCCGCGGCACGAGGCGCGCGGCGATGTCGCCGGTGTTCTGCGACGTCGCGAACAGACCGAGCTCGGCGCCGGTGCGTCGGGAGGTCGCTTCGATCTCCGGGGTCTCCGCGAGGATCCGCTCCGCGATGCCCACCTCGCGGTCGGTTTCCGCCAGTGCCGTTCCACCGGGCGTGAAGTAGTCGAGGACGAACGCCCCCTCATCCATCTCCGGTAGAAAGCCCGTGCCCACCAGACGCATGAGGATGACGCCGACCGCCACGAGGGCCAGCGCAGTGGCACCGATGCGCCGCGTGTGGTGCAGCACGGACGCGAGCGCCCGCTCGTAGCGCGATCCGAGCGCGTCGAGCGCCCGCTGCGCCCGGGCCAGCGGACCAGCGGTCGTCGTCTCGACCTCGTGCGCGGTGACGAACTGCTCGGCCAGCAACGGTATGATGGTCAGGGCGAGAACCAGTGAGACCAGCACGGCCACGGTCAGCGTCGTGGCGAGCGCGGCGAAGAATTGTCCCACGACGCCCTGCAGTAAGCCCAGCGGCAGGAACACGACGACCGTGGTCAGCGTCGACGTCGTCACCGGCCAGATCAGCTCTTGCACCGCGGCGCGAATTGCCTGCATGCGGTCATTCGTGAGCCGCAAGTGGCGCGCGATGTTCTCCGTGATGACCACGGCATCGTCGATGACGAGGCCGATCGCGATCGCCATCGCGCCGAGGGTCATGAGATTGAACGTCTGACCCACCATGCTCATGATGAACACGGTGATCGCGAGCGTCAGCGGGATGGACGCCGCGCTGATGGCGGTGATGCGGCCGTGCCGGAGGAAGACGAGGAGCACGATGACCGCGAGCGTGGCGCCGATCAGCATCGCGTCCCGCACTGACCGCACGGCTTCGCGCACCAGCTCGGCCTGATCGTACACCGGCTTAAGGTGCACGCCGGGCGGCAACGAGGGCGCGACGGTCTCCATGATCCGAGCTACACTGTCGGCGAGCGCGAGTGTGTTGCCGCCGACCTGGCGCGTCACGTTGATCAGCGCCGCGGGCTTGCCGTCTCCGGCGATGATCCGGACATGATCCTCCGTGCCTAGCTGCACGGTCGCGACGTCCCTGACGCGGAGGCCGCCGCGGATCACCACCGCGCCGATATCGGCGGGGGCGTGGGCCTCCTGGTCCGTCACGATCAGGTATTGCCGGTAATCCTGCGCGACGCGTCCGACCGCCTGCACGGTGATGGCGCGGCGGATTGCGTCGGCCAATTCGCCGTACGTCATGCCGTGCGAGGCGAGGCGGGCGGGATCCGCGATCACCTCGAGCTCGCGGACGTCTGAGCCCTGCACGTCCACGCGGCCGACGCCCGGCACGCGAGAGATCAGCGGCTTAATCTCGTAGCGCGCGAGATCGTATAGGGTTGCGGGCTCTCCGCCCTCGACGTTGTAGCCCAGGATTGGGAACAAGGAGGGCGTGAGCTGCTCGACCTCGATGCTGAGGTTGGGAGGTAACGCGCTCTGGACCTGGTTCACGCGCGCGCGTACGAGCTGCAGCGCCTGATCCATGTTGGTGCCGGGCGCGAACGTAATCGAGATCTCACCCGCGCCGCGGATCGAGTGCGACCGGACGCGTGTCACACCGGGCACGATGCTTACCGCCTCCTCGAGCGGCCGCGTGATGCTGAACACGACCTGGCGTGCCCCAAGCGTCGAGCCCTGGGCCACGATCGTGATGCGCGAGAAGCGGAGCTCCGGATAGATGGCGGACGGCAGCCGAAACGCCATCCAGATCCCGGCGGCGCTGAGCAGAGCAACGAGGAGATAGACGAGCCGCTGCTGGCGGCTCAGGATGTCGAAGAGCTTCACCGCCGCGCGCCGCCGATTCGGGCACTATCCTGCACGCCATACGCGCCGGTCGTCACCACGGTCTCGCCGGCAACGATACCGGAGAGGATCTCGGCGAGCGATTCGTTGCGGCCGCCGACAGTGACCGCTCGGGCGTGCGCGATGCCGGCTGAGTCGACGACGAAAACGCGGTAGCCGTCTCCCTCGGGGACCAGCGCGTCGACCGGAATTACCACGGCGCGAGGGTTCACGCCCGTGACGATGCGTCCGACCACCGATTCACCGATCCGCAAGGCCCGCGGGGGCACCGTGAGCCGGGCCCGCACGGCGACGCCGCGCGACGCGGAGTCCACCGCGACGCCGATGCTCGTCACCACACCGGGACCGAGCGCCTCGCCGCTCGCGCCCTCGCCGCTGGTGACGGTGGCCGTGTCCCCGCGATTGATGCGGCCGGCTTCAGCCGGCGACACGTTAAAGACGATGTCCAACGCCATAGGATCGGCGACCTCGACCAGCGTCTGATTCGCATCGACGGACGCTCCCAGCACCGCGTTCATGCGCGTGACGACGCCGCTCAACGGAGCCCGCAGGGTGGCCAGCTCTTGCGCGCGGCGTGCTGTGACTGCCGCCGCCTGGGCCGCTGCAAGGTCGGCGGCCGCCTGGCCGCTGTCCTTCTGTGCCAGAACGCCGGCCTGGACGAGCCGCACCGCGCGCGCATAGGCGCGCTCCGCGTTCGCTAGTGTGGCGGCGGCGCTCTGCGCGGCCGCGTCGAACGGTGCACGCTCGAATTCGATCAGCGCATCGCCCTTGGCGACGGGTTGCCCCGCGACTACGAAGATCCCCGCGACGCGCGTCTGCCCAGGCGGCGCGAGCGCGGCAAAGCGGTCCGCTCGCGGCATGACCGTCCCGATCGCGCTGACCTCATGGGGGAAGGGTCGGACCATGGCGACGCTGGTGGAGACGCCAAGCACTCCGGGTTCGCGCGACACGTCCTGCCCGTTACTCGAACCTCCGCCTCCGCATGCCGCGGTGATTCCGGCGAGCGCGATACTCACCCAGAGGCGTCTCACGGCTCGTCCGGCGACGCGGTGAGCAGTTTTACGGCCCGGGCTGCCGCGTCCGCGGTGGCGAGGTCGTCGATGTAGCGCGCCAGGATCTCGCGCGCATTGCGTTGCGCCTCGAGCACGTTCGCCAATGGGATGGCTCCCTCGCTGTAGGCCTGCAGGGACATCGCCGCGACGCGATTGGCGCTTTCGACGAGTCCTGCGGTGCGCCGCAGCCGATCGCGTGCGGCCACCAGATCGCGCCGTGCGCGCGCGACCGCGGCTTCGGTCTCCCGGCGCGTCAGGTCGAGCTCGGCGCTGGCCCGATCCCGCTCCGCAGCCGCACGCAGCACGTCGCCGCGGCCAAAGTTGAAGAGCGGGAAGGGGAGCGAAAAGCCGACGATGGGCAGCAGCTGATGCGGTGTCGTACTCGTCGGATCCCCGGTGTCGAAGCCGAATTGGAGATTCGGCGCGAAGCGGCTGCGGCGCGCGAATGCCAGCGACCGCTCGGCGGAGCGCAGCGACGCCTCGGCCGCGGCGATGGGAAGCAGCACGCGCCCCTCTGTTACGGCAGCGTCGGGTGGTGGGCGCAGCGAATCGACCAACACGATCGTCGGCTCGTTGCCGCTGAGCCCCATCTGCAGTTGGAGCGACAAGAGCGTCTCGAGCGCGGCGAGCGAGTCGTCGGCGGCGATGTTCGCGAGCTGCCCCGCATTCACCGCCGCGAGCCGGACGTCGAGCTCGCTCACGTCGCCGACCTCCCGTCGCAGCTCGGCGATCCGCAACAGACTGTCGGCATCGACGGCCGTGCGGTGGGATAAGCGCGCATGCAGGGCCGCTGCCAGGCTGCGCGTGTAGGTCGTGTCGACGTCGAAGCGGATCGCCGCGCGCTCGAAGTCGAAACGATAGCGCGCGGCGTCGCGGGCCGATTCCGCGGCCCCGATCCGTGCCCCGCGCAGCCAGGGGAGGTCGAGCGGCAGGTCGCCGAGCGCGTGATAGTTCGGCGTGTCCTTCGTGTAGCTGCCGGAGACGGTGGGATTGGGGAATGCCCGGGCCGCCCGCGACGCGCCCAATGCGGCGGTCGTATCGGCGCGGGCGAGCGCCACACGCGCGCCGCGGGCCAGCGCGGCGGCGACAGCATCGGCACGCGTGACCGGTTGCTGAGCGACTAAGACGAACGGGAACAGCACCGGGGTCAGGGACGACACGAGGCGCATGGCCCGGAAGCTAGCGACCGTACCTTACAAGAGGCTTACGCCGCGGGAAACGCAACCTCGACGCGGGTTCCCGTTGGATCGGACGCAACCGAAATCCGGGCGCCGTGCAGGTCGGCGATCCAGCGAGCGATGGGAAGCCCGAGTCCCGAGCCCTCGGCATGGCTGCGGGCACTTTCGCCGCGGTAGAATCGCTCGAAGATCCGCGGCAGCTGGTCGGACGGAATGCCGATGCCGCTGTCCGAGACGATGACGGAGCGCGCCCCGTCGCGCGCCGTCACATCCAACCGCACGCGCCCGCTCTCCGGCGTGTACTTGATGGCGTTGTCGAGCACGATGAGGACCAGACGCTCCACGAGTCCGGCGTCCCCCGTGATTTGCGCCTCGTCGAACGACCCGACGACTAACGCCACGCCTTTTCGCTCGGCCAACGTTCGCGCGGACGCCACTGCCTGCGAGACGACATCGTCCAAGTAGAGTGATGCGCGCACGACCTTTCGCTCACCGGCATCGGCGCGCGCGAGCGTGAGCAGGTCGCCGACGATGCCGCCCAACCGGTCGGCCTCGCGCTCGATCGCCTGAAAGGCGGCGGTGTCGCCCGTGGCGTCGCGCGGCTGCGCCAGCGCGAGCTCCGTGCGGGTGCGAAGAATGGTCACCGGCGTGCGCAGCTCGTGGGCGGCATCGGCCATGAAGCGCCGCATCTGCTCCATCGAGCGCTCTACCGGAACCGTGGACTGCCGGGCCAGCATGAAGCCGCCGGCCGCCACCAGCAGCAGCGCCGCCAGCGCGGCCGCGCCGAAGATCCCGATCAGCGACGCGTACTGCTCGCGGATATTCGGTCGATCGGCGACGGCGGCCGCGACGTACGTTGTGCCCGAGCGTCCGTTGAACCGCTCGGCGTGCAACCGCCGCTCGTGACTGCCGCCCGTCACGTGTTGCACGTCGGCGCTTCCGCTGGTCGCCGCCGCGCGCGCCGCGTCGACGATCCAGGCGTCGGCCTGGGGCGGCGTGATCGCGCGGCCCGTGGCGTCGAAGAGGTACAGCTCGCGATCGGGAATGTGGAGCTCTTCGACGGCATCCGCCGCGCCGCCGGAGGCGCGCTCGAGCTCCAGGTCGTGCGTCGCGCGCGCGATGGCCCCGGTCGCCGCGGCGAGCGAGAGGTCGATGCGCCGCGATACCTGCGTCCCGATCGCCAAGAACAGTCCGGCGCCGAGCAGCACCAGGATGAGCGTGAACGTCGCCGCATACCACAGCGTGAGGCGGACGCGCAGGCGGCTGAGGCTCATCCGGACACGCCCAGGCAATAGCCGGCGCCGCGCACCGTCCGGATCAGCTTCGGCTCGAAGCCGTCGTCGATCTTGCTGCGCAGACGCCGAACCAGCACGTCGAGGACGTTGGCAAAGGGATCGTGGTTGTTGTCCCACACGTGCGCCGTAATCGCGGACCGATCGACCACCTGGTCGCGGTGACGGAGCAGCAGCTCGAGCAAGGCAAATTCTTTCGCGGTGAGATTGATCGACCGGCCGGCACGGCTGACGCGCCGGGCCCCAAGATCCACCTCGAGATCCGCGACCCGCAGGATGGTGGGAGTGAGTGCCAGCGCACGGCGGCGCGCGAGCGCCTGGAGCCTGGCGACCAGCTCGCGAAAAGCGAATGGCTTGGTGAGATAGTCGTCGGCACCCACCGCGAGGCCGCGGACACGATCGTCCACGGCGTCGAGCGCCGTCAGCATCAGCACCGGCACGCCGACTTTTTGACGGCGCAGATCGGCGCAGAGCTCGAACCCGCTGCCGCCCGGCAACCGGACGTCGAGGATGACGACGTCGTAGTCGCCGATCAACGCTTGCTCGCGCCCCTCGGCAAACCCGGCCGCCACCGTCGGGTCGATGCGATGCTCGCGCAAACCGTCACGGAGGAGACCCGCGAGCTCAGGGTCGTCTTCTACGATCAGCACTCGCACCAGCCTAAGATAGGCGCGCCCCCGCCTCCGGTCATCCCGGGGGCGGGGGCGTGCTGTTTCCTGAAGCCGCTAGTTACCGCTGACGATGCGCTTGTAGCTGTCGGGATTCCATTTCGGCCGCTCGGCACTGTCCGCGACCTCGAGGCCGAGGTAGAAGATGAGCTGCGCGACGCGCGACTCCTTTTCCGCGTCGATTTTGTCCAGCGAGTCACCCACCTTGTGGTAATCGATGTGGGTGCCGCTGAAGAAAAACAGGATCGGCACGCCTTTCTTCGCGAAGTTGAAGTGATCGGAGCGGCCGTAGAAGTTCTCGCCGGGCCACTTATCGTCGATCGGCTGCATGTTCAGCTCGCGATGCGCCGCGGCGACCCGGTTCAGCGTTGCGCCGAGATCCGAGTGTTCCTTCCCGATCGCGACGATGGTGTCCTTCCAGTTACGACCGATCATATCGATGTTGAGATCGGCGACGATGCTGGTGATCGGCACTGTGGGATGATCGACGAAGTATTGGCTGCCCCACAGGCCTTTCTCCTCGCCGCTCACGTTCAGAAAGATGATCGAACGCCGGGGGCGCGGCCGCAGCCCCGAGAATGCCTCGGCGATCTCCACGACGGCGGCCGTGCCTGAACCGTCGTCGTCGGCGCCGTTGCAAATCGAGTCTGCCCCCTCGGCCTGGCAGCTGCCGCTGCCCCGTGGTCCCGCGACCCCGATGTGATCCATGTGGGCGCTGAAGACCACGTACTCGTTCTCGAGTGTCGGATCGCTGCCCTCGAGAATGGCAACCACGTTGGGCGCGGACTTGTTCTCGCGCGTGGCCATTCGCGCGTGCGCGTGCAACTGGACGTCTGCCAAGGCCCGCGCCTCGAACGCCGCTGCCGACTGCGCGCCGGCCAGATCGAGCCCGAGTTGCGCCACGATCGGCTGGAACGACGACATCCGCATGAGCAGGATCGGGCCACCGATGGAATTGTTGGGGTCGCGGGACTGCGGCCGACTTCTGCGACTGACGATCCTCGACCAGTCGGAGTCATCAGCCGACGTGAGCAGCACGACCCCGGCGGGCTTCCAGGAGAACAGCCGCTGCCGGTCACGAAAGCGGGGGCTCGCGAAGATCACCATCTTGCCGGCGAACGTCGCCGTGTCCGCCGTCAGCGGACCGGTCAACGGACCCGTGACCAAGACCACGCCGCCCGCGTAGTCGCCGCTTTCAAAGTTGTTATCGGAAAACACGAAGTCCTTCCCGTACCTCAGCGTGGCGCCGCCGCCGCCGTGCACGAATGCCACCGAGCTCTCGGCGACGACCTGCACGCGATCCAGTGAGTAGCGTTGAATGAACGTCCCGTTGTCGCCACCAGGCGTGAGACCCAGCCGGCGGTACTCGCGCCCGATGTAGGCTGCGACTTCGTCGAGCTCGGCACTCGGTGTGTCTCGACCACGCATGGAATCATCGGCAATGATCCCGATGCGCCGGCGGATATCGGCCGGCAGGATAGTTTGCGCCGCCCGCTGGACATCCGTTGGTGATTGGACGAACAGGGCGTTCGAGAGCAACAGCATGGCGAGCAAGACAGCCTCAAGAAGAGGAAGGGATGAAAAAGCTAACGCGCCCGATCGTGTGAGACTACGATCGGGCGCGTCAGGTTCCAGTCTGAACGTTCACGGCTTGCGACGCCGCACCTCAGGCTCATCGCGCGGCTTTGGTGATTCGCGCGGTGGATCGCGGCGCGGCTCGGCGCGTGGCTGGGGCTGGGGCTGGCTGCGCGGTTCGTTGCGCGGCTCAGCACGACGAGGTTCGCTGCGCGGCTCATTGCGTGGCTCGTTGCGCGGCTCCACCCGCCGTGGCTCGCTGCGCGGTTCATTGCGCGGCTCGACTCGCCGTGGCTCGGACCGCGGCTCCACGGCGCGGGGCTCCACGCGCGGCTGGTCCCGGGGCGGCAGAATCATCGGCCGGTCAGAAGGCTTGGCATCTTGCCGGTCCGGACGGCCGCCGCCGTTGCCCCGATTATCATTGCCACGATTGCCGCGGTCGTCGTTGCCGCGGTTGCCGCGGTCGTCGTTGCCCCGATTGCCGCGATCGTCGTTGCCGCGGTTGCCGTGATCGTTGTTGCCGCGGTTGCCGTGATCGTTGTTGCCACGGTTGCCGTGATCGTTGCCGTTATTGCCGCGATCATCACCGCCGTTGTTGTGATCGTCGCCGGGACGACCGCGACGGTCCCGCACGTTGGGCGGCGGCACGCTGCCGAGCCCGCCGATATCCCGGCCCGTGACGCCGCGACGCGTGTTGTCGTTGACCGGGCGCTCGCGCTCGCGAGAGACGAAGCCCTCACGGCTGGGACGATCGGTGCCCCAATCCTTAAAGATGAAGCGCGGCTGCGGACGGAAGGGCCGCACGAACACGGTACGGCTGCCGCCGTAATAGCGGTACGGATAGTACCAGGGATCGTCGTACACGACCATGCGGAAGCGCACGCACGAGTTGAAATAGGGATCCCAGTACGGATAGCTGACATAGGTGTGACAGTCATAGCACAAGAAGCGCGGATAGTCGTAGTGCTGACCGACATTGTACGAGATGACGTCGTAGTCCCAATCGACGTACCCGTCCGGTACGATGCGCTCCGCGAGATCGGTCATGGCAACGTACGGATCACCGCGTACGCGACCATCCGCGATCACGCGATAGTCCCAATGCTGTCCGCTTTCGATTTGGTCGTAGACGAACGGATCAGCGGAGGCGACCGCGAAGAGGTAGCCAACGCCTGGGTAGTCATCGATAGTGATGGCTTCGCGGGCGAGCTCACTCCCATCGACTTCGAGGTCTCGGCCGCCGCGCGCGAAGTTGTCTTCCCACGGATCCCGGGGGAACAACACACGAATACGACCATCCGTATCCACTCGGAAGATCGTCACGTAGGCATCCTGATCGAGGCGGAAATACAGCCGGACCCGCTCACCGCGGGTATAGACGGCTGCGTCGCCGCGGTTCGTCCACAACTCGACTTTCGGCCGGTACACGCTCGGATCCCGCGCCGTGGACGTAGACAGGACGGCCAAGCTGAGCATCGCCAGGTTTGCGAACATAGAGCCTCCCGCCCGGCGTAAGGCAGAGACTGTGCCAGCGGCATAATAGGCGTAAATTATATTGTTATAATGACTTGGCTCGATTGTGATCCATCTCAGCTGTCCCATGGCAAGGACATTTCTTGGCGCAGCGCCTAGACCTGCTCGATCCGGCCGAAGTCGCGCGCCTCGGTGGCATCGAAATCGTTGCCGAGGGCGTCGTTGAGGGGTTCCTGGCCGGGCTGCATCGGTCGCCGTTCCGCGGGTTCTCGGTGGAGTTCACCGAGCACCGCGCCTACCAGGCGGGCGATGAGCTGAAGTATCTCGACTGGCGGATCCTGGGGCGGTCCGATCGACTGTTCGTAAAGCAATTCGAAGAAGAGACGAATCTCCGCTCCATGATCCTGGTCGACGCGAGTCGATCCATGGCGTGGCAGGGTACGCCCGAACGCCTGACCAAGCGCGCGTACGCGGATCGACTGGCCGCCGCGTTGGCGCTGATTCTGTTGCGGCAGCGCGATGCGACTGGACTCGTGACCTTCGATGAGCAGGTGCGTCAGCTGATCCCGGCGCGGGTGAAGACCGGTCAATGGACACGCATCGTACGTGGTTTGCTCGATACACCGGATGGCCAGGGGACCGCGGCACACGCCGCGCTCCAGCGCTTGACCGCCTTGCTCGCCCGGCGCGGAATGGTCGTGCTGATCTCGGATCTGTTGTTCGATCGAGAATTGGCGCTCGCCGCGCTGCGATATCTCCGGCATCGCGGACACCAGGTCGTCGTCTTTCACCTCATGGACCCAGCGGAAGTCGAGCTCAGCGGTCCGCCGGAAGTGCGGTTCAAGGATCCCGAATCCGCGGTGAGCGTCGTGGTACGGCCGCGCGAGCTGGCTCGCGCGTACGCGGACACGGTGCGCCGCGAGATCGCCGCGTGGCGGAAGGCCTGCCGGCGGCACGGCATCGCGTACCATCATATCCAGACCGACATGCCGTTCGGCCTCGCGCTGCGCCTGCTGACGTGAGCTTCATTCACCCGCTGGCACTCCTGGGACTCGCCGCCGCCGCGATCCCGGCATTGCTTCACCTGTTGCAGCGACGCATTCCCCCCGAGCTCGATTTTCCACCGGTCCGCTATTTGAGCGCGGCGGAGCGAGAGAGCGCTCGCCGGCTGAAGCTCCGCCACCTGTTGTTGCTGATTCTGCGCACGGCGTTGATCGTGGTGATCGTCCTCGCGGCGGCGCGGCCGTTGGTACCGCTGCATGGTGGGGGCGCGCATCAGCCGACAGCTGCCGTCATCATTCTCGATAATTCTCCGTCATCTGGAGCAATCGTCGATGGCGGTCTCGTCCTCGACCGGTTGCGCGTGGCGGCGCGCTCGTCCCTCGCCCGCACGACGTCCGCCGATCGCGTGTGGCTGATGCTGTGCGACGGCGTGCTGCGCGGGGGCACGCGCGAAGCGCTGCTCGCCACGATCGACAGCACACCTCCTGGCTGGCTACGGCTGGATCTGGTACGAGCCGTCGAACGCGCTTCCCGCATGGTGAATGCGCAGCCGTTGGTTGGCAGGGAAGTGCACGTGGTCAGCGATGGGCAACGCTCGGCGCTCGCGTCGAGTCGGGCCGTGATGCCGAGCGGGGTCCGGGTGCTCGCGCTCGCTCCAGGACGCGGGGCGCCCAATCGCGGAATCGCGGCGGTCACGGTCTCGGAGGGAGCCGCGGTCATCGAATTGAGCGGCTCGATGCTGGACAACGGAGGAACACCCGAGCCTGTGCCCGTCACGATCCGCATCGGCGCCGGCCGCAACCGTGGAGAAATCGCCGCTCGCGGGTTGGCGACGCCAGGCCGGGAGGGCACGGAAGGAGCGACGCGAGCGGCGGTAACCGTGTCGCTGCCCGCGCAGTCGCTTGCGCCAGGGTGGTGGGTTGGCGAAGCGGCGCTCGAGCCCGACGAGCTGCGCGCCGACGACCGCAGGCCGTTCGCCTGGCGCGTAGCGCCGCCCGCGAAGGTCATGGCGGCGCCCAGTGCTGGATCGTTTGTCGCGGCGGCGCTCGACGTGCTCCTGGTGGGCAGGCACATCATCGATGGCCGCGATGTCGTGATCGGCGGCGGTGACGTCCCCACCAGTCCCCACGCGATCGTACAGCCGCCCGACGATCCGGCGCTCGTCGGACAGGCGAATCGCGCGCTGGCGTCGCGCGGAGTGCCGTGGCGTTGGGGTCAACTGGCGACCCCTGGCGTGCTCTCGTCGACCGATTTGACAGTTCTCAATGGCGTACCGGTCATGCGGCGATATCGCCTTGAAGGAGCAGGGAGCGGGGAGCGGGGAGCAGACGCCGTGGTGGCGACCGTGAATAGCGAGCCCTGGCTCGTACGCGCGGGCAGTGTTGTGGTGCTCGGCAGTCGACTGGACACCGCCTGGACGGCGTTGCCGGCCACGCCGGGGTTCGTGCCGTTCATCGATGCGCTCGTCAATCGGATCGTGATCGGTGAAGCCGAAGTCGCCTCAGCCGAGGGCGCGCCGCGCGTGGAGTTCCGCACGCGCGGAATGGATACGATCGGAGCGACAGTTTTCGGTCCCGACGCGCGCGAGTCCGACCTCACGCCGGCGTCGACTGCGCTGGTCACGGCCGCCCTGGGCGGGAAGGACCGTACATCGGTGCTGAGTGCCAATCGATTTGCCGCCGAGGGCTTCTCGGGCACGCGGCGTGCCGACGCGAGCGGGATACTGCTGGTCCTGGCGCTGCTGCTCGCCGCCGCCGAGCTGGGGGTCGCGACCCGGACGCGCTGATGCCGCTCGCCTTTCTGCTCGAGAGGTTCCACGACCTTCCCGCTACGCGCTCGCTCGTCGGGCGCCTGCCATCGCCCGGAACGCGCATCGGGGTGGGCGGGCTTCCCGGTTCGAGCCCGGTCGTGCTGGTCGCAACGCTCGCCCGCGCGCTGCCGCAGCGTGTCTTCAGCGTCGTCGCTCCAACTCCTGCGGATGGGGAGCGCTGGCTCGCGGATCTGCAGACGCTCCTGGGACCGGAGTCGACGTTGCTTTATCCACAGCGCGAGTCGCTCGGCGCCGAGGAGCCGCATTACGAGCTGGCGGGTGAGCGCATCGAGACGATCGAGGCGCTGCTGCGGGGAGCGGTCCGTGTGCTGGTCACGACCGCCCGAGCGAGTGCGGAGCGGACGGCAGTCCCGGCGGCACTGGAGCAGGCGCGACTGGTGATCGAAGTCAGCAAAGAGGAAACGAGCCTCACTGACACGGCGCAGCGGCTCGATCAGATGGGTTACGAGCGCGTCCCAACCGTCACTGAAGTGGCCCAGTACAGCGTGCGTGGCGGAATCCTCGACGTATACGGATTCGGCATGGCGGCGCCGGCGCGCATCGAATGGTGGGGCGACGAGATCGCCTCGGTCCGCAGCTTCGATCTCGACACACAACGTTCGGGCGACGCGCTGGACCGCGTGACCGTTCTCCCGGTGCGTGCGGAATCGGTACGGGGGGGGGGCCAATTCAAGGCGGGGCCGCAGCATGACGCCCCCCTGCGGAAGAATCTCCTGGATCTGCTGCCGACCGACACGATCGTCATCACGGATCAGGAATCCGCCGTGGAGCGCGAGGTCGAACGAGCCTGGGCGGATGCGGCGCACCATCTCGAGGTCGCCCGCCGGATGGGAGAAGAGCCGCCGGCCCGTGAGGACCTGCTCATAGACCCAGGAGCATGGCGTGCCCGGCTGAACGGCCTGGCCCGCATCGCGGTATCGGATGCGGAGACCGAGCAGCGCTTTCCACTCGCCCCGCCTGAGCACATCGACCGTGACTTGAAACGGCTGCGGCAGATCGTCGCCCAGCCTCCGCCGACCGTGATCCTCTGCGACAACGAGGGGCAGCTCGAGCGCTTGGAAGAACTGATCGGCTCTGATCGTGCGACGCTGGCGGTCGGCGCGCTCGACGGTGGCTTCATCATGCCGACGCTGCGAGTCCTCACCGATCACGAGATTTTCCGCCGGGCACGACGGCTGCGGCGCCCGCGTCGCTATCGCAGCGCCGTCTCGACCGCCGCCTCGCGGCCGCTGACCCCGGGCGGGTACGTCGTGCATCTGGAGCATGGGATCGGGATCTACCGCGGCCTCCAGACGATCGCCGTCGGCGCGGACGGGGTGACGCTCGAGGTCGCGGTCGTGGAGTACGAAGGCGGGGACCGGCTCAACGTGCCCCTCTACCGAATCGATCAGCTCGAGCCCTACCGCACCGCGGGGGACGGCGACGCGCCGCCGCCGCGTCTCCACCGGCTCGGCGCCAAGACGTGGCAACGGCAGCGGGACAAGACGCGGGCCGCGATCCGGGCGATGGCCGCGGAGTTGCTGGACCTCTACGCGCGCCGCCAGCTCGCCACGGGCTTTGCCTTCCCTCCCGATACGCCGTGGCAGCGGGAGCTGGAGTCCGCTTTCCTTTATGAAGACACCCCGGATCAGCGGCGCGCCTCGGACGAGGTCAAGCGGGACATGGAGCGTGCCCGCCCGATGGACCGGCTGCTCGTCGGCGACGTCGGATACGGGAAGACCGAGGTCGCCGTGCGGGCGGCATTCAAGGCGGTGCAGGCGGGGAAGCAAGTCGCGGTCCTCGTGCCCACGACGATTCTCGCCGAGCAGCACGGCCGCACCTTTCGCGAGCGGCTCGCCGATTACCCGGTGCGCATCGAGGTGTTGTCACGCTTTCGCAGCAGCAAGGAGACGGCTCCGCTGGTGGAGCGCCTCGCCGCCGGCGAGGTCGATATCGTCATCGGGACCCACCGGTTGCTCTCAGCGGACGTCACGTTCAAGGATCTTGGTCTGCTGGTCGTCGACGAGGAGCATCGCTTCGGCGTGCGGCACAAGGAGCGGCTGAAGGCGCTCAAGCTGAGCGTGGACGTATTGACGCTCACGGCCACACCGATTCCGCGAACGCTGCACCTCTCCCTAGCCGGCCTGCGCGACCTGGCGCTGCTCGAGACCGCGCCGAAGGACCGCTCGCCCGTCCTGACGTTCGTCGAGCCCTGGGACGATGCGCTGCTCGAGGAGGCGATTGCACGGGAGCTGGATCGCGGCGGCCAGGTCTATTTCGTCCACAATCGCATCGAGACGATCGAAACCGTGGCGGCGCGCGTGCGCTCGCTCGCGCCGCGCGCGCGGCTCGCGGTGGCACACGGGCAGATGCGCGAGACGGATCTCGAGGCCGTCATGGGCCAGTTCGTGCGTGGTGAGGTGGATATCCTCGTCTCCACGATGATTGTCGAATCGGGCCTCGACGTGCCCAACGCCAACACGATGATCGTGGACCGGGCCGACCGCTTCGGCCTCGCCCAGTTGTATCAGCTGCGCGGGCGGGTGGGGCGGAGCCACCGCCGGGCGTTCTGCTATCTGCTCGTACCCGATCAGGTCGATGTCCAGGCGGAGGAACGTTTGCAGGTGCTCGAGCATCATACTGATCTGGGATCGGGCTATCGCATCGCGCTCCGGGATCTGGAGCTCCGTGGCGCGGGGAATCTCCTCGGAGGTGAGCAGTCGGGGCACGTGCAGGCGGTCGGCTTCGACATGTATCTGCGGTGGCTGGAAGAAACGGTACGCGGGCTGAAAACCGGAGAAGGGAGACGGGGGAAGCGGGAAGAGTGGTCGCCGCCGGATGTGACATTGGACGCGCCGGCGCATTTGCCGGATGAATACGTCGCCGATGATGACGCGAAGCTCAATTTGTACCGGCGGCTGGCGCGGGCTGAGCAACCAGGTGAGATTCAAGCCGTTCGTGACGAGCTGCGTGACCGTTTCGGGCGATTACCGGCGGCCGCTGAGCGGCTCCTGCTTGTCGCCGAGTTGCGCGCGCTGGGTGCTCAGGCCGGTTTGGAGACGGTCTTGATCAAGGGCGACGAAGCGCGGCTCACTTTCCGGCGCGACGCGTCGCCGCGTTTGGCGGGCCTGCAGGTGGCCCTCGAGGCGGTGCAGTTCGAAGCGGACGTGCGGCGCGCGATGCCGCTCTCCCTCAGGCTCCGCCGGCTCGGCGGAGAGTCGATCGGCCCCGGCTTGGTCCGGGCGCTCACGGCCGTTCTGCGTGACCATCACGGTTAACGAGAGAGAGGAAACGGATGCGACGTTTGAGTCTGGTGTTGCCGGCGCTGACCTCACTGACACTGTTCGGGTGCAACGCGCTGCGCGACGCGTTCTCGTCGCGCACGGACGTCGCGGCGCGCGCCAATGGCCAGACCTTGACGGTGGAACGGCTCGGCGGGTGGGCGGGCGAGAGCAAGCAGGTGCCGCTCGATCCAATGACGCTGACCCGCGTGTCGCGCTACTGGGTCGAGTACTCCCTGTTTGCGGAAGCGCTGGCGTCCGGCAGGAATCTGCGCGACTCCGCGACGGCGGCGACGGCGATGTGGCCGGTCGTGTCCAGACTCAAATGGCAACGCTTCCACGACCGGATCGTCACGGGCAAAGACCTGACGCCGCAACAACTGGATTCCGCCTATCAGGGCGGGCCATACCGTGTGTTCCAGCACATTCTGTTTCGGGTGCTCCCCCCCCAGGGCAATAAAACGACGGACGCGAACCAATTGATCAGAATCGACGGGCAGAAGCGCCGTCAAGCCGAACAGCTGCTCCCACAGGCGCGCACGGCCGGTGCTCGGTTCGCACAGCTCGCCTCACGGTATTCAGAGGATCCATCGTCGAAGGTCGACGGCGGATCGCTGGGGCTTTCGACGCGAGGGCAGTACGTTGGGGAATTCGATGACGCGGCCTGGCAGCTCGCGCCAGGTGGGGTGAGCGAAGTGGTGAAGAGTCAGTTCGGCTATCACATCATTCGTCGTCCGCCGCTGGCCGAGGTGCGGGACTCGTTCCGTACCGGTCTCCAGGAACGGATGTCGCGCCACGCCGACTCGATGTACGCTGACAGCCTCATCGTCAGGAGAAAGATCCAACCGGTGAGCGACGCGCCGGCCCGCGCGAAAGCGGCCGCGCAGGACCTGGATGCCGCGCGCTCCAGCAACCGGGTGCTCGTGAAATATCGCGGCGGATCGCTCAAGGTGCGGGATTTCGCGCGCTGGCTGAACGCCCTCGATCCCCAGATCATCGGCGCGCTGCCGCAGGCGAACGACGAGCAGATCAACCAGTTCCTGAAGTCGTTGGCGCAGCAGCAGCTCATGCTGGAGCTGGCGGACTCCGCCAAAGTCGCGCTCACTGCGGAGGACTGGCAGCGGGTGCGCGTGGAGCACGACTCCACGATGCTGATGATCACGAATATCCTGAACCTGTCACCGGAGATGCTCCGCGATTCGGCCGGCAAGACACCTGAGGAGCGCGTCAATTTCGCGCTGGGACGGGTAAACGACTATTTCGATCGCGTGTTCCATGGACGGGCGCGCTTCTATCCGCTGCCCGCCTTCCTGGCCGATACGCTCCTCGCGGATGCGCACTGGGATGTGGACGCGGCGGGCGTCCGGCGGGCGGTCGAGCGGGGCCAGGAGATTCGCTCCGACTCGGCCCAGGCATCCAACGCGCCGCGTATTGCGCCCGCACCAGGACCCGCGCCCATCGACACGACGAGAAGGCAGGTGCCGCGATGAGAACTCTTGGTTTCCTCCTGGCCGCGTCCATGGTCGCGGTGACCGCCGCCGCGCAAACACTCGATCGGATCGTGGCGATCGTGGGCACCCGTCCCATTCTCGCGTCGCAAATCGAAGAGGAAATGGTCCAGCAGCAAGCTCAAGGACAGGCGCTGCCAACGGACTCCGCCGGGCTCGCCGCCATGCGGCGGCAGGTCCTCGATCGCTTGGTCGAACTCGAGATTCTGGTACAGCAGGCGGAGCGTGACACGTCGATCAAGGTGACGGACCAGGAAGTGCTCGATCAGGTGGAGCAGACGTATCAGAACGTCCGCAAGCAATTTACATCGGAGAACGATTTCCGCAATCAGATTCGCCAGGCGCGTTTCGGATCGGTCGAAGAGTGGCGGCGTTGGCTGGCCGACGAACAGCGCCGGCAGCTGTATGCGCAGCGCTTGATCGAGGCGCAGCGGCAGAAGGGGAAACTTCGCCCGATTCCGCCGACCGATGCGCAAATGCGCGAATTCTGGGAGCAGAACAAGGAGCAGCAGCCGAAGCGGCCCGCGACGGTGTCGTTCCGTCAGATCGTGCTCAAGCCGGCGCCGGACTCTGCCGCACGGCAGCGGGCGTTCCAGCTCGCCGAGTCGCTCGTGGTGGCGCTGCGGCACCCCGGCGCCGACTTTGCGGCGGCGGCGAAGAAGTTCTCGGGCGACAGCGCCTCCGCGGCCCAAGGCGGTGAGCTCGGGTGGTTCCGCCGCGGCGTGATGGTCAAGGAGTTTGAGGACGTCGCGTTCCGCGTTCGTCCCGGAGAGATCGTGGGCCCCGTCGAGACATCGTTCGGATTCCACATCATCAACGTCGAGCGCACGCAGCCGGCCGAGATTCTGGCGAGACACATTCTCATCGTTCCCGAAGTCAGCGCGGCGCAGATCGCGATCGCCCGACATCGCGCCGATTCGCTCCACGACGCGCTGGCCCGCGACGGCATGAAGGCGTCCTTTGATTCCCTGGCGAAGACTTACGCCGACCCGCAAGAGCCCAAGCTGGCGGAGGAGGCACCGTTCACCGACCTGCCGCCAGAGTACCAGAAGGTGCTCGCGACGGATACGACGGTGGGACTGAAGCCGGTCATCGTCCAGGGGGCCCAGACGCCGCGCTCCAAGTTCGTGGTCCTCGAGGTCACCGCTCGCCACGGCGCGGGCGAGTTGTCATTCGAGGACGTGAAGATCCGGATCCGCCAGTCGCTCGGCGATCAGCTCGCCATCCGGCACTTCATCGATCAACTGCGGCGTCAGATTTACATCAACATCAGACTCTAGCCTTGGCTCCTCCCCCTTCTCGGCCGCGCCTGGCGGTGGCCGTGGGCGATCCGCGAGGGATCGGCCCCGAAGTGGTGCGCAAAGCGCTGCGGCAGCCTCTCGACGCGGACGTCCGCATCGTCGGTGGGTTGGAGGACGGCGCCAAGATGCCGAACGACCTCGAGGCGGGTCGGGCGGCCGCCCAAAACATCGAGGCCGCGGCGCGACTCGCGCTCTCCGGTGAGGCCGACGCGATCGTCACCGGACCCGTGAACAAGCTCGCGCTGCACGCCGCCGGCTATCGTTTTCCCGGCGTGACGGAATTCCTCGCCCATATCGCCGGTGATGTCCCGGTGGCCATGATGTTGACGACCGGGCGGCTGCGGGTCGTGCTGGTGACGACGCACCTCTCGCTGCGCGACGCGATCGCCTCGGTGACGACCGAGCGCGTGGTGCAGGCGGGACGCATTGCGACCGATGCGCTGCGGCAGTGGTGGGGCATCACCACGCCGCGGCTCGCGTTGTGCGCGCTCAACCCGCACGCCGGCGAAAGCGGACTCTTCGGCGACGAGGACGAACGCCTGCTGCGGCCCGCCGCGACGGCGCTCGACGCCGCCGGGCCGCTCCCGGCCGACACCGTGTTCGTGCGCGCGCTGCGCGGCGAGTTCGACGCCGTGCTCGCGCCCTATCACGACGTGGGAATGACGGCGGTGAAGGTCTCGGGCTTCGGCACCGGGGTGAACGTGACGCTGGGGCTGCCGTTCATCCGCACCTCACCCGATCACGGGACGGCGTTCGACATCGCGGGGAAGGGAATCGCGGACGCGGGGTCGATGCGCGCGTCGCTGGAGCTGGCGGTGCAGCTGGTGGGCGCCCGCCAGCAGCGAGGCGACTAGCTCGACGGCTCCGGTACGTGCGTGGTCGCCGGCCAGACGCGCACTCTCCCCACGCGCCGGCCATCCATTTCCAGAATCTCGAACGTCGCGCCCTGCAGATTAACGCGGTCGCCTACCTTCGGAAGGCGGCCGAGCCGCCCGAACAGCAGCCCGCCAATCGTGGTGTAGTCCGCGTCGTCGAGGTGCAGCTTGAGCAGGCGATTGACGTCATCAACTTCGGCACTGCCGGGCAGAATCGGCACGCCGCCCCCGGCGCTGCTCGCCGCGGTGCCCGGCCCCGCGGCCGGGGCCTGGTCGTACTCGTCGTAGATCGGCCCGACAATCTCCTCGAGTAGATCCTCCATCGTGACGAGCCCGGCGGTGCCGCCGAATTCATCGAGCACGATGGCGAGATGCACCTTCTGGCGTTTCATGTCCGCCAGGACGTCTTCCACTTCCCGCGTGCCGGGGACGAAGAAAGCGGGCCGCGCGATGTCCTGCACGGGGGCCTCGGCGCCGTACAGCAACCCGCGCAGGATATCCTTGGCGTGGACGATCCCGATGACATCGTCGAGCGACTCGCCGGTCACCGGATAGCGCGATCGTCCCGCGGCGGCGACCCGGTCGGCGGCCTCGGCGAGGGATGCATGGGCGGGTAACGCGACCATCTGCGTGCGTGGCGTCATCACGTCGCGGGCATTCTTCTCGCTGAACTCGAAGACGCCTTCGAGCAGTCGCGCATCGCCCGCGCCGAGGCCGCCGGTTTTGCGGCTTTGCTCCACCAGCATGCGGATTTCCTCGGGCGAGTGCACGCGGTCGAGCTCGGGGTTACTGCTCCTGATACCGAGCAGCCGCAGCACGAGGCGTGCGCTTGCGTTCAGCAAGAAATTGAACGGCCGCGTGATCCAGGAAAAGACGATCAGCGGCGTGGCAACCCAGCGGCTGGTGGCCTCGGGGTGGGTGATGGCCCAAGTCTTCGGCACCAGCTCGCCGAACACGACGTGGAGGAACGAGATGGTGGCGACGGCGACGACGGACGCGATGCCGCCGCGCGTCAGAAAATTCAAAGTCGACGGAAGCGAGGCAAACCAGTCGTGAAAGAGGTGTGCGACGGTATCCTCGGCGACGTAGCCGAGCAGGATGGACGTGAGGGTGATGCCGAGCTGCGTCGCCGACAGGAGCCTGTACAGCTCGCCGAGCGCCTTGCGCACGACCCGCGCCTTGCGGTCCCCGCGCCGGATCATCGCCTCGATCCGCGTGCGGCGGGACGCCACCAACGCGAACTCGGCCGCCACGAAGAAGGCGTTCGCCGCGACCAGCGCGAGGATGGCCAGGAGGCGCAGACCGAGGCCGTTCACGGCCTAATAGTATTAGATTTGCGCCGAGGACACATCCGTGCTGCCTGCTGACGCCCACTGTACCTATCGCGCGCCCATCAACGTCGAGACTCGACGGCGCCTGACACTCGCGCTGGCCATCACCGCAATCGTCATGCTGGTCGAGCTGATCGGCGGATGGCTTGCCGGCTCGCTGGCGCTGCTTGCCGACGCCGCGCACATGCTCGCCGACGTCGCGGCCCTCGGCCTGGCGCTCGTCGCCGCGTGGATCGCGCAACGGCCGGCGACGCCCGAGCGTTCGTTCGGGTTCATGCGGCTGGAGATTCTCGCGGCGCTCATCAATGGTGCGGTGCTATTCGCCATCGCGATCGGCATCGGGGTCGAGGCGTGGCACCGGCTGCGGGTGCCGCAGCTCGTGAACGGACCCTTGCTGCTGGGCGTCGCGGCGATCGGCTTCGTCGCGAATCTCGCCGCCGTCGTCGTGTTGCACCGCGGGCATGAGCACTCGCTCAACCAACGGGGCGCGTACCTGCACGTGCTGGGCGATCTCTTCGGTTCCGTGGGCGCGCTCATCGCGGGTGTCGTCGTGCTCACGTCAGGCTGGGTGATGGCCGATCCGCTCATCTCCGTACTGATCGGGGGGCTCGTCCTAGTCAGCGCCTGGCGACTGGTAAAGGAAAGCACCGACGTGCTGCTCGAGGCTACGCCCCGACACATCGCGCTGTCGGACGTGCACGAGCGCATCGCGTCGGTGCCGGGAGTCGAATCGGTTCACGACCTGCATCTGTGGACCGTGACGAGCGGGGTCGTGGCCATGAGCGGGCATCTGGTAGTGAAGAACCCGACCGACAATCAGCCGGTGCTGGAGGCGGTGCAGGGCCGCATGCGGGCATTGGGAATCGCGCACGTGACCGTTCAGATGGAGAAAGAACCGACCTGTGACTGACGCCCTTGTTTGCCCTAGGCCAGCCGTTTATACTGCCGCCCTCATTTAGGGGACTACAGGGGACGTAAGCTCGTGAAGATTCGCAACATCGCCATCATCGCCCACGTCGATCACGGTAAGACCACACTCGTGGATCAGATGCTCCGCCAGGCGGGCGTGTTTCGCGCCAACCAGCAGGTGGCGGAGCGCGTCATGGATTCGAATCCGCTCGAGCGGGAGCGCGGAATTACGATCCTGGCGAAGAATACTTCGGTTCGCTGGGGCGATACGAAAATCAATATCGTGGACACGCCGGGGCACGCCGATTTCGGCGGCGAAGTCGAGCGCATCCTACGTATGGTGGATGGCTTCCTGCTCCTCGTCGATGCCGCCGAGGGGCCGATGCCGCAGACGCGGTTCGTTGCGGGCAAGGCGCTGGCGCTCGGCCTGAAGCCGATCGTGCTGGTCAACAAGATCGATCGGCCGGACGCTGAGCCGATGCGCGTCCATGACGAGGTGCTGGAGCTGCTGATGGATCTGGAGGCGACGCCGGAGCAGTTCAACTGTCCTTTCCTTTATACGTCGAGTCGCCTCGGCACGGCGACGCTGGAGCTCGACGAGCCGGGAACGACGTTGACGCCGCTGTTCGACACGATTCTGGCAACGATCCCGCCGCCGAAGGCGACCGAGGCCGGCCCGTTCCAGATGTTGATTTCGACGCTGGATTACTCGTCTTACCTGGGGCGGATCGGAATCGGGCGCATCGAGCGCGGGCAGGTGCACGTCGGCGACACCGTCGCGTTACTGGGCATCGGCGAGCCGGGTCCGGTAGGTGATGGTGCGTTCGAGCAGGCCAAGATCGTGAAGCTCTTCGCGTTTGAAGGTCTGGAGCGTGCCGAGCTGGAAACAGCAAGCGCGGGGGAGATCGTCGCCGTGGCGGGGCTCGCGGGGGTCGAAATTGGGAAGACGGTGACGGCCCCCGATCACCTGGACCGGCTGGCCGGCATCGCGGTCGAGGAGCCGACGATCTCGGTGGACATGCTGGTCAACAACTCGCCGCTTGCGGGCCGCGAGGGGAAGTTCGTGACCGGCCGGCAACTGCGCGAGCGGCTGTATCGCGAGCTGGAGCGCAACGTCGCGTTGCGGGTCGAGGATACGGACACGCCGTACGCGTTCACGGTGTCGGGGCGCGGCGAGCTACACCTCGGCATCCTGATGGAGACGATGCGGCGCGAGGGGTACGAGTTTCAGGTGAGCCGGCCGCGGATCATCCCGCGGGAGGGTCCGAACGGCGAGCGGCTCGAGCCGTACGAGGAGCTGATGATCGACTGCCCCGAGGGGTACGTCGGGGTGGTAATGGAGAAGCTGGGCCCGCGGCGCGCGACGATGCTGGACATGAAGAACCCCGGGCTCGGCATGGTGCGGATGCGGTTCAAGATCCCCGCGCGGGGCTTGCTGGGGTACCGGTCGGAGTTCTTGACGGACACGCGGGGGACGGGGATCATCCACCACCGCTTTTTCGAGTACGATTTGTGGGCCGGCCCGCTCTCAGGTCGGAACCGGGGTGTGATGGTGGCGGACCGGGAGGGGGTAGTGGTGGCGTACGCCCTCTTCAATCTTCAGGAGCGCGGTACGATGTTCGTACAGCCGGGGGATCCGGTCTATGAGGGGATGATCATCGCGGAGCACGTACGGCCGGGTGACATGGACGTGAATGCCACGAAGGAAAAGAAGCTCACGAACATGCGCACAACGGCAGCGGACGAGATGATTATCTTGGAGCCGCCACGCCAGGTGACCTTGGAGCTGGCGCTGGAGTACATCGAGGACGACGAGCTGATCGAGGTGACGCCGACCTCGTTGCGGCTCCGCAAGCGGTTGCTGGGCGCCACGGAGCGCCGCAAGTTGGCCCGCAGCGAGAAGCGGGCGTTGTCGGAGGAGTAGGGCAGGGCACAGGGTCCCGGAGTTCGGTCGTTCGACGGAAACCTCAGCCGGAGGTGGGCAATGCAGGCCCGCGAGACGTCGACGCACTGGTCGCTCAAGCGCAGGAGCGACGACGTCGACGAGGAGTTCGGAGAATTCGAAGAGGACAAGGAACTCGACGAAGACTTCGATGATGA
>Ga0137388_10000305_pt1 | contig 26241 bp, 20 predicted proteins | sample 15con2h14AmetaG_FD_104644 | JGI IMG/M metagenome (GOLD analysis project Ga0137388, IMG submission 104644) | Vadose zone soil microbial communities from Angelo Coast Range Reserve, California, USA - 15con2h1.4A metaG | ecosystem: Environmental > Terrestrial > Soil > Vadose zone > Saprolite...
CCTACAGCTGATTACCCCTGCAACTGATAGCTTGCAAAACACTGTCTAAAGATACATCATACTGCATCTTCGCTATTACTTATGTCTCATCATTACTCATTTATTGTCACGGCGTTTCTATTATCGTATAGAATACTTAAGCTCTCAGAGTGATACCCCAGCGGATCAAAAAGCAGAGTAGGCGACAAAGTAGGGAAGAAAGGAATACATATGTACAGGCTCGTGTTCGGCAAAACAAGAAGTGTAATGCTGGTTCTCCCACTTCTGCTACTGCTGTTTCTCACGAGTTGTGCAACCGGTCGTGTCCCTCCCTCTACCAGGCATGTTCAGCGAACTCCTCGTGCGGCTGTATTGCTGAAGGGGAAAACTGCCTCACTGAGCTGGATCTACGGACGCGATTGCTTGCAGGGGATACGTGCATACCTCCAATCCGCTGGTGCAGACCCTGATGCTGCTCTGGTCGGAACAGGCTGGGTAAATCCGACGAATGGAAGCCTGATTAACGGCCACAATAACTGTGTTGCTGGCAGTCCCAGCATGGATATGGTGGTACAACTCATCCATAACAGCGGGGGCATGGCATATCTGACCATCAGCATGGACACTGAGGGACCAGATCCCTGGACAACTCAGCAGGCGGCGACCTATATCTACAAAGCCACGACCGATCAAAGCTATGTTAACACGATTGTGCATGAGGTGCAGCGTGCCGGCTACGATGGGGTCATCATGGATTTAGAAGGCGTCGATCATCATTTTCCAGCTATCCAGCAAGTATTCGCGACATATAACCTCCATGTGTGGGCTGCTCTCAAATCCTTGCACAAATGGTACGGTATCGCGCTCATCCCCAAAGTGCGCGACAACGATTACAATTATTTCGAGAATTGGCGTTTGCTCGCACATACTGCCGATTTCGTGGTGATCATGGCGGTTGACGAGTCCTATTACACGCCGGGGCCAGCGGTGAGTCTTGCTGGACTCAAACGTCTCTTAGCTTATGCGCTCGGGACCATGCCTCAGATGGTTACACACATCATCTGGGAACTGCCTCTGTATGGTGATATCTGGCATTGGGAGAATAACGGGTGGATCTTTGATGGCTTAATCACTTTTGAGGCAGCACAGACACTAATGCGGCAAGCAATGCCTGCACACATCGATGCCAATGCGAGCAAGCTGCAAGACCCGTATGCGCCTCATTTCGTCTATACCGATGCATCTGGCGTCAAACATGCTGTCTGGTATCCTACTGACAAGAGCCTGTACGACATCATTGCTGGCTTCTGGCAGGTACTAAAACAGGAACCGCAATTTGCCCATAGCCGCCTCCAGATCGCTGTCTGGTGGCGTACAACCGAGGAACCGCAGGATTTCTGGCCTCTTCTTGACACACTGTACTGACGATCACAAAGGCACTGGGCAAAATAAAGGTGAACAGCGCAAGCACCCAGTAGAGAAAGGCTGTCGGGCCTGCCAACTGCGCACTGAGGATGTTGGGAACGAACAAAACAATCAATACTAGCAAGACTGACAGGTCGCGCATACCTAACACTGCTGGCCATATCGAGGTAGTTGGTCCTATGGGTCAGGTCGTAGGCTTTGATCCAGGTGATAGCCCACCACCCTTCGTCATCGTAAAAGGAGTTGAGAAAGTTGTTGCTGTTGTTGTGATTGAATGTAATGGCGATATCGGCAGTATAAGTGTTTGTGTGGGTAGTACTATGGTTTGGTGGCATGCAAGTGCTACAATACGAGTATCTGCTGTTTTGCAAGAGGTGGAAGATGAAGAAGAAAGCAAGACGAAGCCCCTGTTGGGATCTAGCACATTTACACAAAATTTGATATGATACGACGTATCGCAGGGCGATCATCTGGCCGACCATGATGTGGTCGGTCATTCACTTTTAGAGCATACATTGCTGAAGTATAATTAGGAAGTTAGGAACAATTTTTATGGACATTCGCGTAACAAATCAGGCAGAGGAAAACGTTGCATGTGATGCACTGGTGGTCGGGGCAGCGCAGAAAAAAGCGGGGCAAAAGGCAAAAGGTGTCGTATTGTCGGAGTCTGCCCAGGTTGTAGATCGTTTACTCGGTGGACTTATCAACGAAATCTGCGCAGAAGGGGAGTTCAAAGGCAATCTGTGCGAGTTGAACACGATACACACCATGGGGAAGTTGGCTGCGAAGCGTGTCGTGCTTGTAGGCCTGGGTACACTGGAGACGGTAAACCCACAAGCATTACGTCGAGCCACTGCAACTGCTGCTCGCCACTTACAGCATACAGGCGCTCACCAGATAGCCCTGGCATTGCTTTGGCAGGGTTTACAGGGCGCCGAAGGTATTGGTATTGATGAAGCAGCACGGGCACAGGTAGAAGGAGCATTACTGGGCCTCTATAGCTTCAAGAAGTATCAACACTCAGATACCAACGGAAACGGGCGAGGAGTGACAAAGATCGAGTTGCTGTCGGGCAGTGCCGACCAGAAGCCACTGCATGCAGCAATCGAGAGGGGAACAGCATTCGCCGAGGCCACAAACTTTGCCCGTGATCTTGTGAATGAGCCGCCCAATGTATTGACGCCGACAGAACTGGCCAACCGCGCCAGCGTCATGGCCAGGCAATTTGGTCTGGAGTGTGAGATACTGGATCGACCGCAGATGCAAGAACTGGGGATGGGTGGGTTGCTGGCAGTGGCCCAGGGAAGTGCCGAGCCGCCCAAGTTCATCATCCTGCGCTATCGTGGTGCTCCTCACAGCACGGACAAAGGCATGGCACTCGTTGGCAAGGGTATCACATTTGATACCGGCGGTATCTCACTCAAGCCTGCCGAACGTATGCATGAGATGAAGGGTGACATGGCAGGAGCTGCCGCCGTGATTGGTGCAATGCAGGTTATTGCCACCTTAAAACCCGCCATCAATGTAACGGCATTGGTGTCGTCAACTGAGAATATGCCCAGTGGCACGGCCTATCGTCCGGGCGATATCCTGCGTATAATGAATGGGAAGACGATCGAGATCGTCAACACCGATGCCGAGGGACGCCTGGTGCTAGCCGATGCACTCTCTTATGCCTCCAGGGAGGGATTATCACCGATGATAGATGTAGCAACGCTCACCGGGGGGATCGTCGTAGCTCTTGGCTCGGTCATGGCGGGTTTGTTCTGCAACGATGAGCAGCTCAGTAACGAGATCATCGTCGCTGGTCGGGCCGTCGGTGAGAAGTTCTGGCCCATGCCCCTGGATGATGAGTATGCTGAACAGATCAAGAGTGATGTTGCCGATATCAAGCAGACCGGTGGGCGACCAGCGTCATCGGTGACGGCTGCAAAAATCCTTGAGCAATTCGTAGGTGATGCAAAGTGGGCGCACCTGGATATTGCCGGTACCGACTTCGTCGATACCAAGAAACCCTACCAGGAAAAAGGCGCAACCGGTATCGCTGTACGAACACTGGCTGAACTCGCCCTGCGTAGAGCCTTGTAGGAGTGGGGTGGAGCGGATGCGGAAAGAGACCCTTGTTGAACACCGTCTGGGGGATAGGTATGCCCGCATCCGTGGTGCCCCGGAGGAATATTTTCTGTGAGTGATACTGATTCTCCCATCATCAGCATTCGCCCTGATCCTGAACGCGAGCAACGCAAAGGGGTGCCCGAGGTCATTTTTGGCGAGGCAAAAGAAACGGGGCAGATCATTAGCATGGCCCGAGGACTGCTAGCGGGATCAGGGCGAGCGATTATTAGTCGCGTGCGTCCAGAGGCCGTAGAGGCGCTCCGAGCGGCGTTTCAAGAGGACACAGTTTGTATTCGTGAAGCCGCTCGGATGGTCGTCATCTACAGGCCTGGCTATGTGCGCCGTAGCACTGGGGGGCATGTTGGGGTCATCAGTGCAGGCACATCGGATATTCCCATGGCAGAGGAGGCAGTGCTGATTGCAGAAGAAATGGGCTGTCGTGTGACGTGCATTTATGATGTAGGCGTGGCAGGCTTGCATCGCCTGATGGAGCCACTGCGGAACCTCCTCGACGATGGTGTCGATGCAATCGTTGTGGCGGCCGGCATGGATGGGGCGTTACCTTCAGTAGTAGCAGGGCTGGTGCCTGTGCCTGTGATTGGCTTGCCAACGTCGATTGGCTACGGCATAGGCGGCAGAGGTGTGGCCGCGCTGCTTTCGATGTTGCAAACCTGCGCGCCGGGTCTCTCGGTCGTCAATATCGATAATGGGGTTGGCGCAGGTATTACGGCCGCTCTTATTGCCAACCGTGTAGCGCAGGCACGGACTCCTTTCCAAGAGACAGAACGGTAACGAACTGTCTTTACTCTACTCATAAAATATGGTACAATTTACTCCTACCACTGGATTGGAAGTCAGGAACCCCATAGCTCTGCGCCAGGAGCCAGCAGCTAAGAGTCTGTACAGAAAAACGTTCCCCTAAAAGCGGGAAGGTGAAGCAATGCGTGATGACGTAACATTACCACCAGCACCACAGCAAAGAGCCACGAAAACCATCCTTATCGTCGAGGATGATACGGACCTGGCCTGGACCCTCACACAGTTCTTTCGAGAAGAGACCAGTTATGTCACGATGTGGACGCACAAGGGCTCTGAGGCATTACAAGTCATGAAAGGCACCAGGCCGGACCTCTTGCTACTGGACTATCGTCTGCCAGACATGAATGGCCTCGAACTCTATGACCAACTCAGTGAGGGCAATGTGCAGGCAGCTATCCCTGCAATCTTGGTGACGGCGAACTTGGGTAGGCTTCAGCGTGAAGTCGGAAAACGCACGATGCTCGGCATCGACAAACCGTTTGACCTCGACACTTTACGTGAAGCGATTGACAAGCTTTTAGCCTAGCCACGTTGTTCTTGCCTGCTTTTTAGTTACTGGGATAGCGTTGGCAAAATGCTTTTTTGATGTTAGTTACTGTGTGATATACTCCTCACATGAAGATTCGTATTCGCTACTTTGCCTCGTTTCGTGAGATTGTTGGGCGGAACGAGGAGATACTCACACTACAGGAGGAAGCGAACGTAGCCGATGTGCGGACGCAGCTCCTCACTCGCTATCCGCGCCTGCAACCTGTGATGGAACGCTCCGCCTGCTCCGTCAATCGTGGCTACGTATCCAGTGAAACAATACTGCATGAAGGTGATGAGATTGTGTTTATTCCCCCCGTGGGCGGAGGTTGTTGGAGGTTATTGCTAGATGGAACCCTTGATTCAAATTACACATGAGCCGCTTGACCGCAACGCATTGATCGCGGCTGTCACCCATCCGAGTGTGGGAGGCATCGCTGTCTTTGAGGGTGTGGTGCGCGATAATGCGCGAGGCAAACAGGTGCGCTATCTTGAGTACGATGTCTATCCAGAAATGGCGCAGCAGCAGATACGTGATATAGTCACCGAGGCTGAACAACGTTGGGGTGCAGAACACGTCGCAGTTGCACACCGCGTCGGACGCCTGGAGATTGGCGAGACCAGCGTTATCGTCGTCGTGGCAACTCCCCATCGTGCAGAGGCTTTCGATGCATGTCGCTATATTATCGACACACTTAAAACAACCGTGCCGATCTGGAAGAAAGAGGTAGCCACTAACGGAGAGGAATGGGTAGAAGGCTGAAACCCATCCAAAGGGTTACCCTAGAAGATTTGTATATGGTATAGTTGGTTGTATAAAGAGGTGTCATTGTTATCTGGAGAAAAGCTCTTTCTCACCCAACGTTCCAGGTTTTCTCCCGGAGGTAACTGATGAACTTATTCGAAAGACAATCCCGACTCAACCAACTCTTCACTCAAAGCCCCGTTAATGCTGCCTACCTCGCTGGCTCGCTTTCAAGTCGCACCTCGTTTGGACACCTGACTGATGTCGATATCGCCATTCTGCTGATGGAGCAGATCAAGTCAGATCAGTTCCTTGACTATCAACTCTACTTTTTCAGCGAACTGGCCAAACGCCTTGAATCCGATAACATTGATGTGGTGATTCTCAATCAAGCCTCTCTATTACTTAAGTTGCAGGTGATTAAATATGGTCAGATTCTCTTCAGCCGTGATGAGAAGCAACGTATCTCCTTTGAGACGAAGGCCGTGATGGACTACCTGGATTTCAAGAAGTTCGACGATATTCAAAACCAGGCATTGAGCCGCCGTCTGTATGGGCAGATGCTGCCGATTGATAAGGAATTGGTTCAGCGCCATCTCAAACAGTTGCGCGAATCGGTCCAAATTCTGCGTGGTTTGGGTCAAACGGAGCGTGAAAAGTTTATTAGCGACTATCACATCTATGGGCTGGCTGAACGCTACCTCCAACTGGCAATCGAGGAGTGCTTGCAAATCTGTGGCGTCCTGATTGCGTCGTTTGGTTTGCGCCGTCCAGAGGGGTATCACGAACTGTTGAGTATCGTGGCATCTCAGCACATTATCCCGCAAGTAATGGCCTATCGCCTGGAGATTCTCACGAACCTGCGGGATACCCTGGTGCATGACCCAGGCACTCTCAATCACGACCTGCTCTATGATCATATACAGCACCGGCTCGACGACCTGGAGGCATTTGCTGATACAGTAGAGGAGAAACAGGCACGGTAAATTAAGATAGAGTGCCAGGAACCAGGGCGGAGGCAAGCTCCCCCACCCTACCCTACTCCACCCCCACCCCTACACTCCCACATGCGTGAAGACGTTGAGCAGGTCGCCCAGGTGCTCAATGATCAAGTCGGGTTGAGCATTGCTGGGTATCATGTTGAGCTTCCTGGCACGACGAGAAGCATATGCTAGCAAGAAGCCCTCTACTCTGGAGTGTGCTTGCAGTTCGCCTGTGCTTGCGTTGTGCACAGTGTGCCGATCCGGCGGCTCCTGGTCACCAGGATTCGTGGCTGTCAAGGTTGCTCGTGCCTCGGCCCAAAGGCGAGGTTTAGGTTTCCACACAGCGATCATGCCGAGCCGTTTGGCTCCTCCCACGTCCGCACCGATGGAATCCCCAACCATGACGGCTTCTTCTGGCACAGCATTGAGTGCTCTCAGAGTGTGTAGGAATAACTCAGGATTCGGCTTTCGCAGTCCCACATCTATAGAGACTGCTATATGCTTGGGGTCGATGACGGGGTAGATCCCCATTATATAGAGATCCTCCTGAAAGGATGCCCCGCCCCAGTGTCGATTAGTCACGATTCCTAGCGAGAAGCCACGCGCTTTAAGCGTGTTTAGTGTGGAAAGCGTGTCGTCATACAGGGAGCGCCTCTCTGGAATGCGCACATTTAGAGCCTCGAAGACGCGCTGGCTTACTGAACGATCTACGGGTGGAAAACCGAGACGGTGCAATGCGTGGGTGGTGACAACGGCTACATCTGGTTCCACTTCGGGGTTGCGACGAAGCGTATCTCGCAACTGTTGGTTCACCATCTCGCGGAGGCGCTGCCCCAGGATTGTCTTGTCGATAGGTGGCAATGGCGTGGGAGCAAGCAGGTCACTGAGGATGGTGGCGGCGCGATCATTGATTGTCTGCTCGATGGCGCTGTATTCGATGGGGTCAATACTCCCCCACAGGGTGTTACCCAAATCAAAGAGCACATAGCGGATAGTTCGTCCTACCAAGGCGTGTTTCGAGGTCAGGTACATACTTCTCCTTCTTTGATTTGGATGTTCTTTATCAACCTATTCTCGCGCTGAACGCAGCGCATTTGCTTGCGCCATGGCTGCGGTAGCCTCCTCGGAACGCCCCATCTCCTGGAGGATCTGCGAGAGGGTCTCGTAAGCAAGCGTCATGGAAGGGTCCAGAGCAATGGCTTGCTGAGCCATTTCGAGAGCTTCATCATAACGCTTCACCTCACGCAGGGTATCGGCCAGGTCGTTATAGTAGTCGGCATTGAGTGGGTCGCTCTCAATGGCATACTGGTAGTTTTCAATAGCTTCGTCATGGCGTTCGAGTTCATCGTAGGCCGTCGCGAGCTGGTAGTAGCCCTCCGGATCATTCTCGAACTCTGCTAGCAGGGTCTGACAGGTCGAAATAGCCTCTTCATAGCGTCCCATAGCGTTGTAGGTCTCGGCAAGGCCAGCATAGGCAGCCGCCACATCATCCGGCAGCAGTTGGTCACGGGCATCAACCAGGCCCTGGTAGATCGTCCTGGCTTCTTCAAAACGTTCAGCCTCTAAGTAAGTCTCCGCTAAACTGAAGCGTGCACTGGAGCGGTTTGGATCAAGTTGTACAGCACGTTCATAGGCAGTAATCGCCTCAGCAGTATTGTTCTGGAGGGAGCGCCAGGTACCAAGATGTTCCCAGGCTTCAGCGTCATCTGGCGCTATTTCTACGATACGGGCATACATTTCCGCTGCCTGGTCTCGATCACCCATTTCTTCGTAGACTGAAGCCAGCATGTCATAGCCGGTGCGGTCTTCAGGATCAAGTGCAAGCATCTGGTTAGCAACAGAGAGGGCCTCATCATAGCGGCGCATGTCGAGGTACAGACTCACAAGTTCGCTGTAACGTGTGGTATCCGCTGGGTTTTCGTCTATGCGTCGTTCTTGATCCATAATACGACGCAGTTGGTCATTTACGCGTTCACGTACGTCCCGCAAGTTATCGGCAGCCTGAGTGTTGTCGGGGTTCAAGATGAGTGCTTGGCGGTATGTCTGGATGGCGTCCTGATACAGGTTCTGGGCACGATACGTGTCCCCCAGGCTAAGGTAGAGTTCATCGTCCTCGTCATCCAGTTCCAGGGCCTGCTGAAATGTTTCGAGCGATTCCTCATACAACCCCACTTCGCCGTAGAGGTTGCCCAGGTTAATATATGCCTCGATCAGTTCGGGATCGAGGTCAATGGCTCGCCGGTAACCAGCAATCGCCAGTTCCGAGTCGCCGTCTCGACCGCGATACTGCAGCGCGAGTGCCAGGTTGTAACGAGCGCGAGCATCACTCGGATCCACCTCTACCGCACGCTCAAAGGCATTGACTGCACCCTCGTAGTCTCCTTCACGAACAGCGGCATTGCCTTTGTCCGTCCATTCCTGTTCTTCCTGGCTCTTTGCTTGAGTTGATGTGCCATTCTGGCTGGCACTCTCGCCATTATGCTGTATTTCATCCATAGTCTATGTTGATTCTCCTTTTGAAGAGTAGTCTTTCAAGTTCTTCGCTAGTATAGCATGCTTTGTTTCTGCTCGCAATCTAATAGCTGTTAATGAGCTTTCGCAGACTGCGCGAAAAACATAGCTTTCAAACGTCAATATTTGTGAAGCAGGCACTTCCCTGTCCGTTTCGGATATGTTATAGTGCATATTGTACTCTACCATTGAAAAAAAGATTCCCTGATTACACATTTTCAAGAGTGAACAAGTTAACAGCACTTATGCTCTGATGCTGGTATCCTAAGGGTAAGGAGTTTGAGTATGCACATATGCCTCATCATGGACAATCCAGAAACACCCAATCATCCGGTTATTGCCGTGGCATTGCAAAAGCTGAGCGCCACACACACCGTGCGATTGCTGGACGTGCGCACGCTGACAGGCGCTGAAGCTATTGCACAGGAGGAGACGCATCCACAGGCCGATCTTTACCTGCTGAAGTCGCACGCACCACAGGCATTGGAGGTAGCCCACTACCTGGAACAACACGGCGCATTGGTGGTCAATAGTTGGGAGTCATCATTAGCGTGCCAGGACCGAGTGCTCATGGCAGAACGCATGCGTGAGGCTCATCTCCCCTGGCCCTACACCTGGAGCTTTCCCTCCCTGGAGAACTTATTAACGCGCCATGATCTGCTCCCGACCTTACCCTTTCCATTGATCATCAAAAGCTACTACAGTCATCGCGGGGACCTCGTGAGTAAGGTGCATAACGTTGAGCAATTACAAGCATTAGCCGTGGAGTGGAGCCAGGAGCCGGTTGTCCTGCAGGAATTCGCGGCCGGGGACGGCTGGGATATCAAGATGTGGGTCATCGATAAGCAGATATTCGCCGCACGCCGTCGCACACCATTAGAACCAAATGCACCCAAGCAAGACTTTCCCATTCCTGCGGCGGAACTTCCTGCGGATTGGGCACATATCGTGCTAGAGATTGGCCGCGTCTTCAGTTCTCGATCTTCTAATCTGCGTCTCTACGGCGTCGATCTTCTTATCACTGAGAAGGGACCTATCATCGTTGATGTCAATTCATTCCCAGGTTTTCGCGGCGTACCCGGTGCTGATAGCGCACTGGCGGACCTGGTAGAACGCATAGGTCGGGTGGGCAAGGAAAGGGAACCATTAGCATGAGCACCAACTATTCGCACGACAGCCTTTCTATCATGGAACTCCCTTCCATCGTCACACATCTCTTCGAACGTGCTCATCGTCCACTCTTGCCAGAAGCACGGGGGCCGATTGGGCTATTTGTACGCTACCTGCGGCGCAAACCGGCACGGGGTCTGGCTGTCATCTACCATGTCGATGAGGTGCAGCGCAGCGGCTCGACCCCGTCCCAGAGAGCACATGCCAATGATGCTCACCGATCAGTCAGCCTGACTTTCGACGAAGAAGCACTGGAAGGCGCACATATTCGTTTCAGTGCTGCGCAGGCGCAACAAGCACCCGTTGAGGTAGAACCATCAAACGTGCTACGCGTGCAAGACCTGGGTATCTCGGTACAAGCCTTTCCCGCCGATGACGGCTTACCCACGCTGGCAGCGAGTTGTGACACCTCCGAGCGTGGCCCATTGTTTGAGGCACTACAAGCAGCAGCGCAAGCGCAGCTGGGCAACCCGGACTGGCGGCTGGTCTCGGCAAGCGCAGAACCTGTGCGTTACAAGCCTGCTAACCGCTGTGTCATTCGCTACCATCTCATACTTGAGCATCTCAATGGTGAAGATCCCACGCTGAAAAACCTCACCCTCTTCGGCAAGGTCTATGCTGACCCTGGGCAGGCAGCGAATGTCCAGGCGATGCAGCAGCAACTGTATGATGAACAGGCAAGTGCCAAGGGAAGCAACGCTGGGGACCAAACTGTACAGTCGAACCCAGCATCGCCTATGCTGCCACGTCCGCTTGGGATCATCAAAACGCTTGGGTTGACGTTCAACCAGGCTGTGCAACCAGCCACACCAGGGGAGACGATGCTCACGGGAACCCGCGCATTGCGAGCGCAGGTCGTGCGAGGACGCGGCGGAGAGATCAGCGGTGTGGTCACACCAGACGAAGAACTGCGCATCACAGCAACGGCTTTGGCTCGCTTGCATACCAGTTCGGTTCATCCGAAAGAGAGCGCTCCACGTACAGGAGGGAAAGAAGCCAAACGTGCGCGTGAGCGTGCTGCACTAATTGCGGCGCATAACCCGGCACAGGCGGAGGAGACACAACGACTGGCGAGGCAACTCGCCGCCCGCCTGGAGGCTCTCCAACCCGATGCCTATCGCCCGGCGCACGGCGGCTTCAAGGCCAGCCAATTGCTCTTTCACTCTCACCAGGTTTTTGTGGTAGACTTTGATGGGTTTTGTCTCGCAGACCCCGCGCTCGATGTTGGTTACTTCCTTGCCTATCTGCGCCCGAGCGGGCTATGGTACCATCGTGCAGGTATGCGTCAATGGTTTGAGGCCGCAAAAACGATATTCGTCAATTCCTACCGACAGGCTATGCTCGAACGGAGCATAACGCAATCTACTATCGATGGCATCTTAGAACGTTCGCAGCTATATGAGGCTGCACTGCTCTTCAAAATCGCTACTCGTCGCGTCAATCGTCTCAATAGTTCACGTCCTAAAGAACTCTCGGCTATGCTCAGTGAGATTGCCGCATGCCTATAAGGTGAGGGGAAAACAATGCTCTTCCTATTCCTGTTCCGCAAGCTGAAGGGATATCGTTTTCTGGTCTTTCTTATTATGATAATGACTATTATAGTAGTCGAGTCTGAAATCTTACTTGGACTTCCACTCAAGTATATTCCCGACAGATTCACCAATTGTCTCGACCCAGGCCAGTTCAAGGATCCAAAGACTTCCCTGGTAACATCCTCATGGGTATCGGACCTCATAAATCCCTTCATAACTCCGTTTGATCAAATTGGCGGCCAACAACAAGACTCAAAAGCTGACCTACAAGCATGCCAGCAGTCTCTGAAGTCGAAAAATCCTCCCTTTCCACAACATACAAAGATCGGTGTAGCCATTTTTTCAGTTTTTATGCTGCTCGTATTGAGTCTGCTGGGTGCAGCCGTGGCCTATCTTCAGTTGTTCCTTGTTTCTTTCATTGCCCAAAATCTGACGGCACGGCTACGCAAGCAACTCTTTGCCCACCTGGAACGCCTGACCCTGGATTGGTATGGCAAACAGAAGAAAGGTGATCTCATTCAGCGCGTCACAGGCAACATTGCTGATATCGAGAAACTCGTCACCGACGGCATGGTCGACTTGCTCGGCGGCATGCTCACACTCGTCAGTGCCATCGCTGTGATGGCTGCTGTTAGCCTGCAATTTACATTGATCTCCGTTGTGGTCCTGCCAGCGCTGATTGTGATTGTCTTCGCGTATACCACAGGAATCAAGAGAGCGGCGAAAAGGGCAGCGAAGGCCGCGGGGGAGGTGGCCGATGTGGCAACAGAGGATGTGGGAAACATCACCGTAGTTAAGGCCTTCAACCTCGAAGATCGCGAAGCGAGGCGATTCAACCAATATGTCAACAAGAACCGCGAAGCTGGGCTGCGTGCTGGCGGCTTGCAAGCGCAATTTACGCCACTTGTTACTATTTTTGTAGCAGTAGGCACCACCATTATTCTTGGCATAGGAGCATGGGTTGCAGCAGGCAAAGATGCATCAATCTTCGGGCTTTTCATCATTCCGGCCGGTACTGTCACTATCGGTACGCTGATTTTGTTTCTTAGCTACCTCAAGCAACTCTACCAACCCATGAAAGACCTCTCGAAGTTGACGAATGTCGCTACTGCTGCGGCTGCCGGAGCCGAACGCATAGAAGAGGTGCTTGAGCAAGCTCCAGAACTGACCGAGAGTAAAATACCGTACAATGGCCCATTGAGGCTCAGAGGTGACATCACTTTTGAGAATGTTTTCTTTGGCTATATGCCAGAAAAACTTATTCTCACGGGCATCAATCTGCCTATCCCAGCCGGCAAGAAGGTGGCACTCGTTGGATTGTCGGGCGGTGGCAAGACGACGCTGGTGAAACTTATTCCTCGCTTCTACGAAGTAACCCAGGGCAGTGTGAAAATTGATGGCAGGGATAATCGCTTGTATCCGCTCTCAGTGTTACGCCAGAATGTCAGTATGGTGCTGCAAGATTCCGTGCTTTTCGAGGGAACCGTGCTTGAAAATCTGAAGATTGCGCGACCAGAAGCAATCATGGATGAGATTATTGACGCGGCTCAACAAGCACAGATCCATGAGACCATCATGAGCTGGCCCGACGGTTACGCTACATTGGTACGCAATCAGGGGAAGAACTTCTCGGGTGGGCAACGGCAACGTATGGCCATTGCACGTGCCATCTTGAGCAAAGCACCAATCCTTATTCTGGACGAACCGACCGCCAGCCTGGATGTTGAGGCGGAAGCAGAGGTCTTGAATGCGCTTGATAAACTCGTGGTCGGACGCACGGTGCTGATAATCTCCCACCGACTGAGCACACTGGGCCAGGTCGATGAAATCATTGTGCTGAAAGATGGACACATTGTTGAGCGAGGCCCCTACAAAGATTTGAGGCGTGCAGGTGGCGTGTTTGCCGACCTGCTCAAGCAGCAGAATCGTTACAATGTTGAAGACGTTGGAAAGTCGATTGTCGCTTCTCAATACCCGCATATAGCAGTGGGCCAGGGACTGCGCCAGGTTCCATCGGCTGCACCACGCATGCCGGTGACGCCCCTGCCTCCGCAACCTGTACCTGTAGGTCAGCCGTATCGGCCTGCTCCGGTGGCAAATGGCGCTACCCCAGGAAGAGGCTACGCCCAGAATGGCGGACAGCAGAGACAGGCCCAGGCGGGGAATATCCCGCAACAAGGCTTCCGGTCAGGCAATGCCCGTGTGCTGGTCGAGATAGATGGGAAAATCATCAGCGAACGGCCACTGAATAAACCAGTGCTCACTGTGGGCCGTCTTTCTTCCAACGATATACCGGTGCTTGTTGATCGCGTTTCACGCCGCCATGCACGGATTCGCTGGGAGAATGGCACCTGGCTGATCGAGGATGCGGAGAGCCTGAATGGCATTTCTTATCAAGGTAATCGTATCGATAGTCGTGTACTGGTGAATGGAGACCGCATCATGCTTGCTCCAAGAGCGATTTTACACTTTAAGGCTAGGTGATACATCTGGCGACTGTTCACCACTGCAACCTATAAGGTCAGGAGAAATAAATGTTTTTTGGATTTCTGCTCCGCAACCTGAAGGGGTATCGTTTCCTACTAGTTATTGCGGTACTTATGGCACTTTTACAGGTGTCCTCTAATATTGTAATTACTCTACCAGCCAAGTTCCTTGGTGATGCGCTTCAAGCGCACAAAGATCCGCAGGCAACCATCTTTCCTGACTCGATCCAGAACGCTTTTATCGGCCTTTTTGATGGCAATGGAAAAACGCTGGGTCCGCATCAGATGCATACAGCGATTGGCGTCATCCTAGCCTCGGTCGTCATTCTTATTGTCTTCTCTGCGTTGAGCGCACTGCTGGCATACATTGAACTTTACCTCGCTGCCTTTCTGGCACAGAACCTGAGCGCGAGATTGCGTAAGAATCTCTTCGAACACCTGCAGCGCCTGTCGCTTGATTGGCACGGCAAACAGAAGAAGGGTGACATCGTTCAGCGTGTGACGGGCAATATTGCCGATATTGAGAAATTCATGACGGATGCGTTGGTGGATTCGCTTACCGGCATTCTGACCGTTGTGGGTGTTATTGTTGTGATGTTCCGCACGGACCTGGGATTTACATGGCTCTCGTCCGTCATCATCCCTGCCCTCGCGCTGAGCATCTACAGCTACCAAAAGTCGATCAAGGCAGCAGCAAAAAAGACCTCCAAGTCTGTTGGGCAAGTGGCCGATGTGGCAGTAGAGGATGTGGGAGCCATCACCGTCCTCAAGGCCTTCTCGCTTGAGCAGCGCGAGGCCGACCGCTTCGGCAAATACGTTGAGCAGGCTCGTGAGGCCGGGCTGCGTGCCGGTGGCCTGCAAGCACAATTCAACCCTGTAGTGACCATTCTGGTCGCACTCGGCACTGCCGCAATCCTCGGCGTTGGAGCATATGCTGTAGCTGTGGGACATGCACTTCCTTTTCTATTCGGCATCACCATCCCGAGCAACCTAACGAGTTTTAGCCTGGGCTCTGTGACCCAATTCATAGCATTGCTTGGCATGCTCTTCCAGCCCTTCAAGGATCTCTCAAAGACATCAGTTGTCCTCAACAACGCATCAGCTGGGGCCGAACGTATCCAGGAGGTGCTCGATCAAGCCCCAGAAGTGCTTGAGAGCAACGTTCCTTACACCGGTCCATCCAGGCTGCGAGGTGACATCGCGTTTGAGAATGTCCTCTTCGGCTATACGCCAGAAAAGCTTATACTCAAAGGCATCAATCTGCATATCCCCGCTGGCAAAAAGGTGGCGCTCGTAGGACTGTCGGGTGGAGGCAAGACGACACTGGTGAAGCTCATTCCACGCTTCTACGAAGTGACCCAGGGCAGTGTGAAAGTCGATGGACTCGATAGCCGCATGTATCCGCTCTCGCTATTGCGCCAGAACGTTGGTATGGTCTTGCAAGAATCGGTGTTGTTCGAGGGAACCGTGCTTGATAATCTAAAGATCGGGCGACCGGATGCTACCATGGAAGAGGTGATCGATGCAGCCAAACAAGCGCAAATTCATGATACCATTATGGAGTTCCAAGATGGCTACAATACGATGGTTCGCAATCAGGGCAAAAACTTCTCCGGTGGGCAACGCCAGCGCATGGCCATTGCACGCGCCATCCTGAGTAGAGCGCCAATCCTTATCCTGGACGAACCCACCGCCAGCCTGGATGTCGAGGCTGAAGCAGAGGTCTTGAATGCTCTGGATAAGCTGGTAGTTGGACGCACGGTGCTGATGATCTCCCACCGACTGAGTACACTGGGGCAGGTCGACGAAATCATCGTATTGAAAGATGGACGCATTGTTGAGCAAGGCACCTATAAGGAGTTGAGGCGTGCAGGTGGTGTGTTTGCCGGCCTTCTGAAGGAACAAAACCGTTATAATGTTGAAGACGTTGTTGGTAAGTCGATGGTTGCTTCTCGCTTCGCGGATATTGCAGGAGACTATGGACCGCGCCAGGCCCCACCGGCTGGACCAAGGATGCCAGTAGCGCCTCCATCCCCACAACCTGTTCCTTTAGGGCGTCAGAACAGGCCTGCAGGGGCGGGAAATGTTCCCATACCCGTAGCAGGGAACTATCCACAGAACGGCGGCCAACAGAGACAAGTTCAGGCGGGAAATATCCCACAACAAGGTTTCCGGTCAGACACTGCCCGTGTAATGGTCGAGATAGATGGGAAAATTATCAGCGAACGGCCACTGAATAAACCTATACTCACTGTAGGCCGTCTTTCCTCCAACGATATACCGATACTCGCCGATCGCGTTTCACGTCTGCACGCCAGGATTCGTTGGGAGAACGGCACCTGGCTGATTGAGGATGCGGAGAGTTTGAACGGAATCTCCTATCAGGGAACGCGCGTCGATCGGCACGTACTCGCGAATGGAGACCGTATCATGCTTGCTCCAAAGGCAGTACTACACTTTAAGGCGGGGTGATAACTGGCACAGAAACACATCTCACGACTGTTCACTGGAGTGCAGTGGGAAAACGAGCGGAGGATCCTCACTCTCAGCTTCAACTCAGGTCCGTCTCAGCTTTGCTTCACATCCCTATACTATACTTTCCATAGAGCAGAGGAATACTCGAGCAGGTACAACAACAGGTATCCACAAGGGGCCTCCCCACGAGAATTGATACCCCTGCAGGAATCGGAGGAATAGTGATGAAGGCGCACATTCTAATCGTGGATGACGACCCGCGTATCACGGGCCTGGTGCGACGCATCCTCGCCTACGACGGCTATAGTATCGCCGTCGCAGTCAACGAGGCGCTGACCCGAACGCTGGAGCATCCACCCGATCTCATTGTGCTCGATATCATGCTACCGGGGCTCGATGGGCTGGAAGTGACCCGGAGGCTGCGCGCCGCTGGTGACAACGTGCCGATCCTCTTGCTGACTGCTTGTGATGCTGTGATGAACCGGGTTGAAGGTTTCGAGACAGGAGCCGACGACTACCTCGTCAAACCCTTCGCTCCGGAAGAGTTGCTGGTGCGTGTCAAGGCACTGCTTCGGCGCAACCAGGCGGAGCGCCATGAGGTGTTACGCTATGCTGATGTCGAACTGGATACAGGTACACGCGTAGCACACCGTAGCGCGCGAGAGATTGAACTCTCGCCCACCGAGTACGAGTTGCTCGCACTCTTTCTACGTCGTCCGCGCCAGGTGCTCACCCGCGAGATCATTCTGGACCGCGTCTGGGGTATTGATTTTGAGGGCTCATCAAATGTCATGGAAGTCTACGTGGGCTACTTGCGTGCCAAGCTCGAGGCCGCGGGCGAGCCGCGCTTGATTCACACCGTGCGTGGGATAGGCTACGTCTTCAAGGAGTAAATTATCAGGTGCGGCATTGAGCCTGCTGACCTGTCGCACATCTTTGAACGCTTTTATCGTACAGACCGCGCACGCACACGCCAGGGCACCGGGTTGGGGCTTTCCATCGCACAGACGTTGGTGGAGCAGCTCGGTGGCCGCGTCATTGCTGAAAGTATCCCTGGCAAAGGCAGTACGTTCAGTATCTGGCTTCCTCTCGCGTGAGTGCACCTATCGCTGTTGCCCCTGGGCTTTGTCGCACGAGAGCAGCATGGCATCATACCCTGGGCCGAGAGGAAGATGAGGTGAAGAAGGGAACAATACTGGCACGCAGCTGACTATCCTGATAGCTGACCTGACAGGGTAGGAGATATAGTTGTGGTATAATTATCACGAACGACTCGTAAAAACAGGGGGATTTCCATGCCTCGTTGGTTCTATGCCTTGCTCATCTTTTCCGTCGCAACGCCTCTCATTTCGCTATTCCGTCTCCCTCCACTGCTGCTGTTTCTACTGGCGGGTCTGGGCATTCTTCCGCTCGCAGCGCTCATTGGAACCTCGGTTGAGCACATTGCTGAGCATACGGGGGAGCAGGTCGGCGGGATCCTCTTCGCCACCTTTGGCAACGCCACGGAACTGATCATCGGCATATTCGCCCTCAGCCAAGGGCTGGTCGATGTCGTGAGTGCCTCCATCATTGGCTCCATTCTGGGCAATTCCTTACTCGTGCTGGGGGTTGCTGTTTGTGTGGGCAGTGTCAAACATGGACGTTTACCATTTGAGGCTCGTTCTGCCAGTATCTATGCCTCGCTGCTCGCCCTGTGTATCGGTGGCCTGGTCCTGCCAACGGTCGCCGAACTCCTCGCGGCTCGTGGGCACCAGCCCCAGATCTTCGAGCGTGGAGTGGCACTCTCTGATTTCATCGCAGTGTTGCTGTTGCTGGGCTATCTCGCATCGCTCCTCTTCAGTGTTTTTCATGTAGGTGACAAAGGCGGTGAAGAAGAGGTTGAGCCCCTGATGGGAGCACGCTCAGCGGTGGCTATTACACGATTACTGGCCTATCGCCAGTTGTTGGCAACCAGTGCTGTGCGCGGGAAGAGCGGCATGTTGCGCCAGATTGATGGCACGGTCGATGCTATCCTGGCGCATGAAAGTGATCAGCAAGCAACGCCTTCCGGAGGAGAAAGCGGTCTCCAGGTGGCTCCCCAGCAAGAAGAGCCGGTGAAGGTTGCTTCTGGGGAGCAGGCTCCAGCATCCGATGAGCCTGCTCGTGTACCCAAACCCCAGCAGAAACACCCCTCCCCTCTCTGGCGGGCGTTGCTGTTGCTCACCGTCGCAACCGTCGGGGTGGCCGTGCTCTCGGAGATCCTGGTGAGCTCCATTGAGCCGCTGACGGAGGCTTTGCACTGGAAACCAGCCTTTGTGGGCCTGGTCTTCATTCCCTTAATTGGCGGGTTGCCAGAATACTTTAATACGATTTCGATGGCACTTGACAAACGGATCAATATGGTCCTGGCGGCTTCTGCCGGGTCCTCGATCCAGATCGCGCTGCTTATGGCGCCCATCCTTGTGCTGGTCAGTCTGCTGATGCCCAAACCCCTTGACCTGGTGTTCAGCGTGGTCGAGTTAGCGGTGCTGGCATTAGCGACCTTCCTGTTCGGTGAGATCACCAAGGATGGTGAGTTGGTGTGGCTCGAGGGCTTCCTGCTAATCCTGCTCTACACGATGATGGGCGCTACGGTCTTCTTGTTCGGCTCATGATGAGCAGGCTGCTTCTGCTGTATACATCCTGCAAAACGCTCTGAAGTAGGTCAAATCAGCAGAGCAGAATTTTACTTTCTAACCTGGTAGGAACTGGCCTCACTTGGCTCGAGTTGCGAAACGCCATGTAAATTTATTAGCAAAGCTTTACCTGCAAGGAAAACTCTGCTAAAATAAGCACAAGCTATCAGATCATCCCCGCCTGGAAGGCAAGGAGGGCTTTATGGGGTTCCTGATTCGATTTTTGTTCACCAACCTGAAGGGCTATCGTTGGCTGGTTCTGCTGGCGATCCTGGTGTCGGTCACGCAGGTAGCCTGCGATCTTGGTGCGGCCTTTCCCATCAAATTTATTACCAGCAAGGTCAGTAACACGGGTAACGACCCATCCTGTATGTTTCCGTTTCTGGGAACGGGAACACCTGGCAATACTGGGATTCTCAGCCTATTTGACAATTCTGCAATCGACCCATCGCTCAAGTTCGGACTACCGACCGCGTCACAATGCCCGGCTACACCGGGTAATCTAAGCTCAATCGAGAGCCCAGTCAAGACTCAGCATAGCGTCATTGGTGTGATCGTCTTTTCGGTGATCCTGCTAATTCTGCTAGCGACCATCAGCGCCATCCTGGGCTACTTTGACCTCTACATCGCTTCTTATCTCGCACAGAACCTGAGCGCGCAGTTACGTACGACGCTGTTCGAGCATTTGCAGCGCATCTCCCTGGACTGGCACGGCAAGCAGAAGAAGGGTGACCTGATTCAACGCATTACAGGCAACATTGCCGACATCGAGAAACTGGTCACCGATGGCCTGGTAGACATACTCGTCGGCAGCTTGACACTGTTTGGCGTTTTGTTCATCATGCTGAGAATAAGCTGGCAATATACGGTCCTCTCCCTCGCCATTGCCCCCTTCCTCTTCATGATCACCATTTACTATACCGGCAACATCAAGGCGGCGACGAAAAGAGCGGCCAGGGCAGCAGGTGGGGTAGCTGACGTTGCAGCAGAGGACATCAATGCCCTCACCGTAATCAAGGTCTTTACCCGAGAAGAACGCGAGGATAGACGCTTTGGCGAGCGCGTGAGTCAAACACGGCGTGCCGGGCTGCTGGCCGGTTTTCTGCAAGCGCAATTCGCTCCTATCGTGGCCATTCTTCTGGCGATCGGCACCGCCGTTATCATTGGTGTGGGCGGATATGTCGCGGCAGGCAATCCTTTCTTCTTAGGGCGTGTTCAGTTCATTGGTCCAGGGGCCATCGATGTGGGTACCCTGATCCTGTTCCTGCTGTTCCTCAAGGTGCTCTTCCAGCCCATGAAAGACCTGGCGAAGCTGCTCGGACTGGCGAGTATTGCAGCATCCGGTGCTGAACGTATACAGGAAGTGCTGGATCAGGCACCAGAAGTGATTGAGACTACGGCCCCCTACTATGGTCCGCAAAAGCTGAAAGGCGAGATCACCTTCGAGAATGTTGTCTTCAGTTATTCGAAGGAACGCCCCGTCCCCGTCCTCAAGGGTATTAATCTACACATCGCCGCCGGACGCACAGTGGCCCTGGTCGGGCTCTCCGGCGGAGGCAAAACCACCCTGGTTAAGCTGATCCCGCGCTTTTACGAAGTGACCCAGGGCAGTGTCAAACTTGACGGCGCAGATAATCGCTTGTATCCACTCAGCGTCTGCCGCCAGAATGTCAGTATGGTGTTACAGGACTCGGTGCTTTTCGAGGGCACTGTTCGTGAAAATATCGCTATCGGGCGACCGGGAGCCAGCGAAGCGGATATTATCGATGCTGCGAAAAAAGCGCAGATGCACGAGACGATTATGAGTTTCCCAGACGGGTACGATACGTACGTACGCGAACAGGGCAAGAATTTCTCGGGCGGCCAACGCCAGCGCATGGCCATCGCACGCGCCATCCTGCGCGATGCTCCCATTCTGATCCTGGACGAGCCGACCGCTAGCCTGGATGTCGAGTCCGAAGCCGAGGTCATGAATGCTCTGGATAAGTTGGTCGTCGGGCGTACGGTGCTGGTGATTTCCCATCGACTCAGCACACTTGGCAATGTTGATGAGATCATTGTGCTCAGTGGTGGGCAGATTGTTGAGAAAGGGACTTATAGAGAGCTGAGGCGGGCGGGTGGTGTGTTTGCCCATCTGGTTGAAGAGCAGAACCGCCATAGCCCAGAGCAGGCTGAAAAGTCGATCCTGCGTTCCGCCTTTGCGCCTCTACCGATAGACTTTGAGCTGCGGCAGGTTCCACCTCCGTCCGTACCCCCGCAGTTCCGGCCTACTCCAGCTCCGGCCAGGCCGAAGCCTATACCCCCTCCCGCCAGGCCGACGCCTGCTCCCCTGGCACCGATCAGTGGCGGTAATGGTGGTTTCCCAAGAGACAGGGGGGATGGTGGAAGACCAGGGCAACTGCCGCAGACCGCACGGGTGCTGATTGAGATCGATGGAAAAGTCGTTGGCGAACGCCGGCTCGATAAGTCCTTACTGACGGTCGGACGTCTCTCCAGTAACGATGTACAGGTACCGTCTCAGCGCGTCTCACGCCTGCATGCGAGGATTCGCTCGGAGAACGGGATCTGGTTGATCGAAGATGCGGAAAGCTTGAATGGCATCACCTACCAGGGGAATCGTGTCGATAGGCACGAACTGAGAAATGGTGATCAAATAACGCTGGCACCAAAGACGGTCCTTCGCTACGAAAGCGTGTGACCGACCTTGGGCAACCATGAATCATTGCGCATTTAGGGGCTTTGCCCTCAAATGCGCAATGATTCACCTTACGCACCTACTACGGGCTCCGTTCCGTTTGGATTGTATTGTACGACGCGCAGGACAGGCCTATTACCCAGACTCGCTAGCGGTACGTAAATCTCTATATTTTGTGTGTTCTCATTAATAGCAATCGTGTGGTTGCTACTACCGCCTACGTACTGATAGCCCAGGCTTGCCCACTTCCCTGGACTTTCATCGAAGATCGCAATTCCCACAGTGCATCCAATAAAGAGCAGGTGCGATGGGTGATCTAAGCGTGCGATGTCGCACGTGGACGGTGGGAGCCGCAGGAGCACTGCATCCGGAAATGGCTGCAAGGTTCGCAAGTTGACACGTGCGACATTATAGGTTTCCCTACATACAACGAAACCGATTTCCTGGTCTGAATCCACGACAAATCCATGGGGACCCACGCAGGTGTCTGGTAGTTTTATCTGCGAGATAACTTTAGGAATGGGCAGGGTTGGATCGATGACGTCGATATACGAAGGCGGCGTCACCGGAAGAGGCATCAAATTCTGATCGGGTAGCGGCCGCGTGATCACGAAGACGCGATGCGAAGTGATATCGTACTGCACGTGTCCAACGTCATCGCCAAATGGCTTATGCACACCGATAGGAACCTCGGTGACGAGTTTGTTGTTGAGCACGTCGATGACGGCCACGTTCCGGTTTGCCAGGGCGACGTTCAGGTCGCTCCGAGAGATTGGGGCTCCGGGATCGCTGACGAACATCCTGTGGTCGACCGGGTCATAGGCCATGGCGTCCGGACTGTCTAACATATTATTGAGTGGAATCTTAACGGTCTGAAGTGTGTGCTCGTTAATGCCGTAGATGATGCTGTCATTGGCGTCACTGGCATAGACCCACCCCGTGCCGGTAGCCACGGCGATGCCGGTGGTCTGTGGAACATCGACGAGTCCCACCACCTTACGTTGCAGGGTATCGAAGACAACGATGTTGCCATCGTGCTTCTCATCGATGGTATCGCCTGCTGCCGCCGCTCTATCCGCAGGTGGCCCGCTATGGGCAATGAATAATAAGTGGGTTTGTGGGTCAAGCGCCTGGAAGTCAAAATGGTCAAAACGCGCCGCCAGGCCAGGCATCAGAGGGTTCTGGCTTGTGGGATTAGCATAAGCCAATGCGCTGGGGAGTGGGATATCTTCTACTACTTTCAGGCGGTAAAGAGGAACAGGTGTAGTGAAGCGGATCACCAACGTGATAATGAGGAACGCCAGTAACCCGGTACTGAACACCCACATGAGCCACCAGCCAAGACGGCCTGCCCCCGATCTCTGCGGCGGCACTGAAGTAGGATTTGCGACCATGGACCCCTGCCTTTCTCAATGCGGTCATACAGGTTGTGTGAGCTTTTAACATAAATTAAGAACGTTTAAGGACATCGTTTGTTGACCTCAGCCTATTATATCAAACTGCTGGGCTCTATCCAAGTGTAGGGACATCTTGCACTTTCTCAGGCGATGAGCGGCAGGCCCAGCACGAAGAAGATCATGAAAACAGCCTGCAATGTCGCAAAGAGGCTCATAATCAGGAAGTGGCGCGTTGGTTGTTCATCGTGATTACCCCACAAAGCCAGGAGTATCAATGCGGGAAAAATGACCAGGTAATAGCGGCTTAAGCTGTTAATGCTAGCTGTTGAAAGCGGCATCAGAACCAACACGAGCGCGTAGAGCGCGTAGATCATGGGCAGCCTGCGCAGCGACCAGGCAGTGAAACCGAGAAAAACAAAGATCACTATGATATTAAGCAGCCAGAAATTCCAGTTCAGCGGATTAGGAGATTGTGGGTGACTGAGCGCATAGACAAGTAACTGCCAGGGAGGTTCAACATAGCGTCCCCATCCTACGTGATGATTATGAATTGTTGCCAGTAAATCCCCTGTTTTTATTTTCGAGTAGATTAAGAATGGTACCAGGCCAAGAGGAATGAAGGCAACCGCAACGAGATTGGACCAATTGCGGAGTTCCAGTGCTGCCAGTGATGGCCATCGTAGACGCGAGTACAGCCAGGTGTGTACTTTCTCCAGTAGTGTCATACTACTCATATCGGGCAAAGGGAAATAGCGATCGCTCAGAACCTGCCAATATTCCCATGCAACAGGCACAATGAGTAGAAACCCCTGTATGCGGGCAAGTGAGGCTACTGCACCGCATATACCTGCCAACCACCAACGTCGCTGGCGCGCATAGTAAATGCAAGCTATAGTGCCGGCCAGAAAAACCGACTCAGGGTAGATCGCTGAGAGGTAGAAGCTCGTAGGAAAAAGGGCTAAATAGAATACCGTGCGAGAAGCAATGCGCGAACCAAATTCACGACGTACCAGCAGGTAAAGATAGGTAACTGCCACCAATCCTGCTATATTAGAGACCACTATACCTGCTACGTCGAATGCTGAATCACTGCCTCCAAAGAGATGACCAAAGGGGTAAATGAGCATGGGATAGAGTGGAAGAAATATCCAGTTCGATGTTGTATGCAATGTACTGGCAGCCCAATAGCCATGCTCGGCAATATCGACGTAGAATCCAGCATCGAAGTGTTTCCACATCAGCCAGAGAGCATCGGGGAAATGCGTGTTCAAATCGACTGGGGACAGGAGCGGATTACTTTTGAGTAAAGGCAAAATATAGAAATCCGCCAGTAATCCTACAAGGATGAGCACCAGGCGTGTCCCCAGGTAAGGGAGGAGTGCCTCGTGCCATATGGAGGTAATGGAAGCAATGGCACTGGTGCGTTGGATAGACGAGGTTGGTAGTGTAGCGGCTTCTCTCTCTTCGGTAATCAAGTAATATATCTGCGCCTTTCTCATTACGCTGTCATATCATGTGAGAACGTTTTGTACAACCCAGAGTAACTGATCATTACCCATAAGTCTGCAAGGCTGGAGTTGACACATATGAAAAGTATTCTTTGCAAGGAAAATAACTATTCAAGGGATTGTTCGCCGCTTGCGAGAGCAGTCCCTTGAATAGTTACTCCTGATCTTAACTCGGGCAGAGGAAACTCTTCGTAAAGAGGAATAAGCCCTACAACTCCTTTAGGACACAGTAATGGTTGCGACCATGTACGGGTGAATGGTGCAGTGATACTTGAACGTACCAGCCTGGGTGAAGAGGAACATGAAGGTCTGACCCTTTGCAATGGGACTGGCAGTGTTGAAGACACCTGTATCACTGGTAACTGTATGCGTGGCATCACTCGTATTGGTCCATATGACCTGCGTCCCTACCTTAATGTTCAATGTGCCAGGCTGAAACGAGTATTTCTCGTTTTTCTCAACAATCTTCACGGTGACAGTCGCGACCGGTGTTGTGATCGCGGTGGGCGAAGGCGTAGGGGTAGGGGTAGGGGTAGGTGCCGTGGTCGGAGCTGTAGTAGGAGTAGGTGCCGTAGTAGCGGTACTTCCACCGCATGCAGTCAGGACCATAGACATTGTTACCGCTAACGTCAGCGCAATCCACCAAGGCCTTGAGAAATACGTTTTCATGAAGAAAACCTCCTCCGTATTCGATATAATTATTGACAAAAGCTAATCCGTTTTGCCGGCGCCTCTATAAAGGTGTACGGAGGGAGGTTACATAATATGGAAGCGACCACTCAGGTGGGAGTTGTAGAGTCTGCTAGAATAGGACCATGACAGCAGAAGTCTTCGCCATGTTACATCCTCAGCCCAACCCATACTTATTGCAAAGCTCGGGATAGACCTCTTCCAGGTGATGCTCCGCTACAACCGCATCCACCTTGTCCTGCTGCTCCTTGCGTGCCGGATGTCCCAGGCGCAGGTCCAGGGCAAGAGCATGCACCCAGCAGTCGAGGGTGTCACGATAACGACCCTGCATGGCGTACAACTCGCCCAGGCGGCGTAGGGTCGCACAACGTTCGGCCGGGGTATCCAGGTCGGTGGCAATGACGAGTGCATCATGATAGTGGTGTTCAGCCTCATCAAAACGACGCATGCCACGCGCCACATCACCCAATCCTCGCAATGCACGCCCTTCGATCTGACGAGATCCCTGCTCCTGCGCGATGGCTAGAGC
>Ga0137388_10000310_pt1 | contig 26056 bp, 23 predicted proteins | sample 15con2h14AmetaG_FD_104644 | JGI IMG/M metagenome (GOLD analysis project Ga0137388, IMG submission 104644) | Vadose zone soil microbial communities from Angelo Coast Range Reserve, California, USA - 15con2h1.4A metaG | ecosystem: Environmental > Terrestrial > Soil > Vadose zone > Saprolite...
AAAGCCCAAAGCCGCCACCGCCCTTGCCTACCTCGGCCAGACCCTGAACCAATCCGTCAAGATTGTCCAGGACGAATACGCCAACGTTTTTGGAGGAGATGTCTGGCGCAGAAGGGTGGCCTCCTGCCTCGAACCGCCGCCACCTGCTCCCAAGCCCGCTTCCCGTCCGGCCCAACCCGCGCAACAGGCATCCTCTCCTTCACCTCACCCGGACTCCAAATCCGGCAACTCCGAGTCCTCTTCCTAGAGGGCAGTCATTCGTCTGGCCCCGGCTAACTGGAGCATGCTTGCGTACTGGCAGGTCCTTCGCGTCTGGCGTTCACCCCGTCTCCGGTCGGGCCGAGCTAGACGGAGCCGACTGCTTTACCTTTGAGGAATTTAGTGTCGGCAGCCAGGCCGAAGGCTTCCAGGATGTTGGCTTGCACTTGCTTTGAGAGGGCGTTGATCTCGTTGACACCGAAGTCTTGGGGGCTAATCAGATACCTAAGCTGCTTCTCGCCCGCGGGAGTCTCGATAATCCGCAGAACCGTGTCCGCGACTTCCTGAGCGTTGCCGGCCGTGGAGGAAAGTGCGGCCTGGACTTTCGCAGGGATCTCCTTGACAGCGCCATATGTATCGGTGCGGGCCTCGTCGGCAGCCGTCACTACACTGCCGAAAATAGGAGTCTCATATTGGCCGGGTTCGACGATCACGGACTCAATTCCTTGCGCGGCAAGTTCGTAGCTGTACGACTCGGCTAAGGCCTCGAGTGCAAATTTGCTGGCGCAATAGAAACCCATGGAAGGGGCAAGGATGCGGCCGGCGGCGCTGCTGATATGGATAAGCACACCGCTGCGTTGACGCCGCATGTGCGGAAGCACGGCGCGATTTACACGAACCACTCCGAGAAAATTGGTGTCCATGAGACGTTGCGCCTGTTCGGTGGTGACAGCTTCCGCCAGCCCGGAGACGACGTAGCCGGCGTTGTTGATGGCGACATCGATGCGACCGGCTCTGGCGATGGCGGCATCCACAGCCCGCCCGACCGAGGCGTCGTCGGTTACATCCAGTTCAAGGACGTGTATTGGCAGTGAATCCTTTTCCGCGAGCGCACGGATTTCAGAGGCATTCTTGGCATTACGGCCTCCAGGGTCCCGCATCGTCGCGAAAACGGTGTGCCCTTTACGCGCCAGGGTCTCGGTGAACAGTCTGCCGAAGCCGGTGCTGGAGCCGGTGATGAGAATCGCTTGCTTGGAATTCATGAATATCCCTCCTCGTGACCCTACTGTGAACCAGTTTGACGCCGGAAGTAAAACGATTGGTTACAAAAAAATGGCCCCTGGTAACCTCTGCAGAATCAACACTTGCAAAAGTGTATCAAAACAAACAACTTGACCCTTTAGAATCAACACTTGATGAAAAAGGGGGGGATGGGGGGCCCAGAAATCTGGCGTTCCTCACTCCGACAAAGTGATCTTGCGCTCTGCTGATGAAGTGGATTGCGCCGCTTCTCCTGGCCGCGTCACGTACACCGCCAGCAGCAGACTCGCCCCCAAAAGTAGCGCTGCCAGATAGTACGGCGCTCCGGACAAGTGAAGCCCGTACCGCGGCGAAATGGCAATCGCGAAAACTTGCGTAAAAAGAACCGGGCCCGCCATCCCCGTAATCGCGCGAAGGGAATTAATAGCTCCTTGCAGCTTGCCTTGTGAAGATGGATCCACATGCCGCGCCATCAGCGACTGCATGGCGGGCGCCGCGATGCCCCACAGCGCAATGAAGGGAATCACGGCTAGGATCATCCATCCACGCGACACGAGAGCAAAGCCCGCGAAGCCAATCGTGCCGAAAAGCAATCCCGAAAGGAGGCTGCCGCGTTCCCCGAATCGCTTCACGAACGGGCCAACGAGTACGCCCGAAACAACTGCGGCGCATACACCGACCACGGCAAGGGAAAGCCCAACGTCGCGCCGGCTCCACGCGTAGCGATATTCCGTGTAAAGCGCCCACATCGACGGAAGCGAGTTATGAGCGAGGTAGTAGAGCGTAGTGACGACGGAAAGTCCTGCCAGTTCCGTATGCGAGCTCAGCAGCCGGAGCGATCCCAGCGGATTCGCCATGTGCCACGCGGATTTGGCGCGGCGTTCCGGCGGCAGCGATTCCGGTAGCACGAAATAACCGTAGAGGGCGTTGCCAAAACTCAACGCTGCCGCGGCCCAAAACGGAAAGCGCAAATTCATGTTCCCGAGCCAGCCGCCCACCGCAGGCCCAATCACGAACCCCAATCCAAAAGCCGCGCTGACTAGGCCGAAGGGCTTGGCGCGTTCCTCCGGCTTGGTCACATCGGTGACGTAGGCAAAAGCCGTTGACACATTGGAAGTGGTGACGCCGGAAATGATGCGGCCCATCAGCAGCCATCGCAGCGACGGAGCCACCGCCATGAAAACGTAGTCGATGCTCAATCCGAAACATGAAATCAACATGACCGGACGCCGGCCAAAGCGATCCGACCACGCCCCCAGGACGGGCGAAAAAATGAACTGCATCGTGGCCCATGCAAATCCGAAATAGCCGGTGACGCTCGAAGCACGGGCAAAGTCTCCGCCCTCGAATTGCCGGATGAGGTCCGGAAGGACCGGCGCGATAATCCCGAACGCCACCATATCAAACGCCACCATAACCAGAATGAAGACAAAAGCGGCCCTTCCAACGGTCGGCGTGGGAGTAGTGGTGGGTTCAGCCATCAGCAGCGCAGCCTGTTAGACCTCGAGAATCACGGGAAGAATCAGCGGCCGCTTGGAAGTTTGCTTGTTGATGTAGCGCTTCAGGTCCACGCGAATTTTTTCTTTAATAACGCCCCAGTCGGATTTTTCTTCCGCGTTTGATTCTTCTACCGTCTTCATAATCACCAGCCGCGCGCCAACAATCAGTTCTTGGCCATTGTCGCTCATCAATCCGCGCGTCACGATTTCCGGATGCGATTCCATTTTTCCGGTGTGCTTGTCGATCGCGATGATCGGCACGACGATGCCGTCTTCGGAAAGATGCTTGCGGTCGCGAATCACCACGTCTTCAATCTCTTCAAGCGAACCGGAATCCACGCAAACACGTCCCGCCGTCACCGGCTCCAGCCGCCGGACCCCATCCTCCGTAAACTCAATCGGCCGCCCGTCTTCTAAAAGCAAAATTTCGTTCGATACGCATCCCAATTGATGCGCCAGCGCCGCGTGCCGGAACAAGTGCCGGTACTCGCCGTGCACCGGAATAAAATATTTCGGCTTTACCAGTTGCAGCAAAAGTTTTTGCTCTTCCTGGCTGCCGTGCCCGGAAACGTGAATGGTTCCCGCCGAATTGTCGTAATACACCAGCGCCCGCCGCCGGAACATGTGATCCAGCATCCGGAAAATGGATTTTTCATTTCCCGGAATAATGCGCGCCGAGAGAATCACGCTGTCGTTTTCATCCACCGAAACGAATCGGTGATTGTCCACCGCGATCCGCGAAAGCGAAGACATCGGCTCCGCCTGGCTTCCGCTCGCCAGGATAACAATGCGCTTGGGATCAAATCCGCGAATGTCCTGCGGCCGCACCACCATCCCATCGGGAATGCGCAGCAATTCCAGCGAATGCGCAATCTCCACGTTGTCCACCATGCTGCGCCCGACGAACGCCACCTTGCGGCCCACCCGCGAAGCAATGTCAATCACCTGCTGAATGCGATGAATCGATGAAGCGAAGCACGACAAAATCACGCGCCGCGGCGCTGACCGGCACAACTCTTCAATCCTCGGTACGATGGCCCGCTCCGACGGTGTGAATCCCGGGCGCTCCACGTTCGTCGAATCGCTGAACAGCGCGAGCACACCCTCCGCTCCATACTTCGCGAACGAGTGCAAATCGAATGGTGCGCCACCCACGGGAGTTTGATCGATCTTGAAATCCCCAGTGTGGATCACCACGCCGAGCGGCGTTCGAATCGCCAGCGCCACGCAATCCACCGTGCTGTGCGTCACCGAAATAAACTCCACTTCAAACGGCCCAATCTCCACCAGCCGCCCGGGAATCACTTCGCGCAACGTCGTCGAATCCAGCAGCCCCGCTTCATCCAGCCGCTTTTTCACCAGCGCCAGCGTGAACCGCGTTCCGTACACCGGAACATTTAAATCTTTCAGGATGTAAGGCAGCGCGCCGATGTGGTCTTCATGCCCGTGCGTCAGCACAATGGCGCGAACATGCGCGCGATTCTGTTTCAAATAAGTTATGTCGGGAATGACCAGGTCCACGCCAAGGAGTTCCGATTCCGGGAACATCATGCCGGCGTCGATGACGATGATGTCGTCACCGAGCCGCAGCGCCATCATGTTCATGCCAAATTCGCCGAGGCCACCCAGGGGAATTGCAATGAGGGATTGCGAACTCTTGCTCAATGACGCGTCAACTCCGGGACGCAAACGAGAATCGTATCACAGGACGATAGCCAGCTACGTCCCGAGCACACCGATGCATCAGGTTGCGGAATGCGAATGGCTCAGCGGTCCGAACTGAAAAGATGCGCAATGGAAACGAGAATTACGGCGCCAAGCGTGGCGGCCGCGAGCGAATAGAGAAATCCGCCGCCGAAAATTCCCAGCTTAATGAAAAGCCATCCGCCGATGTACGACCCGATCAATCCCAGAATAATATCCGTGATGCAGCCGTAGCCGCGGCCGCGCGCCAGTTTTCCCGCCAGCCACCCGGCCACCAGGCCAAGGAGCAGCCACGAAACCAGGCTGTGCGTTTGGAACCACACCTGAACAGTCCGTTGCGTAATGACTTGTGCGGCGAGCATGAAGCCTCCTGAAAGTGCACCGATTGTATCTGAACCGGCGCGCAAGGCAATGAATCATCTGGACTGAGGAGAGGTTCTCTCAGCGTGGCGCTTCGATTCGCTGCGCTCGCCCAGGACTCGTCCCGCAAAAACATACAGGATGCAAAGGGCGCACATCCGTTATCGGATGCCCGGTTGCTGCTGGGTCATGCAGTGCAGCGTGCCGAGGCCGAGGACAAGGTCGCGGCAGGCGATGCCGACGACTTCACGGTCGGGGAAGAGGCGCGCGAGAGTATTTAGCGCGACGCGATCGTTCGAATCGTTGAAGGTTGGCACGATCACGATTTTGTTGGCGATGTAAAAATTGGCGTAACTCGCGGGAAGGCGCTGGCCGTCGAAATAAACGGGCTTCGGCATCGGCAATGTTTCAACGCGAAGCGGCCGGCCATCTTGATCCTTCATCGTTTTCAGCAACGCTAGATTTTCTTGCAGCGGGGCATAGTTCGCGTCGTTCGAATCGTCCTCCACGATAGTGACGACGGTTGAAGGGTTCACGAAGCGCGTCAAGTCGTCCACGTGGCCGTGCGTGTCGTCGCCGGCGATTGCGTTTTTCAGCCACAGAACATTTGTCACGCTAAAATAATCGCGAAAGACTTGTGCGTAATCGTCTTTGGTAAATCCCGGATTTCTTTCCTGCACTTTGCTCAGCAAGCATTCTTCCGTGGTGAGCAGCGTGCCGCGGCCGTTGACATCGATGCTGCCGCCTTCGAGGACGACGCGGCGGCCTTTGTGTTCCGGCTGCCAGACGCGACGCTTCAACTTTTGGTTGGCTTTAGTGACGACGGCGGCGTCTTTCTTGTGATTTGGATATTTGGCCCAGCCGTTGAAGACGAAATGGTTGTAGGCGACTTCATCGGATTCGTTTCGAACGCAGATGGGTCCGGAGTCGCGCATCCAGCCGCGATCCGTGGGCACGCGGAAGAAATCGACGGCATCGAGATTCGCGCCGGACTTTTTCAGGATGGATCGAACTCGCGATTCGGCGGCGCGGTTTTCGACGAGGAGATAGACGCGCTCGACTTGCGACAAATAGCGAACGATTTCGGCGAAAGCCCAGGGAATGGGCGTAAATTTTCCGGGCCAATCGGTTAACTCATGCGGCCAGCCGAGCCAGGTGGCTTCGTGGGGTTCCCATTCCGCGGGCATGCGGTAGCCGAGGGCGTGCAGCGTTTTAGTTTGAGTGAGCGTCTTCATTGGGAAAAAGAATTTAACACAGAGGTCACGGAGGACACAGAGTGCACAGAGAAGACCGTACTATTTGTCGCCGAGCCAGCGGTTGAGGATGGGATGGTAGGCGTCGATGCGGCGATCGCGCAGAAAGGGCCAATCACGGCGGGTTTCTTCGCTCTTTGCGGGGTCGCATTCGACGACGAGGATTTCTTCTTTGTCGTTCGAAGCTTCGGAAATGATCTGGCCGAAGGGATCGGCGACGAAAGAGTTGCCCCAGAATTCCAGGCCAGCATCGCCGTTTTCCGGTTTGCCTTCGAAGCCGACGCGATTGATGACGGCAGCGTACACGCCATTCGCGATGGCGTGGCCACGCTGAATGGTTTTCCATGCGTCGAGCTGGGCAGCGCCGAATTGCGCTTTTTCGTGCGGGTGCCAGCCGATGCTGGTGGGGTAGAAAATCACATTTGCGCCGCCGAGAGCGGTGAGGCGAGAGCCTTCGGGATACCACTGGTCCCAGCAGATTTGCACGCCGACGCGGGCGTACCTGGTGTCAAAATTCGGAAAGCCAAGGTCGCCGGGAGTGAAATAAAACTTTTCGTAGTAGAGCGGATCGTCGGGAATGTGCATCTTGCGGTATTTGCCGAGGAAAGACCCGTCGGCATCCAGCGCGGCGCAGGAATTGTGATAAACGCCGGGGGCGCGGCGTTCGAAAAGGGAAACAACCAGGGCGACTTTTTTCTCTTTGGCGATTTGAGCGAGCTTTTCCGTCGTTGGACCGGGGACGGCTTCGGCGAGATTGAAGAGTTCGGCATCTTCGGCGCGGCAAAAGTATTCGCCGTGAAACAATTCGTGGAGCGAAATGATTTGCGCGCCACGCGCGGCGGCTTCGCGGATCTTTTCGACCGCTTTCGCGAGATTCTCTTCCGCGTTCTTCGTGCACTTCATCTGCACGAGTCCGATGGTAAATTTGTCAGCCATGAAATTTAGTTTAGCATGAGCAGGAAAGAAAATATTTGCGCGCGTTTTGTAGTATCTTTTGCGCGGTGTTTATAATATCAATCAGCGTCATGAATGCGCGTTTCGCGCTTGCAACCAAACTTTAGCGGTAATTCCGGATTTATTTTCGTCGAGGAGAAGCGATGGCGAAGCAGCGAGAGAAAACCGTGACCGGGAGAGTGCTGCACGATCCGGTGAAAGACAAGCTCCGGCCGATGTTTCCTCTGGATTTGTCCAAATGCCGCACCGTCGACGAACTGGTCCGCGCCATGGGAGATACGGCGTTCACCGGGCGGCAGATCGGGGACGCAGCGGACGTATTTGAGCAAATGGCCCGCGACAAGGATTGTTTTGTGGTGATGACGCTCTCGGGTGCATTGACAGTTGGCAAGATGGGGCTAGTTTTTTGCGACCTGATTGAGTCGGGCATCGTCAAGGCCATCGTCTCGACCGGCGCGCTCATGGCGCATGGACTGGTGGAAGCCACGGGTTACTCGCATTTCCGCTATAACCCAAATATGGACGACAAAGAACTCTTCCACGCCGGGTACAACCGCGTGTACGACTCGCTCGAGCCGGAAACGAATCTCGATCACGTCGAAGAGGTGATGGACCACATTTTCACGGAATGGAACGCGGAAGACACCGCGTGCAGCTGGAAGATTCACCAGCGCATCGGCGAGTACCTGAACAAAACTGCGCAAGGGCGAGGAATCCTGAAATCCGCCTTCGAGCATAATGTTCCTATTTTTGTTCCCGCCTTCAGTGACTCGGAGCTGGGCATCGATTTTGCGCTGCACAAGATTGCCCGCCAGAGGGATAAGCGGCCGCTACTGCGCTTCGATCCTTTCCTGGATTTCGAGAAGTTTGCCGACACCATGCTAGCCACGAGGCGCATGGGGATTCTGACGATCGGCGGGGGAGTGCCTCGGAATTGGTCGCAGCAGTTTGGGGTATACGCCGAACTGCTGGCACGGCGCGGGTACAAGAAGATTCCGCTGAAGCGGTACAACTATGGGGTGCGCATTTGCCCGGAGCCGGTCCATTGGGGCGGCTTGAGCGGAAGCACTTACACGGAAGCAGTATCCTGGGGAAAGTTTGTGCCGCCGGAGGAAGGCGGGCGTTTCGCGGAAGTTTTTGATGATGCCACGGTTGCGCTGCCTTTGATCGCCAGGGCGGTGCTGGAGCGCATCGGGTATTTCAAATAGCATGCAAAGCATGGGCAGTGGGATTCGCAGATGAGGAATCGGCAGGCGGAGGTCGCAATGCCAACTGCAAAACAAGCAAAAATGCCTCCGTTGTATGACGCGCATCCAAGCTTAGCGATGGTGCAGAAGTGGCTGGCGGAGCTAAAGGAAAAAACGGGGCGTTCCATGGAAGAATGGCTCGCGCTAGTGAAGAAGGAAGGGCCGAAGGACGAGAAGTCTCGGCGCGAATGGCTGAAGACCAAACACAAGATGGGCACCAACAGTGCGTGGTGGATCGCGGAGCGAGCGGAAGGAAAGGGCTGGGAGGAAGATACCCCGGAAGGGTATTTGAAAGCCGCCGTCGCTTATGTCGAAGAGCAGTACGCAGGTCCGAAAGAGAAGCTGCGGACGATTTATGATGAGTTGCTAAGTCTGGGCAAATCGCTTGGCGATGATGTTAAGGCTTGTCCGTGTAAGACGATTGTGCCGCTCTATCGCGAACACGTATTCGCGCAAATCAAGCCAACAACCAATTCGCGGATTGATCTAGGACTCGCGCTTACTCATTACAAGGGCAAAATGCCAAAACGCATCATTGATACAGGTGGGGTAGCGAAAAAGGACCGCATCACGCATCGCATTGAAATTCCAGCAAGGGAACAAATCGATGACGAAGTGAAGAAGTGGCTGAAGACGGCTTATGACCTGAACACTTAGACTTTTCTAGGGTATTTCGAGCCGCGTGCCGGCTCCCGCGTAAAGATAATCATCGCCGAAGGCTTTTTGCAAACGCAGAAATGCCGGTTCGCCGGTGCAGTGGCCGGGGGCGACTTTATCCAGCTTCCACTTATTCTTGAGCGAATCGACGAGGCGGTCGATGTCGGGCACGGATGTCCGGACGAGGTGCAGGCCGCCGAAAACGATGTGCGTGTGCGGGTCTACGGCGCTGGCAGCTTGCAGTATCTCCTCGATGCCGGAGTGCGAGCAGCCATCGACCAGAATCAGGCCGTGCGGTCCTTTGATGGCGAGAGTGAGCTCGGGGAGCTCGAGGGTGCGCGGAATACTGGAAACGGTGTACAGCAGAAAAATGCCTGGAGCGACTTCCGTGAGTTTATCGACGAGGATGAAGTGGCCCGTATCGTAGAGTTTGCCGGAGCGGAGATGTTCGGGATAGGTTCCGTCGAAATAACGCATTTTGGCGGGCAGGGAAGGCTCGGGCCGGTAAAACACTTGAGGAAATTCTGAACCGCCAAAACCGTTGTCGCCATCGGCGGGGACGTACACGGTGACGTCCGGATTGATCTTGAGGAGATACTTCAGGCCGGAGGCGTGATCGGCGTGACGGTGAGAAACGACAGCGAAGTCGATCTTGGTAAGGTCAACGTTGAGGGCCTTGACGTTGTGCTCGAAGATTTCGGGGTTGTTGCCGGTGTCGAAGAGGATGCGCTTGCCGTCATGTTCGACCAGAGCCGAAAAGCCCCAGTCTCTAGTGAGCGCTTTGTTATCGGAAAACGCGTCATACAAAATCGTAACGCGATCCTTGGTTTCAGCATGCCCAGAAATTGTGAGCAAGAGAGAAGCTAGCGTGAGCCGGAAGAATCTGCGAATGGCTTTCATCGAGCGCCTCCACGGAAAGAGTCAGTAAGGGACCTCAGTCGTCTTCGCCGATGAGGATGGCGGCGCCGAGGACGGTGGTCCAGAGGCCGCGCTTGTCGCCGACGGCGGATTGCGTGACATTCATGGTGCGGACGATTTTGTTGGAAATGCGGTAGACCTCTTTTTTTTCGTCGAAGGACAAATCCGGGTCGAATTCCACATTTAAAGTGGTCGCGAGCATTTCGGCAGCGAGCTCTTCGGCATATTCGCCGGCGACTTCTTCGGTTTCACCGAAGGAATGATGCTCGGAGAGATATCCGTACATGGATTTGTCGCTGGGCAACGCAAGTCCGATACTGGCGGCGATGAGGCGGTGCGCTTCCTTGGTGGAATTTTCGCTGATGACGGTGAACGCGACTTGTCCGGGCTTGATGTGCTTCAAACCTTCGCTGCGCGAAATCAATTTGCAGTTGGGGGGAAAGATGGAGGAGACGCGGACGATGTTGCACGCGGCGATGCCTGCGTTTCTGAGGGCGAGCTCAAAGCTCGAAAGCCTTTCACGATGTTTGCCGACGCCTTTGGTGAGGAAGATTTTCTTAGCAACGAACGCCATGGTGCCGGTTTGCCGGGCCTCCGTGAGTAGGGTGGGTTTGAAAAATTTTCCCGCTGTGGAAAAGTAACAAGAAGGTATTGCAGTGTCAATTCAATTCCGACCCTGAGCGTGGGAGAAGCGGAAAATTATGAATGCGCGATGACAACTCCAGTGAGCGTGAAAGCATTATTCGCCCGCGACGTGGCGGAGCATTTTGCTAAGAGGCTTGCACAGCGCCAGGATATTTCCGAGGTCTTCTGCGGTGAAATCGGGCCCAGCGCTATGCGGATTTGCGCCCTTGCGGCTGACTTGAATGACGCCGATGACCTTGCCATCGAGCAAAATCGGCGCGCTGATCATTTTCTGGATGGCTTCGGCGGGTTCGTTGCCGATCTTGATGCCTTCGAAGACAGTGGCATGACGCGCGGCTACAAAATTATTCTCGATTTCGGGCCGGCTGTCGCGTGCGGTGCGCGCGGCGAGGGCCGAATTGCTGGACAGCGGAATAAAACCGACATTTTTCAGGGCTTCCGGGACCAGAAACTGCAGGTGGCGCCAGCGTGTGGAAACCGCCAGGATGGCCACTTCTTCATTTCTGACGCCCAGATTCCTGGCGATTTTTTCCGCTACGGTGGAAAGAGAGATCTGCAGGGCGTCGCCCTCGATCGTGCCGAGAGAATTGGCGATGCGCTCCATCTCCGAGACCAGATTCAGTGTTGTGTGCATAGTCATTATATGAATGTTGCGCCCAGGCCGGGAGAGGTGTGGCCCAGCGAATTCCAACCATCAAACTACTATTTTCCGCCACTGCTGCCGTGGCCGCAAGAAGATTTCGAACTGTTTGTGCCCGCTGAAAGAACAGCTCAACTTGCATCGCCGGAATCATCTGCCTATACTGATTTCGCCGCGGATTCTCAACGCTCCTCGCGAGTCATTCAGCGTGATCCGGCCAGGACTTTCGCGGCGGAGAGGGCATGTCTTCGACGGCAACCGAGCCTGATACGAGTTATCTCCTCAGAAAGCTGCATTCCTTCACGGGCGTACTTCCTGTTGGCGCATTTTTGGCGGAGCATTTCTGGTCTAACAGTTCCGCGCTGGTGAGCGCGGAGAAATACAATACAACCTCGCAAGAGCTGCAGACCATTCCGTTCCGATTGATCGTGGAATGGGGAGCGATTTTTCTTCCTATGCTGTTCCATGGCGGGTATGGGATTTACATCTGGCTGCGCGGCAAATCTAATGTGTCTGCGTATCCATGGGTAGGGAACTGGCTCTATGTGGCGCAGCGGTACACGGGTCTTATCGCGTTTGCGTACATTGGCTGGCATCTTTATACCGAGCGCTGGCTGACGCATGGGCGTTCAACGTACGCGAACGTCGCTGAAGACATGCAGAATCCATGGTACCTGACGTTTTTTGTTGTCGGCGTGCTCGCGTCATCGTTTCATCTGGGTGTGGGGATCTGGAATTTCCTTTGTAAGTGGGGATTGGCGGCTACCGTCAAGGCGCAACAAGCGGCGGGGCGGTTTGGCGCGCTGGTGGGAGTGGCGTTCAGCGTGGTGGGGATCCTGATTATTATTAGCTTCCGGTACGATTGGCATCCGTTCTCGGCTTACCTGCCAAACAAATGAGACAGCCAAAAATCATAGTTGTGGGCGGTGGTCTGGCCGGCCTGATGGCAACAATCCGCGTCGCGGAGGCAGGGATACCGGTGGATCTTTTTTCGATTGTGCCGGTGAAGCGTTCGCATTCGGTTTGCGCGCAGGGCGGCATCAACGCGGCAAAAAATCAAAAAGGCGAAGGCGACACGGTTGATAAGCACTTTGATGACACGATTTATGGCGGAGATTTTCTGGCCAATCAGCCGCTGGTGAAACGGATGTGTGAAGCGGCGCCCGGGATTATCGATCTGCTGGATCGCATGGGCGTGATGTTCAACCGCACGCCAGAAGGATTGCTCGATTACCGGCGATTCGGCGGGACGCTTTACCATCGCACCGCTTTTGCCGGAGCAACTACGGGGCAGCAACTGCTCTATGCGCTGGACGAACAGGTGCGGCGGCATGAGGCTGAAGGCAAGGTCAAGAAATTTGAAGGCGCGACGTTTCTGTCGGCGGTAATCGATGAAGGCGGCGTGTGCCGCGGGATCTGCGCGATGGATCTGCGCACGATGGAAGTGAAAACTTACGCGGCCGATGCGGTGATTTTTGCGACGGGCGGGAACGGCGCAATCTTTGGGCGATCAACGAATTCGGTAGTGTGCACGGGGTCGGCGCAGGCGGCGCTTTTTCAGCAGGGCGTGGATTACGCGAATGGGGAATTCATCCAGGTGCATCCGACGGCGATCCCCGGCGAAGACAAGCTTCGGTTGATGAGCGAATCGGCTCGCGGCGAGGGCGGTCGCGTGTGGGTGCCGCGTAATCCCGGGGAGAAGCGCGCGCCGAGAAACATTCCTGAGGGGGAACGATTTTATTTTCTGGAAGAGTGGTATCCGAAGTATGGCAACCTGGTGCCGCGTGACATTGCCACGAGAGCGATTCACCGCATCGTGTATCAGGAAAGATTGGGCGTTGACGGGCAGCCGGCGGTATACCTGGACGTGACGCATATCCCACGCGAAACGCTGGACCGCAAGCTCGAAGGGATTTTGGAAATTTACGAGAAATTTCTGGGCGTTGATCCGCGTGTTGAGCCGATGAAAGTTTTTCCGGCCATGCATTACACCATGGGCGGAATTTGGGTGAATGGCGAGGATCAGGCCACTAACGTTGCCGGCATTTATGCGGCGGGCGAATGCGAATATCAGTATCACGGGGCGAATCGCCTGGGGGCGAATTCGCTGGTGTCCTGTATTTTTGGCGGAGGAATTGCGGGTCCGGCGGCGGTGAAGTACGCGAAGAATCTGGAAAAGGGCGCGGAGTCCACGCCGTCCGCAGTCTTTGATTCCGAAAGGAAACGGCAAGAAGAAAAGAATCAGAAGCTCATCAGCCGGGACGGTTCAGAGAACCCCATCACGATCTGGCGCGAGCTCGGAGACCTGATTACGGAGCACGTGACCGTCACGCGCATTAACAAGAATTTGGAGATGACTGATGGGAGGATTCAAACGCTGCAGGAACGATACAAGAAGATCAACTTGAGCGACCGCACGAAGTGGTCGAATCAGACGCTGAATTTCGCGCGCGAACTGGAAAACATGATTATTCTGGCGCGGGTTATCACGCTCGGCGCGCTGGCGCGCAATGAATCGCGCGGGGCACATTACAAGCCGGATTTTCCCGAGCGCGACGATGCGAATTGGCTGAAGACCACGCGCGCGAAGTGGGTGAACAACGACGTCAAGTTGACGTACGAGCCGGTGGACATTTCTTTGATCAAGCCGCGTCCGCGACGTTACGACGCGGCGAAGTAGAAGTGGTTGCTCTGGTCTTCGGGCTCTAGGCAGTCGATGGTCGAGGGACTATGGCGGAAACAAAACAGGTCATCGTCAGAGTGAAACGACAAGCGGGGCCGAAAGAGGCGGCGCGCTGGGAGGAATTTTCTCTCAAGTGGCGGCCTTCGATGAATGTAATCATTTGTTTGCGCGACATCGCGGAGAATCCCGTGACGCGCGACGGTAAACAGACCACCCCGGTTTCGTACGATTCGAATTGCCTGGAGGAGATTTGCGGATCGTGCGCGATGCTGATCAATGGGAAAGCGCGGATGGCTTGCTCGGCGCTTGTGGATCAGCTTGAGCAGCCGATTCGAATCGAACCGATGTCGAAATTTCCGCTGGTGCGCGATCTCACGGTGGATCGGCAGTTTATGTTTGAGAGTCTGAAACGCGTGAAGGCATGGATTCCCATCGATGGCACTTACAATCTTGGCGAGGGCCCGCGCGTGGCCCCGGAAATTCAGGAAAAAGGCTACCCGCTTTCGAACTGCATCACTTGTGGGAACTGCCTGGAAGTTTGCCCGCAGGTAAATGAGAATAATCAGTTCGTGGGTGCGGCGATTATCAGCCAGGTGCGACTCTTCAATCTGCACCCGACTGGAGCGATGAACAAGAGTGAACGGCTTAGTGCGCTCATGGGTCCCGGGGGCATCCAGGAATGCGCTAACGCGCAAAACTGTGTGCATGCCTGCCCCAAGGGTATTCCTCTCACCGAGTCCATCGCCGAAGTAAACCGGGACGCGTGGAAACAGGCGCTTCTCGGCTGGCTTGTAGGGTAGACTCTCACCGCAATCCGTAACCTGGGGGAAATCGATGCGTCGTATCCTAGCTTTTTTGTGCGTTAGCTCCTTGTTGTGCGCCGGGTTTCTATCTTCCCGCCGAGCCTCTGCGGACGACATCGCAGAGCGCGCCAAGAGACTTCACTTTTCCTCCATTGTTCTGGACACGCACGACGACACCACGCAGCGGTTTTTCTCAAAGGACTATGATCTTGGCAAGCGCAATCCGGACGGCCACGTGGACATTCCGCGAATGCGCGAAGGCGGGATGAACGCGATTTTCTTCTCGATCTGGATCGACGGGCGCACCATGGGTCCGCCGGCGGTGCAGAAAGCGCTCGACCAGATCGATGCAGTGCATGAAAATGTTCGCAAGTATTCGAAAGACATGGTGTTCTGCCGCACGGCCGCCGAAGTTCGCGAGGCGCACAAGCAGGGCAAGATCGCCGCGCTCATTGGTGTCGAGGGCGGCCACATGATTGGAAATGATATTCGCGTACTGCGGATGTTTGGCGATCTGGGTGTTCGCTACATGACGCTATCGCATTTCTACAACGACGAATGGGCGGATTCCTCCACAGACAAGCCGGTTCATAACGGCCTCACAGACTTTGGAAAGGGCATTGTGCGCGAAATGAACCGGCAGGGAATCATGGTGGACATTTCGCATGTCAGCGACAAAACGTTCTATGACTCGCTGGAAGTCAGCAAGGCGCCGCTGATCGCGTCGCATTCCTCCTGCCGGGCGATCTGCAATCATCCGCGAGATATGTCCGACGACATGATCAAGGCGCTAGCGGCCAAGGACGGAGTGATCCAGATCAACTACGAGAGGAGTTTCATCGATCAGGCGTATAAGGATGCGTACGATAAGGTTTCCGGTGGCGTTGTGGCAGCGATGGAGAAGGTGACGAAGGAGTGCGCGGGCGACGAGGCATGTGTCGGGCGCGAGATTAAGGACCTTGAAACACAAATGGAATCGTCCGGCGCTCTGCCGCGGGTGAGTTGGGAGAAAATCGTCGAACATATCGACCACGCGGCGAAACTTGCGGGCGCGGACCACGTGGGCCTCGGGTCTGACTTTGACGGCGCCACCATGCCTGATGGAATGGAAGATTGCTCCAAGCTTCCGAAAATCACGGAGGCGCTGATGCGCAAAGGATATTCGGAAGAGGATATCCGCAAAATTCTCGGCGGCAACATCCTAAGGGTCATGGAACAAAATGAAAAAGTAAGCAAGGAACTTCTGGCGCAGTAGCGGAACTTCCCCGCAACGTGGAGAACGTGAGAGTTGAAATGTTGCGAACATTGCTCGCGTCAGGGCTTTGCGTTTCAGCCGGAGCCTTTCTAGCGGTGGCTATGACGGCAGACGATATTTCCGCGCGCGCTAAAAAGCTGCATTTCTCGTCCATCGTGGTGGACACGCACGACGACACGACGCAGCGGTTTCTGGACGGGAAGTTTGACCTCGGCACGCGCAGCCCCATAGGCAGCATTGACATCCCACGGATGAGAGAAGGCGGGCTCGGGGCGATTTTCTTTTCGATTTGGATTCCAAGCAAGATCACCGGGCCCGAGGCCGTGCATCGCGCGCTGGTTCAAATCGATGCCGTGCGCGAGCAAGTTCGCAAGCATTCGAATGATTTGGTTCTCGCCACGACCGCGGCCGAAGTTCGTGACGCGCGCAAGCAAGGCAGGATTGCCGCTCTAATGGGAGTGGAGGGCGGGCACATGATCCATTCGAACCTTGGGGTACTGCGCAGCTACGCGGCGCTGGGCGTGCGCTATATGACGCTAACGCACAGCGGGAACGACGAGTGGGCCGATTCTTCCACCGACAAAATGGTGCACAATGGCCTCACGGATTTCGGCAAGGACGTGATCCGCGAAATGAACCGTCTTGGGGTGATGGTGGACATTTCTCACGTCAGCGACAAGACGTTTTATGATGCGCTGGAGACGAGCAAGGCCCCGGTGTTTGCCTCGCACTCGTCCTGCCGCGCCATCTGCGACGCACCCCGCAATATGACGGACCAGATGATGAAGGATCTCGCCGCAAAGGGCGGCGTGATTCAGATCAACTACCACGTAGGGTTTCTCAGCCAGGAATTCCGCGATGCAGAGAAGGCCGATCCGGAGATCAACAGGGCCATCAGCTCGGAAATGATGAAAAGGTGCGGGGAGAATGAAGGCTGCCAGTTGATCGAAGGCGACCGCATCACGCGCGAGTATGTGGAACAGGGGAAACTCCCGCGTGTGGATTTCCGTAAAATCGTCGAACATATTGACCATGCTGTGAAGGTTGCAGGCATCGATCACGTGGGATTGGGTTCAGACTTCGACGGCGCCAACATGCCCTACGGCTTGGAAGACGCCACGAAACTGCCGAAGATCACCGAGGCGCTGTTGCAAAAGGGCTATTCCGAGGGTGACGTAAAGAAAATTCTCGGCGAAAATACCCTTCGGGTCATGTCGGAAGTAGAACGCGTTAGCCACGAACTGAATGGCGGGAAGTAAAGACAACAGGAACGATCGCGGAAACACACAGGGGGATGTTCAAAAATGAGACGTGTAAATTGCTTTGTCGCCGCTTTGGCAATGGGAACGCTTTTCTTGGGTTGTAAGGCGAAAGAGCAGACTGCGGAAGCACCGCCGCCGGAACAACCCAAGGCCGAAGCACCAGCCACACCAAAGGCAGAAACGCCAACTCCCGCTCCGGCGCAACCGGAGGCACCGGCTAGCGCGCCTGCGCCAGCGCCGCGTGCAAGCTATGACCGGGCACTGCTCCGGGCGTCGCTTCTGAAGGATAAAGCCCCGGAGACTTTCCAGGTGAAATTCGCGACCACGCGAGGAGATTTTGTTGTGACGGTGCATCGCGACTGGGCCCCCATCGGCGCCGACCGATTCTACAATCTGGTAAAACACCACTTCTATGACAACGCCAGCTTCTTCCGAGTGGTGCCTGGCTTCGTGGTGCAGTTTGGCATCAGCGCTTATCCGCCGATTTCGGCGGCATGGGAGAAGGCTAACATTCAGGACGAGCCAGTCACGCAGTCCAATAAGCGCGGGTACTTGACGTATGCGAAAACGAGCATGCCCAATACGCGCTCGACGCAAATCTTTATTAATCTGAAGGATAACGCCGGACTCGACAGGCAAGGCTTCTCGCCTTTTGGCGCTGTCAATGCGCAGGGAATGAAAGTGGTCGACATGTTTTACGACCAATATAGCGAAAGCAGCGGTCCTGACCAGGATCAAATTTCCAAGCTGGGTAAGCCCTATCTTGACAAAGGCTGGCCAAAACTGGACTCGATCAAAACCACGACGCTGATGGTTGCGGAAGCCAGGAAGCCCCAATAAAAACTTTACCTTCCATTGATTACTTTTTTGAATGTGATGCATCTAATCTTTGTAGGGCGGTCCCTTTGACAAAGGGGCGGCCGGGAAAGTATCCTCTACTTTGATGATGACCTGTTGCCAGCTGATGTGTTTTCCCTGCACGTGCAACGCTGCGTGTTGCACGACACCCATCTCTGGCCAGAGGAGTTTCCGGACTTAAGCTGTAGACGAATCATAAAGTTCCGAAGCCCACATGCCAGAGCACCTGGTTATGTGGGCTTTTTGTTTTGGAGCGAAGATTTTTCAAAGACAAGAACTTGGGAGCCCAGAATTATGAGTGTGGCAGTGTTAACTGAAGTTGAAGAACGGCACAGCCGCGAAGCCATCGAAGCGGAGATCGTGCGTTTTGAAGAGCGCATTCAACAGCTTCAAAGCGGCGCTATTACGGCGGAACAGTTCCGCCCCTTTCGTCTGAAGCACGGTACGTACGGCCAGCGGCAGCCGGGGTTCCAGATGCTGCGTGTCAAGATTGCCGCGGGAGTGCTGAAGCCGACGCAGCTTCGCGTCCTGGCGGATATTGCCGATGAATACTCGACCGGGCGCGGCCACCTGACCACACGAGAAAACATTCAATTCCATTTCGTGAAACTCGAGAACGTAGGCGCCGCGATGCGGTTGCTCGCCGATGCGGGACTTACCACGCGGGAAGCCTGCGGGAATACGGTGCGCAACGTCACGGCTTGCCCGGTGGCGGGGATTTGTCCCGGCGAGGCATTCGACGTTACTCCGTACGCTTTGGGTGTGTCGCGATATCTTCTGCGCCATCCCGATTTTCATGATTTGCCGCGGAAGTTCAAGATTGCCTTTTCCGGCTGCGAGGACGATGGCGCTTGCGCAGTTGCCGGCATCCACGATGTCGGGCTCATCGCGCAAGTGCGCGGCAGTAACGGCACGGCGCATCGCGGATTTAAGGTGCTGGTCGGCGGTGGGCTGGGAAGCTTGCCTACGGAGGCTGCGGTCCTCGCGGATTTTCTGCCGGAAGAGGAACTCCTCCCCACTATCGAGGCCATTTTGCGGGTTTTCACGGAAACAGGGAACCGCAAGAACAAGTTGATGGCGCGATTGAAGTTCGTTTTGCGGGCAAAAGGAATTGAAGAGTTCCGCCGTCTGGTTGCGGAGAAACGCAAAGTCTCGCAGGCACCGGCGGAAACTTTTACTGTGCCTTCTCCTATCCAGCCGTCACTGGTCACGATCGCGCCGGCGCCTTTGCCTTCCGCAGCGGTAGATACGCAGACCGATCCAGAGTATGACCGATGGGCCGAGCACAATCTGATGTTCCAGCGCCAGTCCGGATACGGCGCGGTGTGGGTCAAGCTTTACGCAGGTACTCTGTACAGCAACCAGATGCGCGGCCTTGCGGACGTTCTGGAAAAGAACGAACTGACCGGCGTGCGGATTGCGGTCAATCAGGATCTGGTCGTTCCGTGGGTGCCTTTCGACCGTGTGCGTGCCATTTACGACGGGCTTCGCGTACTGGAGCTGGCTGCTCCCGGAGCGCGCACCATTTCCGACGTTACGGGATGCCCGGGTGCTACGACCTGCAATCTGGGGATCACGCGGTCGCTGACGCTGGCCGAGGTGCTTTCGCGCGAGCTGGACGGTTACAGCGACCCTGAAATTCAAAAGCTGCGCATCAAGATCAGCGGCTGCCCCAATTCCTGCGGGCATCATCACATTGCGGATATCGGTTTTTACGGCAACGTCAGAAAAGTTGGGGAACAGCAGGCGCCGTACTACCAGCTTTTGCTGGGCGGCAGAGTAAATGCGGATGGAGTGCGTTTTGCGCGGCAGATCATGGCGGTGCCGGCGCGGCCCATTCCGGCGATTATTCGCGAACTGCTAGCTTTCTATCAGACGGACCGGCAACCGGCGGAAACGTTTTCTGCGTGGGTGTCGCGCACTCCGGACACGACTATCAAGGACCGGCTCATTCCCCTGGCGGAGGTGTCGGCTACGGCCGAAGATCTGTTTGTAGACTGGGGCGACACAGAAACATATTCACTGAAATTGGGGCGAGGGGAGTGCGTGGCATGAAGGGCAAGGTTTATCTTATTGGCGCGGGACCTGGCGATCCCGAACTGCTCACTTTGAAAGCCGCGCGGCTTCTTGCCGAGGCTGACATTGTCCTGCACGATGCGCTGGTCAGCGATGCCGTGCTGGCTGTGATTTCACCGACTGCTGAGCTCATCAACGTAGGCAAGCGGGCGGGCCACAAACTCCTGACTCAGGATGAAATCGACGCGTTGTTGGTTTCGTTTGGCCGGACGCGCGCAACCGTCATCCGGTTAAAAGGCGGCGACCCGTCGATTTTTGGCCGTGCCGGAGAAGAAATTGAAGCCGTGCGCGCGGCGGGAATTGAGTACGAAATCGTTCCGGGGATCAGCGCGGCTCTGGGAGCCGCGGCGGCGGCGGGAATCTCGCTGACCGATCGCCGAGTGGCCTCGCAAATTCTGCTGACCACGTTTTCGCGCGGGACCGACGGCAGCATGATGGATTGGGGTTGCGTCACGAGCACGACAACGCTGGTTCTGTACATGCCGGGCGCGGATTATGCGGAGGTCTCGCAGCGATTGCTGGGAGGCGGGCTTCCGGCGGATCTTCCCTGCGTGATCGTCTCTCACGCCACGGGTTCCCGGCAGAAAGTGCAGTGGTCGAGCGTCGCACGGCTCGCCAGCGAAGAAAAATTGCCGGCGCCGGCTTTGTTGATCGTTGGCCGAGTGGCCTCGCACCACGTTGTGGAAATCAGCGCGTCGTTTTGGGGCACGAATCGAAGAGAGCCGGGCTTGGAACATTCGCCGGTAATTTAGTTTGTCAGGAGAATACGCATGAGGGCAGAAATCGCAGTAGAGAAAACTGAAAGACGGTGGAAGTTGTCGCTCGACACGTGGGCAGTGCTGGTGGCGTTTCTTCTGGCGCTGCTGGTTCGCACAGGCGTTTTCAAGCATATCCCTTGGTGAAGATTCTCGGGAAAATGGAGAGAACGAAACATGGCTGATGTCGTCACGGTTCCGCAAGTTCGGCCGGTGCAACCGGTGCTGCGATTTCTGCGGGTCATTCCTGGCGTTCTCTTGCTCCTCGCGGTTGGCTATGCGGGCAAATTGCTGGAGCAAAATGTGGGGGCCTACGCGAAGGCGCATCACTGGACGTTTCCGAATATCGAATACGTCTTGTGGGCAATTGTCCTGGGCCTCTTGATTTCCAACACGGTCGGAGTCCCAGAGATTTTCCGGACCGGCGTCGCAACCTATGAATTCTGGCTGAAGGCAGGGATCGTGCTGCTCGGCGCGCGTTTTCTGCTTGGCGACATCTTGAAACTGGGGGGCGTGAGCCTGGTTCTCGTGGCCATCGAAATCGTGGGTTCGCTCGCGTTCATGACATTTCTCGGGCGGCTGTTCAATCTCAAGCCTAAACTCACGACACTTCTTGCGGTTGGTTCGGCCGTGTGCGGTGTGAGCGCTATCATCGCCACCAAGGGCGCCATCGAGGCCGACGACGAAGATTCCTCGTTCTCCATCGCCGCGATTCTCGCGCTCGGCGCACTGGCGCTCTTTACGTTCCCGGTCATCGGGCATCTCCTGCATCTGAGCGACCGCGCCTACGGACTTTGGGCCGGCCTCGGCGTGGACAATACTGCGGAGGCTACCGCCGCGGGAGCGCTGTACTCCGACGCCGCCGGGAAACTTGCCGTGCTCGTCAAGTCCACGCGGAACGCCATGATTGGCTTCGTCGTGCTCGGCTACGCCATCTACTGGGCCAGCAAAGGGCAGGCGCAGGAGGTGGGGAACAAGGCGGCGTTCCTCTGGCAAAAATTTCCGAAGTTTGTTCTCGGCTTCCTGCTGATTTCGGTGCTGGCGACATATCACTTTTTCAACATGGATCAGGTCGGGGCGCTCGCCAATCTTTCGCGCTGGGCGTTTCTGCTCACGTTTGCGGGAGTCGGGCTGCGCACCAATTTTAGCGACATGCGCAAGCAAGGCCTTCGACCGTTCGCGGTAGGAGCGATCGGCGAAGTTGTGATCGCGGGATTCACCCTGGCGCTGGTATACGGCGCGAGCAAACTCTTCGGCTGGTAAAGACTATAGACAGTGCTCCGGTGCTTAGAGTCCGAGGACCGTCACCAGTTCGCGCACCGATGCGGACGATTTTTGTAACGCGTCATTTTCTTCGGCCGTCAGCTTGATCTGGATGATCTCTTCAACGCCCTTAGCGCCGAGCTTTACGGGCACGCCGACGAAGAGTCCCTTGATTCCGTACTCCCCATCGAGATACACGGCGCAGGGCAGAATTTTTTTCTTGTCCTTCAGGATTGCTTCCACCATCTCGACGGCGGCGGCGGACGGCGCGTAGTACGCTGAGCCGGTCTTGAGCAAGTTGACGATCTCGGCGCCGCCTTTGCGTGTGCGGTCCACGATGGCGTCGATGCGTTCCTTGGGCAAAAGATCGGGGAGGGGAATTCCCGCTACCGTCGAATAGCGCGGCAGCGGCACCATGTCATCCCCATGACCGCCCAGTACGAAGGAGTGCACGTTTTCCACGCTTACTTTGCATTCCATCGCCACAAAGGTGCTCATGCGCGCGGAGTCCAGCACTCCTGCCATTCCGAGCACGCGGTTTTTCGGGAAGCCGCTGACTTTGAGCGCCGCTTGCGCCATGGCGTCCAAGGGATTCGTCACCACGATGATAATGCAGTTCGGTGAATGCTTCACGATCTGCTCGACGACAGCTTTGACCACATCGTAGTTGGCCTTCAGCAGGTCATCGCGGCTCATTCCAGGCTTGCGGGGGAATCCTGCGGTGATGACTACCACGTCGCTTCCTGCAGTTGCGGAATAATCGCCGCTCGCCGTGGAAATGCCGGTCGCGTGCGAATCTGTTCGCGTGATCGGCCCGGACTCCATCATATCCAGTGCTTTGCCTGCGGGTGGCCCATCCAAAATATCGGTCAGCACCACGTCAGCCAGCTCCAGATCCACGATCCGCTGCGCCGTGGTCGACCCCACGAACCCGCCGCCTACTACCGTCACCTTTTTTCTGCTCATGCCTCTCCTTGTCTCCAACAAAATTCTTCCCTTCGAATTCTCTGCGCTCTGTCTGTGTCTCTGCGTTAGGTTCGCCCCCTGTTTGGCCTTCCGGACTAGCGCGCTACCGCAGCGCCCTTCATGTTCTCGATAATCGCCGACGCAAACGCCGACGTGCCGACCTTCGTCGCGCCTGGCATCAAGCGCTCCAGGTCATACGTCACGCGCTTCTGCCGAATGGTGCGCGCGATGCCATCCTCGATCAGCGTGGACGCTTCCTTCCACCCGAGGAATTCAAACATCATCGCACCGGAAAGCATCACCGAACTCGGATTGATCACATCCTTGTCTGCATACTTAGGAGCAGTGCCGTGCGTCGCCTCAAATACGCCGAAACCGTCTCCAATGTTTGATCCTGGCGCCATGCCCAGCCCGCCCACCTGCGCCGCGCAGGCATCCGACAAATAATCTCCGTTTAGATTAGAAGTCGCCAAGACGCTGTATTCATCGGCGCGCATCAACACTTGCTGAAACACGGAATCGGCGATGCGGTCGTTGATCATCAGCTTCTGTTTCCACTGTGCCTTGCCGTGGGTTGCATAAATCGCGGCCAATGTGCGTTTCACCTCTTCGTAGACGGTCTTCTTGAACGCGTCCGGGGCCTGTTCGAGTCCAGGCTCGATCATGGCCGCGTTCTGCTCCACGGTGAGCGCTGGATTCTTGTCGAGATTGTCGACGATCCAGCTCTCGCGCTCAGTGATCGTCTGCGCGCGGAACTCTTCGCGCGCCAGGTCATAGCCCCAATCGCGGAACGCACCTTCGGTAAACTTTTGGATGTTGCCTTTGTGCACCAGCGTCACACTTTTCCGCTTGCTCGCCAGCGCGTACTTGATGGCGCGCCGCACCAGCCGCTTTGTCCCCGTCGGAGAGATCGGCTTGATGCCCACACCGGAGTCCCAGCGAATCTGCTTCTTCCCATCTTTCAGCATGTCGTTGTTCAGAAATTCCAACAGCTTCTTCACTTCCGGCGTGCCGGACTTCCACTCGATGCCGATATAAACGTCTTCGGTATTTTCCCGAAAGATGAACACATCCATTTTTTCCGGCTCGCGCACGGGCGAGGGAACACCTTGGAAGTACCGAACCGGGCGCTCGCAGGAATAGAGATCCAGGAGCTGGCGCAGGGCTACGTTCAGTGAACGGATGCCGCCGCCCACTGGCGTGGTGAGCGGCCCTTTGATGGCCACGCGAAAATCGCGGATAGCATCGACGGTGTCGTTCGGAAGCCATTCGTTGAACGCCTTGAAAGCTTTTTCGCCCGCGAACACCTCGAACCACACCACACGGCGCTTTCCTCCGTACGCGTGCGCCACGGCCGCATCGAATACGCGCCGTGAAGCTTTCCAGATGTCACGCCCCGTTCCATCCCCTTCGATAAATGGAATAATCGGCGAGTCCGGAACTTGCAGTTCGCCGCCGCTGTAACCTATCGGCTTGCCATCGGAGGGGACAGCGTTCCCGTTATACGAATTCTTCATGAATACGGCTCCTTGGAATAAGTTCGACTGCACTACCGGCGCACGAGGAAAGTGGTGCGCCGCGCCCCATCAACGCATTAAACCCGGCAGGCTCGGGTGAACTGCAGAAGATATCACATTCGAGTGGCCGGGCGTATAATGGCGCCCGATCGGTAGTGATTCATCAGCCTCCGGAAAAGGCGTTCGCCAGGCACGATCTCGGTTGCTGGTCCGAGGTCCTCTTATCACCAGCCGGGTAGCAGATGTTCCCAGAGGTGACCCACTCTCCGGCGCGAGTTCCGTTGTTTTGCATAGGCATGGGTTGTATACTCGGGCCATCGTAAGCAGCAATTTGGAGATTTCGGTAATCAGTTTTTCGCACAGGCCAGGAAACTTGACCTGAGCCCGTCCAGCGCGGTTGAGAGCAGTTTGGACCGCGCGGATGAGCCCAGAGCCGATCACGGGCCGCCGGCAGATTTGAGAGTTCGGAAGTCTCTGCTGCGCTGGTTCCCGCTTGGGAGGGTGCTATGCAGCAGACCTTTGCCATCGGTATCGGGGGAGCGGCCGGTCAGGGTGTTGCCACGCCGGGCGATATTTTCGCAAAAATCTTCAGCCGGCGCGGCCTCCATCTGAATGCCTATAACGCGTACCAATCCATCATCCGCGGCGGACACACCTTACTGACGATTCGTACGGGCACGGAAAAAGTCACGAATATGGGTGACCGGATCGACCTGCTCATTCCCTTGAACCAGGACACCATGGATCGCCACCTGCGGCTGCTCGCTGCCAGCGCTGCGTGTATCTATAACGCGGACACCATTAAGCCGGGCATTGCCGCCGAAGGCGTGCAACTCTGTCCCCTTCCGGTATCCGAGTTGGCAGACATCACACGGAATAAAGTCGCGCAGAACACGCTGGCGATCGGCGCCGGCCTCCACATGATGGGTATCAGTTTCCAGGCGTTGGAAGGAGTGCTTCGAGAGCAGTTCAAGAAAAAAGGCGAGGCAGTAGTGGCGGAGAACGTCGGGGTTGCCCGGGCCGGCTATGACTATGCCGCCGCGCACTTCACATCTTTCGCGAATCCCGTTCCCAAGACCGACAATCGCTACGCAATTTTGAGCGGTAACACAGCGATGGCCATGGGTGGTGCGGCAGCAGGGGTGAAATTTTATTGCGCCTACCCCATGAGTCCTTCGACCGGCGTGCTGCACTGGATGGCCGCGCACGCTCGCAAGGCCGGAATCATGGTTCGGCAGGTAGAGGACGAGATCGGCGTGATCAACATGACGATCGGTGCGGCTCACGCCGGCGTCCGCGCCATGTGCGCTACCTCCGGCGGCGGCTTCGCTCTGATGAGCGAAGGCCTTGGCATGTCCGCCATGATCGAAACCCCGGTGGTCGTCATCAACTGTCAGCGTGCCGGCCCGTCCACTGGCGTTCCCACCAAGACTGAGCAGGGCGACCTCTGGCAGATGCTCGGCGCTGCTTTTGGTGACTATCCGCGAGTGATTGCGGCCCCG
>Ga0137388_10000316_pt1 | contig 25841 bp, 20 predicted proteins | sample 15con2h14AmetaG_FD_104644 | JGI IMG/M metagenome (GOLD analysis project Ga0137388, IMG submission 104644) | Vadose zone soil microbial communities from Angelo Coast Range Reserve, California, USA - 15con2h1.4A metaG | ecosystem: Environmental > Terrestrial > Soil > Vadose zone > Saprolite...
CTGAAAGACAACATGGAGAGCCAGGTTTATTATAGACCAACAGATTTAGCAACCGCCGAATATTTAGAACACCGGCTAGGCCGGAAATCAGCCTATGCGAGATCGCAAACCATACGGGAAGGGCAAGAAACCAGTCAAGGAAAAAGTGAGCAGGGAATACCCCTGTATACCGCACAGGAAATCATGCAGATGAAAGATCATGACGTGTTAGCGTTTCACCGACGCTTGCCACCATTAAAGGTGAGAAGAGTTGACTTTAGAAACTACCCGCAGTTTATGAAACGGCGAGAGATAGCCCCGCCGCAGCTTTCTGCTTTACCAGAAGTTGCAGAACTACCTATTGATGAACAAGCAGAGTTACTAAGCCATGATGGATACATTGACCGTGATCTCCTCCTCAACAATTCTGAAGTGAATTAGTACGGAGCAACCAATCTTTTGAAACAGAAAAAGCCAGATCGTGACAACTTACGCTCAAAATTTTGACCTGGCAGGGAGGGAAGAGGGGAGCAACAAAAATATGCTATTATTGTTCTGCTTATTAGAGTATGTTTCATAACGAGCAGGATTTTTCTTTCAAACGGTTTATTACTCATTTAACTACAAGAAAAGCAATTAGTAACTATATTGTTCTTGGCATAGCTCTTATTAGTGTTGCTATCTACTTATATACTGCTACTTTCATGCTTTGGAATGATGCGCCTCGTTTTCTCGGTGCAATCATTACGCTCGGCATTGCCAACCCTGCTGAACCGGTATATGTGTTCCTTGCCCATTTCTTTATCTATTTGCCTTTCGGTTCTATTTTGTTCCGCGTACAAATCTTCTCAGCCCTCCTCGCCGGAGGAACGCTTTTATTGCTGTATAGATTGGTCATTAGTATTTTGGAAAAGCCCATATTGCTTCGGAAGAAAAATCAGGTTCCACTAAAACAGCCTCCATTGCTGCTTGCTGGCATCTTTAGTATGTTAGTGTTGGCATTCTCATATCAATTCTGGTCGCAAGCGCAAAATGTTGAGACCTTTATTTTCGACTGTTTTATAGAGCTTGTGGTTTTAAATCTGCTTCTGAGTGAAATAGCGTACAAAACAGTCTTTATGAAATTAGCTATTGTGGTCAGCATTTGCGGTATCGCAACCGGAACAGACCCTCCAGTTATCGCTAGTATCTTTCCCTCAGTCTTATCAGTAGCTTGGTACTGGAAAGCGGGATTAGGAAAGAAGCGGCTTTTTATTCTATTCCTATTAGGACTTGGAGGTATTGTTCTTGCGTGGTCGTATCTGCCTATTATGGCAAGCAGACATCCCTTGCAAAACTACATGAGAGAATTAACAGTCAAAGGTGTTTGGGATATTGCAACAGGTCAGGATATGAATTTGTACGTGCCTCAAGTCGGTTTGGCAAACGGTCTAACCTGGTCTCCTACTATCATGATGACAAGCGCCTGGCAATATCTGGTGATGGCATGGATGGATTTTACCCCTATTATTCTGCCTTTAATTATCTTGGGCGGTGTGTATCTGTGGCGTTATCAACGTCGTACTTTCATTGCTTTCTTTCTAGTTGTGATAACAAACTTCATATTCTCTTGCCTCTACTTATCCGGTAACCAGGAGTCCTGGTTCTTACAATCCGATGTTGTATTTGCGGTCTTTGCCGGTGTAGGTTGTGCATGGATAATAGAGGTTATATCCGCTCGTATACCCAAGCTTGATCTTCGGATTACTCAAGCAGGGTTACTCACTCTTGCACTCATTCCGTTAGTCTATTGGTGGCAAACGCTTGATCGGCATAGCTGGAACATTACCCAGGATTACATAGACAATTTCTATAAACCGATAAAAAGCCCTGCGATTGTGATCGGTCAGGGAGATGTATTCGATGCTGTCTCTTCCTATGAATATGCCGCCACTAGCAACAAGCACCAAGTTATTCCTCTGTGGGTAAATTATCTTGCAACCTCTGAGCAAATGACATTGAACTTAGCAAAGAAGGCGCATATCAGACTACCCAATCTACTCTCTTACAACCAAGATAGTATAGCGGGATACAGGAAGTTTATGAATGACTTCTTTGGGGACAACATACATAAATACCATATTTATTTAACTCAACAGGCCTATGAAGATATACTGCTTAATGGGGGTCGTGAACGAAGTCTGCAAATTGATCCAGACCGATTTAGGCTAGTTCCAGTCGGCTTGTTACAAGAAGTTGTACCCAAGAACGCAAAGTCCCCCTTTAATTTGAACGATTTCTTTTATCGTTGGAACAATGGTTTTCCCAAAACGCAGCCGAATTTCCTCGAACATATTTATACAAGTGAACTGCAAAATGTTATCATTGAGGTAGCTATCTCCTACGACAATGCTGCAAACTACTTGATGTACCAGGGACAATACGATAAAGCTGGTTCTTTTTACCAAAAAGCATATTCGCTAGAGCCAAATAATGTACAAATTCTCGGTGATCTTGGGACGTTTTACGGGAGGCAAAACCAACCTGAAAAAGCATTGACTTACTTTACAAAGGCTCACGCGAGTCAGCCTTATAACGAGACATGGCTATATAATATTGCATTAGCTAAGGGTCAGTTAGGAAAGATTGATGATGAAAAAAAGGATCTCAAGAGTATTATTGATAACCCCAATATTGATTCATCCTATAAACAGGCTCTCACTGAGCAGTTGAATAGTCTCAATCAAAAAGCCAATATCCCTGAACCGAGTATGCGGCACAAAACGCTATCAGCGCCGTCAGGGTGGAAGCAATTTACTAATACAGCAATGAACCTGGCATTCATCTATCCCCAAACGCTTCAAGTAACTCAAACTACTTCTCAATTAATTTCACTCTCTGACCCTTCTCACCCTGATATGAAAGACGAACTGCTTATCTACTCTACTGTGATGTCCAGTGGAAACCTAAGTGATGTGACAGTTCTCTTTCTTGTTCCTGGTCAATTACAGCAGTCTAATCCCGTTCAGTTCCCCGGATTTCAAGCCGTAATGGACGTGTACAGCGATACGACGGAACAAACGCTAGTGCTTGTATTGCAGCAAGGGCAACAGGTATTTGCAATACGCTTTCCAGAACCTACTGCATTTACTCCTGATGTGCTAGACCAAATTGTTCAATCAATAACCTCGCTTCATTAAGCATACACGAAATGTTGAGTAAAATTCACAAAAAAGATACCCCTTGACAAACTCAGCAATATAATACTTAATAAATTAAGTGAAGAAAACTAAATCAAAATCAATTTTTACAGTAGTATCATTGTTAATCTTTTCAGCGGGAATATTCTTGGGTGTATTGGCACTTTTTTTCGTTGGTGTTGTAGTGAAAAATGGCTTTCCCCAGATATCGCATGCAAATAACAGTCCCACTAGCCTTCCATTTATATGTCCATCTTGCACCTTTGATTCAATTTTTGCTAATAGGCTGAGCGGAAAAGACGTACAAAAAGCATATCTTCCATTTTTGACAACAGGTGGAAATGACTTCACAAATACGAATTTTAAGGATGCTTATATGGCACATTTGATTTCAGGCAGTGATAACTTTACAGGTGCCAATTTTACCAATGTTATATTTACCCCTCCAAATAGCAATTCTGGCCTATCATTTAGCAGTTCTAATTTTGCCAATGCTAACTTTACAGGCGCCGATATGCATGATGCTACCATGAATGGGAATACCTTCACGAGTGCTAACTTTACTAATGCGAATATCTCTAGTAATAATGGGGGTCAGTTGAATGGGAATGACTTTACGAATGCTAACTTTACTAATGCAAATCTAAATGGATACACTTTTAGTGGAAATACCCTTACCGGAGTAATTTGGTCAAATACCACCTGTGCAGATGGAACAAATAGCAACAATGACGGAAACACCTGTGTAGGACATTTAAACGGTCAGTAAGTTCTACAACTTCAACTCTCCGAGACCATCCGAAGACTTTCTAACTAAACCAGCTTTACCCGCGCCGCCGTTTGGGAAGAAGGACATTTTCTTTTGTTTGCGGAGATCGAAAAGGTTTACCAAGCCCTGTCAAATTGAGATAGATAACCTGCTTCTTCATTTCACCCTTGCTCATCGGTTTTTCCTTTTCATCACTTGTCACAATGCCAGTAACCGAAACATAATCACCTGGTCTCAATTTTGTTTCCTGCGCCATCTTCATAATTTCACGGTTAGTTGTCCGGGCATGTACTAATACATCGCCGCCATGCCATAAATCAGGGGGAGTAATGAAGATGCATAACCAAGTCTTCAAACCGGTTTCATCGTCTTTTCGTGCGGTTGGCTTTGCCACCACAAAACACTCTTCCAGCTTTATTATTTTCACTTGTTCAATTTCTCCAAACATGCCCGGCTGCGTCAGAGCAGAAACGTCTAGCGGTTCACTCGACACTTTTTTTGCAGTCACCACCCGGCGGGCGGGTTTCGCGTCAGCAAACAGGGGAGTTGGTTCAACATCACCCGGTAATTCTTCCACATGTATATCTGCAACGTCGTTGTGAATAGATGAGGGTTGAGACCCAGGATCGGTAAGAACGTCAAATAGTGAGTGCTCAGGCTGTAAAGTTTCTTGCTTTTTTCTCGGCATAGGGCAGAGCAGCAACAAAGTATCAAAGTTTTACAGACAGAGCAAGAGAAAAGAAAGAAGTTAGTAAGATCGCTTGCATGAGGAGACACCCGTACAGGTAGCTATTCTTACTCCTTTCTTTGTAATCTCTTACCTGTTTCATTCCTGGCTTGATCTAGCATAAAGCACTATGCCAGGAAACCCAGGCGAACGACAATCAGGACATAACCCGCAGTTTCACCAGCCATTGCCAGTGGAGTTTGAGCCGTATCAAGGAACGCAAAACTTTCCGACATGGAGCGTGTTTACTAACATGACAAGTTACTTTGAAACATACGATATGTTACAAAACATGGCATCTCAACCATCGGGGGGGAGAGGCGCAGTGAGACGCGCTATTCTTGGTACTGTTGAGCATTGGAAAAACGGGAAACCTACGCCACACGCGGAAGCGGCGAGAGTGTTAGTGCAGGGCTTTTTAATGAACGGAGTACGGCGCGTTGAATGGACGCCGGTAGTAGATACGCTGCGAGGGGAGAAAAAAGAATTAGGGGAGACGAACGCATTAACAACCCTTGCCTATGATTTGCTTTCTCAAACAGACTGGCGAGCAATTGTCAAAGACGCGGAGACTTTAACCAATGCAGATACTTTGCTTCAGGACTGGTTAGAGGCTCAACTGTTTACCTGGGTAGACTCACTTGACGCGAGGAAGCATACGGGCAGTGCTGGCAGGTTTGCCAATACTGTTCTTGACATCTACTTTCAAGCGGTGCAGTGGGAAAAAGTAACTGATAAGCTGAAAAGCAAGTAACGTATCATATTTTCTTCTGTTCCTCACAAAGAACTTTGCAAAGCGCGAGTACAATACACCTGTAACGCCATGAAAAGCCCTGAGAAAAGATTTATTCCAAAACATGATAAATTGTACGTCCAAAAGAACCAATGACCTAAAAACGCATTGTAGACGGTTTTTCAGCGACGTGAAACAAACCACCTGAAAATCTTGGATCTCCGTCTTTTTCATGCTGTTTTTTCAATGACTTGGTACTATTTACCAGTTCCATTGAAACAGAAGAAACCGGATCGTCATAATGTACGCTCAAAAATCACCAGCGCGGCAAGCTCGGAAATTTCAAACCAGGAGAGAAAATACACCTACACAAACGAGCAGCTAACCGCTTTTTAGGTTAGGTGTGAGTTTTGTAGGTAGTGGGGTGGAGAAGGGAAGGGAAACCCCGCCAGCAAAGCGCTAAGAACAGATTTTCTATTGGTGGATGATACACCGAAAAAAAGGGAATATGCACCAGGCTAACCACCAATATTTTATGGGGTATCCACCAGGGCATAAGGGGTAGTATCAAAGGGTGAAAGAAACGTGCTATCCAAGAAAAAGCTATCCGGTTCTAAAGCTCCAGGGGAGACAGAGCCAAAGAGAAAGAGAGACGCAGCACCTAAGTTAGCGTCTAATGCTTGTTCAGCCCAGGATAGCAACTGCTTGACCCTCTTATGGCCGCCATCAGTAACAACAAACGCAATCGAGAGAGAAGACAGCCCGAACGTTCTTTGATAGATACCACGGGCGAACGCAACATAATTGTTGATTTTCGCAACAATCTTCTCTTTTTCCTCAGTATCGCGGTCTATTTCAAAACAAATTCCTATGTCCTCAGCATTGTTAAGCCGGAGATGCACCCACCCGTCAGGAACAAGATAGACCCCCTCAGAGATTTTTATTGCAGCGTTTTTTAGTGTCCGTTCATGCTTGAAATTCATAAGCGTAAAGGACTTGTTGACCTGGGGGAGCGTTATACTAGCCACGGCCAAATCAGAACATGCTAACGTGTGCTGTAAATATCCGTGTTTCTTCTCACCAGAAGACAGGGGAACAGGCAGACCCAAAGAATCGGCAATATCTTTTAACGCTCCTTGCGTGAGAAACCAGATAGTCGGGGGTTTACCAGACGTTACGGGAAATGTCGTACTATCCACCATACCATCAGCTTTCATATTGTTGAGCTTACTGCGTACATGGTTAATACTGCTTTCACGGTCAAGCAACTTGCATAATTGGATGAGTGTAGCGTAATGCAGATGAAACAAAGAAGTCAAAAGATCATCCGAAAGTGAGCCGGTGATAAACTGCAACGGTTCACCTGCTACAACAGAGCAAAGAACGCGCCTCTTTGCAAGCGATACCGCGACAGAGGATAGAGACACTAGGCTAGCCGCAGTTTGATCCCGTTCAATGCGAGACAAGGGAGTTAGTAATTTTGCAGCGTAGGTATCTTCTATTTCCGCGAGACGGCGAGGGGCAACGTTTACACGGGGTATGGTAAGCGTTCTAATGTGCAGAGCTTGGTTATTAATATTGACTATGGCGTGCGCCCGTTCTAAATTCTCAAAAATTTGTCTTGCCTCTTGCGTGTTTTTCGTCTCGTCAAATGGCGAACTTTCTTGACTTTGACCGCCGCGCATGACCCAATCAATAAGGCTCGAACCCTGTTCGTCTTGTTTTCTCACAAACCGTTGAGCCGCCCAGGTGCTATCCTCATACCCCAATTTAAAGAGTATGGAAATAGCGTTTTGTAAAGAACCTGTCATGCCTTTACCTAACTGGCTTGTTGTTTGATGCGCGAGATAGAGCGTACCGCCGTACTTTCTCACCTGTTCTAAGATCACAGAGAAACTATTGTCAGAGACAGTGAACAACGGAAACTCGTCTACGATCACATGATAGGGTGTCCGGTTTTCCGGTGGTATCGTTGCCCGCGATAAGAACGCTTGCTCAAGACCGACCATGAGTAAGCAACCGGCAAGACGTTTTTCAGCATCCGACAAACCGCCCAGGTTAATAATGCAGGAAGTATGAGTATCCATGAGTTTTCTAAAGTTGAGCTTATTTTGCCGTTGTCCCAGCGCAGCGCGAAGACCAGGGGAAAAGGTCAAAAGGTCTAATCTTCTCATGGTAGAGTCAATCAGTTGAGAGCTAACTTTTTCAGCAAATTTGAAATCAAAGAACTGGACAATTTGTTGATCTTTTATCTTTGCGAGGAGGCTGTCTCTGAAAGATGCGTCAAGCAAAAACCTCTGCAATTGTGTTAAGGGAACGCCGCACTCAGCCAGGACAAACGCAGAATACTCAATGGTATTATCAAGCGCAGTTGTCGCATTGCTGGAAGTGGGGAAAGCGCGGTGTACTGCTTCGACCAGGTTACTAGCCACCTTGTAATTATCAATATGATCTTGTTTTAAAACATTCCACGCTATAGCAGCCCTATCTTCACGGTTAAAATCAACATACCAGAGCCGGTCATACGCGCGGGGATTGTTATAAAAGTCGCTAGAAGCAAGTAAGGAAAGAATGAGTTTTGCCAGATCGCCGTGCGGGTCAATGAGACAAAACGAGACACCCAGGCGAAGTAAAAACACAGCAATAGAGGCAATAAATGAACTTTTGCCACTACCGGAAATACCGATGATATGTTTATGCTGGATAAAAGAAATTCCATCGAGAGTAACAAGTTTGTTCCCCTCGACAGTATGACCTAATGGTAATGATAGCTGAGACATGGTGAAATCTCCTTGTGTTATGGTTACGATGCTTGATCTAGTCTTTGTTGCGCTATGTTCACATATTCAGCATTTAGCTCAATCCCAATGTACCGCCGCCCTAACTGAGAAGCGGCGACACACGTTGTACCGCTCCCCATAAAGGGATCGAGAATAACATCACCCTGTCTTGAGCCAAGAATAATGAGGTAGGAAAGAAGCTTGAGCGGCTTTACCGTTGGATGAGTATTAGAGATATTTTCTAACCCTTTGCTCTTTTCGCGCTTAGCTGCTTTCGGAACAATGAGATAAGGGAACGTCTGACGCACACTTGCAGGCAGTTCATCCAGCTTTTTTTCAAACCATTTATCCAGATCAAAGTAGCGGGAGTAAGAACCTGAGTCGTTATACTGTTGCCATTCTAGCTTCCCTTTGCCTATTTTGCCTCCGTAGCCACCCGTTTTAGCTTCACCACGTTTGTATATTCCTGCGCTTCTCCTGTTCCTACCATCATTCAGCGCGTCATCTGAGACTAGCAAATTTGCAGGAAAGCGGCCATGTTCAAACGGCTGGTACTTAGCCCTTTTTGTCGGTAATTGAGCAACAGTAGAGATATGTTCTTTTGTTTCTTTCGGTGTATCCTCGTATTCATACGGTATTCTGCAATCATCCAGCCAGGTAACACCTTTACCATTGTTCAATGCTTGATCGACAAATGTTTTTTCAGATAATGGTTTCATGCAAACCAAAATAACTTCTACCGCAGGTTTCGGTTGAAACCCACCATACGAACCGTCTAAAGCTTTTGCTTGTTCTGATTGTGCAGTAAATTCTCTGGTAATTTTTGCATGATTATAATGTCCATCACTTCCAACGCTATTAAAACGCGCATTGACTGAGGGTTTACCCGCTACATATGTGTCTAATCTTTTATCTACCATCTTTGCAATATTTGCTGCTTTCGGAAACCCCTGTGAATATGCCCAAAACAAAGAGGTAAAATCAGTTCTAAAGCCTGCTTCAGAAAGCCGTATAATCATTTGAGAAAGCACATCTTGACGCGGCGCAGACATGATAAACGCAAACGCGCCAGGCTTTAACACCCGCAAACATTCTTTCCATATCTCAACAGAGGGTACAGCCTTATCCCAATCACGACCTAAGAAGGAATAGCCGTATGGAGGATCGGTAACAAGACAATCAATACAATTATCTTCTAGCGTTTTGAGCACAGTAAGCGCATTTTCTTGATAGAGGACATTAGTTTTGTTACGTTTTTCTTTCGACCTGTTACGATATTCAGCCTGCTTATGAGCAGGACAGCAAAATTGTCGTTTACGCCCGCGACCAGGTAGATAAACCAGGGGAGCACCGCAGGTACAGACAGGCGAGGAAATAGTATCTTGACCAGTGAGGGCGGCTGTTACACCACCCTCAGCAGTTTGATGAAGTATGATTGACGGTTCTACGTTACGCCGCAAGTTGCTCACGTTCTTGCTCCTGTAGTGGTTTATCCTCAGAACCCCACCACGAACTTTTTAGAACCGAGTCAATCAAACTGGTGTTCTCACGAAGTAACGTATCACGATTTTTTAGATCTACCGCAAAGCAGGTTATGAGTAAGACCGCGACACCAATACCTATCAGCGCGGGAGATCCGTCAAATTTCGTAAGCAGGTACACAACCCCCGCGCCAAGAGAACAACCGACACAGACGGCCAGGGCAATCCAAAGCGGTTTACGATGTTCACGGTACTTGACAAAGGTATGAACCACAAACGCGACAGCTACAACTGTGAGAAACGCGCCAAGAAGCACCAGAACCAGCACAGCACCGACAAGACCGCCGCCGAAGTCAGAAGACCGTCTAATCTCGTAGGACACAGTAACCCTCCTTGCTTTCTCCTAGCTTGCCAGTTGCGCGAAGTCCTCGGTAAGCCACAGTACACCGTTGTGGGGATCAAGAAGAATATCAACACCAACAACGTCAAAATCTTGTGATAAAATGTTTTGCCTGTGTCCGTCATCGGGCGGCTGTTCTGCCATCATTAACCGATGCAGTTCTAACGCTCCATTGACAGAAACATCACCGCTATAGCCAATGTTTTCGCCAGCCTCAGACCATGAAACGCCGTTGTTTGCTTCTCTCGTACCTGGGTCATCTTCACCGTTTAATTGGTGTGCCAGTGTACCAGCAGCAGCCATAGCACGATCATGCTGCCTTGCGCTATTAGCCAGGTTAGGACACCAGGTTAAAGGTGTGAGGCTATTTGACGCTCTATCATGGTTAATTGCCTTAAAAACAGTTTTTGCTATACTATCTTCTGAGGCTGTAGCACCACGCACACCGGAAGAACCGACACATTGAGTAGTAGGTGTTACAGTTGTTCCTACCACCCAGGAGCAGGCAGGCAGAGCCAAAAGACAAACCAGACAGAAACAAACCACAGACAAAGGAAACTTTTTATTAGCGGCAATCACGGTAGACCTCCTTTACTTTGCTTGCTTGTTACTTTTCCGCACTACCACGCGCCGCGTTTTAGACTTGCGAGAGGAAGCGGGCTTTTTCGTGTCAGTTTCGTTTGATGCATCGGTATGAACCCGTCCGTTCCCTTGCACCGGCTCAAGAGCAGTTGAGAGCGGGAACAATTGGGTAACTTTGACCGACTTTGCAGGTTGCAAACGAGGGTACGAGCTAGGTGAAAGTGGGTATATACAACTTGCCGACACCAGGAAACGCCCGCCCAGGTGATAGGGCAATGCTATACCATTCCCCCGAACCGTGGTTGTACTTGTAACATTGTGGAAGTTTGCACCCACCCACAACGCCATATCACGGCTAAACTCATTACAACGAGGGTCATTGAGTTGTATCGGTGTGTTAAACAGCACCATACAAGAGGTATCATTGCTCACCTCGGCATCAAATGCGCGGGTATCAGGAACGGTTAGAACCCTGGTTGCTACGTTTCTGGCTTGGAGGACAATATCGCTAAAATCACCAGTATGAGCACCCGCAGCGTTAGACATGCCAGGAATCCACTTGAAACGACCCGCAACATCACCCAGGGCTACAGCCTCACTAGCAAAGGACAGAGTACAAAATGGGCTAAGGTGATGTAACTCTTGCAGGACGCTTATCATACTACGGTTACTGATGAGATTATGCCTATGGGAAAGCAGCAACGACACCAGAGCAGCAGCAGTAAAGTTAAGTTGTGTTTGCTCACCATAGCTAGATGCAAACGAACTGCGGGGAGAGGTAACGATGCATGTCTCGACAATATCTTCACTGTGTAAGGATTGCACGTCTACAATGCCAGTGTGAATAGTTGGGTTATTCACGTCCTGGTCAGAAATTGACGTAACCACCAGGATTGAGAGTAAGGGGTAACGCCGCTTGATAGCATCGGCAGCGTTCGCAAAATCTACCAGCCTTGAGGGGTCAATGCAGACGATTAACACGCCTGGCACATGACGGTTAGGCATATGCGCCGTTACCAACTTACCAGCGACAAGATCAATTAACAGGGTGTAAATTTCATCCTCGTTCTTCCCGTGTAGTGTCGCAGCCCTACGCTCGGCCATTGTTGGGCTTATATCCACAATGCCATCAATTGACGTAGGTATGTGGTTCACGGCCAGGTCAATGTATGCGCTTGTGCGAATAGTACCCGTAGCGTGCAGCTCGGAAATTTTCGCTACAACAGAAGGCCGAAGCCTACTACCATACGTCCCGATAAAAAGGATCGAGGCGTTACAATCAGGGTTATTTTTCATTTTTTCCTCCAATGCAGGGGTAAGTACAGGAAAAATCTGTACGTTGTCATCGTCAGTATCAGCGTCCATTGACGCCGCGTGTTCGGGCAGTTCTACAACTCTCGTATTACCAGGCTGTAAATTCGCAGACGCAGAACCAAAAAGCGACGGGTATTTATGCGGATCGCGTTCTACCTGTCTCCTGTAGACCCCAAATTCACCCCAAGAAAGATGCAGCGCGAGGGTGTCCAAGAAGTCAGGGAGAAACGTAGCAGCGGCATGAACGGTTTGATATGTTTTTTCCGCAAACCACATCAACGTAGCAACCACAGCAGGGCTACCCTCTTTCACGGCAAGGTAGCAAAACGGAGCAACCGCCGACACTTCAAGACCTAAACCGCCCATGATATACAGGGTCATGCCCGTTACAGGCTGATGCGCTAAGATTTTACCCCTGTAAACGTAGAAGTAGTAGTTCACTACGCAGCTAAAAACCGCCAGAACCACAGCCAGGAAGCCGACAATAAAGCGCGAAAGTTTACCCTTGCCACGAAACAACCCAACGCCACGCCAGGCATTGAACGCGGTTTCGGCAAACATAATGCTTGTCAAAATGAATAGCGCGGCTGATGAAAGCTCAAAAATTGGCGGCAAACTTACTACAGCAGCCTGGAACATTGAAGGCAAGACCTCAGTTACTTGAACAGCCTCACCGAAAATCACCAGAAAGCCCACTGAGAAATCTTGGAGTTTTTCCAAGAAATCACGCATTGTCCACTCACCAGTATCATTGATACTTTTCAGGGCAGTTTCACACGCTCTATGGCAGCAGGCAGCCGCAGCAGCCATGTGATAGGACAGCGTAACAAGAACGCTACCCGCAATAGCGCAGACAAAGGCAACCGCATGACCAAATTTTTTAAATTTACGCGCTACGAGATAGAGCAGAATTAAACCTGCTACAACAACCAGGACGGCAATAACAACAGGGGATAGGTGAAACATTGCAATTCTCCTTAGAACTAGAATGTAGGTTTCACAACCTGGCTCTCTTGCGGATCACGAATAGACACTACTGCGCCAAAACTGCGTAGTCTTGCATCCCAAGCGTTCCGAGAGGTAATACAGGCAGACGCGCTACTAAAAACACATTGCCAATTGATAACCTCAATGGAAATTCCCGATAAGTTAATGAAAGGCAACGCGCTTGCATCTTCAGCTAACGGGCTTGAGAGGATGATCGTTTTCCGGCCTTTCAATCCGGCCATACGGGAAGAGGCACTCAGAAGGCAACCTCCGACATCTTCAAGAGCGGGAGAATTGATATTTGAGAGGGAACGAAGCCTTGACGAATACCGTTTCATCGTAGCGCGGGCAGAGGCAAGTAGCGCATGGTTCGCGTTTAGTTGCTTGTAGTAACTACTTGAGATTGCATCATTAACCGCTTGCGCCGTAGACTGCGCGTTTGCTACATCGTATGAACTGCCTTTCACCTTTGTCGCGTTCGGCGTAGGGGTAAGAAGTGGCTCAGCCGGATCGTTTGGTATCGAGTCTACCGACCAGGAAAAGGCATCTTTGAGGTAACTGTCAGACCCGACAATGTAGGAAATGAACACCTCGATACGACCCTCATTCACATTGATGCTGCTATCAAGCATGTCGGCCACCAGAGCCGCAGCAGACTTGAAAAGACTATCGGGAACAAGGGGTTTTGTGTCCCCGCAGAATTGCATATCCCTGGCAGGGGTAAAGCTTGCAACTATGGGCGAGGGCATCGGGTCAGGGTTCTTCTGAACCGACGTGTCAAGACCAGGAAGCCCGCAGGAAGTTACAATCAGCAATAAAAAAACAATATACACAGCGTTACCATACAGCCAATAGTAAGCGTTTACTAGTTTTGTGCGTTGAGACTTCATGAGTTTGTCAACTTCTCCTTTACTGTAGGTGATTGACAGCATAGCGGCAAAAGTTGTTAAATGTCTTCTGTGTACCTCTATGCTGCAACAAACGGCTAAACGGAAACACTCACCGCGCTGGCCGTTGCGAACACCAGTAGCGAGGATAGACGCAGCAGCCAGCGACCTCATAACTCTCTCCTTCCTGTAAAACTTGTTTAGCACTGTTCTAGCTGGTACACTTGCACCAGTGAGTCAATTATTTCCGATATAGCTCAAGCACGCTAGTAAATTTTGTAAAGAGTTGTAAAGTCCTCAGGTGAAGAAATGGTTAGACCTCGAAAAGATCTACAGGAACAAACTAATAGAGCAGAGCTATTCAAGAAGCTTGGAAGAGATGTAGATGAAGCATTTGAAAGTAGTGGTATTCAGAAAAACGCTCTTCAAAAAGCAGGAATTAAGTTACACCCGACTACCATATCTCGAATGATAAAAGGTGATGATGAGTACCAATGGAATGATAATAACTTTCTGCGCTTGTTAAGAGGGTTTTTACTCTTTGATATATGTGAGGATCGGAAAAAAGCAAAATACTGGTTTCAGAAATTTTGTAAAGCAAAAGGCTATGAGGGGTTATCATTAGAGGAATATTGTGATGAGCATGGAGAAGACGGGGAAGCGGTTATTATTGAACTTGGATATAAAGAACCTGAACTTAAGCAGGAAGCACGTATTGAGAAGCAAAAGTATCGTCGTACTCGACATGAGTTACTCCTTATTGGACGCGAGCAGGATATACGAAAAATTCTAAACAAATTCCGAAATGAAGGCATACACTTTCTTGTGCTTGTTGGACTGCCAGGAGTAGGTAAAACCGAGCTTGCGAGGCAAGTTGAAATAGAAGCTCAAGCACAAGAGTATTTTGTACGCAAGTTTCCATTAGCACAAGTAAGAAGTTCTGATGAAGTAATCAAGTCACTTACCAATGCTATTAAAGGTATGCCAACACAGAGAAAAATACTATTCATTCTTGATAATTGTGAGCAGATTAACGGTTTTACGCAAGCAATATACGCTTTTTTAAAAACCCATACGCATGTTACTATTCTTGCCACAAGTCAACGTACTGAACCGAATAGAAACGAATATCCTGTAGAACCCCTTAAAGTTCCAGAAACAATACACTTCCCACCAAAGAAGCTACAGACATATGATGCGGTGAAACTCTTTCTTGAAAGCGCAAATCGCAATTGCACAGGTGATAAAAAAGTTTTAACAATCACGGAGAATAATGCAGAAACAACAGCAAAATTGTGCATTGCTCTTGGTGGTATCCCGCTACTGTTGATCCAGGTCGCGGCGTTATGGATTAAAAGCTTGAAAGGCGTTGAAGGTGCATATAAATGGCTTCAAGAAGGGTTACTACAAAAGTTAGAAATCTCTAATCCCGATAACCCCCAGCAGAATACGCTAGATGCGGTAATTGGGAGAAGTTATGACATTCTAAAGAAGGATGATGAGCGACAGCAAACCCTTATTCGCTGGTTAGCTATTTTTCCTACAAAATGCAGTATTGCGGAAGTTATGGCATTAGGTAGCGTCGATAATTTGCCAACCGAGATACCAGCCTTCATTAAAATTGTAAATGACCTAAGAGAATGCTTATTACTAACCTTTGAAAACGAACAAATAGAAATCGGACATAAGACTTTGCGTGATTATGCCCGTCGTAATTTACTGGGGGAAGATGCTGAGAGAATGATAGATCAATTTATTAATTTTTACGCCCTGCTATTAGCAAGAGATCACAATATAACATTAAGTGTATTCCAACACTACGAGGAAAGATATTACAGCAGATTAGAATTTAATGATAATGATGATAGTATTGGCTGGATATTATATTTTAATGAAAGTTATGGCAGATTGCTAAAACAATACAAAGATGAATATGGAGAAAAATACAAACATTATTTTGAGAGTGAAATAGCAACTTTTGATAAGATACTTGAAATGCTAGCTGATAAAGACGATAGGGAGAGAATAAAACGATCAATATTTGAAAGTTTTTTTGTGAGACTAATAATAAAGAAAAGAGATAAACTTAAAAAAAAGTATATACAGAGAGACGAGAAAGGCCGTTTAGTTGTAAAATGGGAAGAATGGGATGAACAATGGGGGTCGCTTTTCCGGTCAGGAGAGTTTGATCGTTTTTTAGACCCTTCAGATTTCTATACAGATCAACAAATGGCTTTCGCAACAATGCAGAGCCTTATGTCAAATTTAATTTTGCTCCAATAAACGTCTGAGTGGTAAGCCTTGATAGTCTTATAGCAAATTGCTATAATTATCCCCGCTTTATGACACCACGGAAAACTCACCAATTAGGGGGAAGAAAAGAAGCACCACTAGCAATAGTAGGTAGTGATGATAGTGATATAGTACAGCAGCCATCACATTCACAATTCTTTACACCTGAAGATGCAGCTTATGATTACTACCAAGAACTATTCAAAGGATTTTTTGAGAAGTTTACTAGGTGGAAGGAGATACTAGCAGCAGAAGAGTATGAAGAGGGTAAAGAAGAGCGGCGCGGGTTTAGTGTTTTTCGATCAAATAGTGGTCTCTCTATTCAAGCTGGTACTACACGGGTAAGAGATGATCCGCCAGATAAGATACTAGAGGTGAGAAATCATACTTACTTAAATAAGACAGAACCAATTATAGCATTAGGCGAGCAATTTCTTATCAGACCTGGACAAGCAGGAAGACATTTACTTGTTGATCCAGAAGACGGAAGGTCATTAGAAGAGGTTGAGATTAGAGTTTCTATGCAATCATCGCCTTTTGAAGATGAACCATTAATGCGTCTGATAAATATTAAAACAGAGCGGCTCAGTGAGGAAAAAAGACGCGATTTTCGCTATCTGAAATATTGCTCACAAGGGAAAACCTTAAAGGTATATACATGGTTTGACGTTGCGGTAGAGGACATGGCAACAAACCTTATCAACACCATTGACGCGCTCATCCCAGGCATACCCACCGCTACCCCACAACCAGAGCGCAGAACCAACCATGAACGAGCAACACCCATGAAACTACCAGCACCAGGAAGAAGACGGACGCCGCCCAGACGACCATAACCCCACACCAAAAAATACAATTATTCCTTATGCTCAACGTCCTCATCTCTATTGGTACTATCTTCTAGGAAACGGTCTAAATCCTCACGCTTCACGCGATACTCTTTGCCAGGTTTATACGCCCGAAGCCGTTTTGATCGTATCCAGTAGCGTACCGTATCTAGGGGAACGTTGAGTTCTTTTGCTATATCCTCAACAGATAACCACTGTGTCATGTTAGCAACTCCACAGATTTTAAGCCATTATAAGCTACATCAAGATAACCGTCAATTCTTTCATAGAACTGAAAATATGTGGATAATAGCCTTGAAAATTTGACATATTCCGAGTAAAATAATTTAAGTGAACGTAATTCCGGCTACTTAGAGCAAGTGATAAAAAATTGTCTGCTTATTGTCCCCCTAGAATTGTTTGAGAGAGCGACGAAAGAAAGAGGGTGATACTGTTCTGTCTCCCATGCAGGAACACGGGAGACAGCGAGAAACCACGAAACGCCCTGTTAGGTAGTTTAGGCTTCCATGTGCATTTAACGCATATGGAAGCACCCACGTCAAGGAGAGAGCCACATGCAACAAAACCTATGGGGAGAACTGGAAGACTGCATACCCTTGCAGCGCAGACCGAGTAAGACATCTCTTAGTGCATCCACTTTTATTCACATAGACGGAATTTGTACTATGCAAGGGCATAGCTGGGAATATTTCGGGATAACAGGTTTGAAAGTCTGTAGCGTGTGTGGGATAAAAGGTTTTTGCCCTGGTTGCACACCACAACCACCAGTAAAAGAGGCAAAACCCTTTTTCTGCACAGAGCATACGCCGCCGGAAAGTGGGGTATAGTATGCCGTATGACCCCACGAAACGCGGTTATGCATATGTTGACGGGGAACTGCCAGTTAGACAAAGGCAGTCAGGAGCAACACGCACCGCCCAGGTATTGCCAAGAAAGGAATATAACCCTGCTGAATTAGCACGTCAAGCAAGGCATCAAGCGCGGGAAGAAGCAAGACAACGAAACCGACCAGCAGCGCATACAACCGCAGGTATCCCCGAAGAAGACTACGAAGAATACGACCCCGCAGACATAGACGGCAACGGCGACGTATGGCCTCCGCGTATGCCAACCAGCACCCGCCGCTATGCAACCAACCTACCACAAGGCAACGCTCAATACCAATTTCATCCCGATCAAGTACAACACATTCCGCGAAGAAAGAGCGCAACCGCTCAAGCAGCCACTCAAGGACAACGAGTAGTCTACACAAACGACATTGCAGAACAGGAGATAGAAACAGAACGGCCAAGACCAAAACCACGAAAAGGACATACTCGCGTTCGCTTTCACCCGCTTGTATGGCTAGGGCTAGGTATGATCGTGATGTTTTTCTTGTGGGTAGGGATAAGCTACGTTTCTGCATGGGGAAAGACAACCATTGACGACTGGCAGTATTCCCGCCCGCGCACCTATCAAACAGATAGAGCGGTAGGACACAGCGATAGCGCAACCAACCCTACCCATTTCATAGCCGTGAACCTCAACCGTCATATCATCGTTATTGAACTGCCAGGGGGGGATAGTTCAAAGGCGAGAATTTACAATATTACAACCCTGTTTGGAGACAGTCAGGACTTGACCCCCGTAACCTTGAGCTTTAAAGACGTAAACGGCGACGGGTTACTTGATATGGAAATCCATATTCAAGATCAAACCGTTGTCTACATTAACCAAAACGGGCAATTTAGACCGCTCAAAACAGGGGAACACGTCAGCTTGTAAGACAAACCAGGGGGGAGCAATCCCCCCAAAACCGAGAGAGGATGTCATGAGTAAAGACCACAACCAGTACGATCTCACCGCAAATATTCAAGATGTTATTCATGTTCTTGATACGCCACAGGTGTCAGGTGGAAAGGACAACGAACCAGACGGAGACGGAGAAGAAAGAGAAATTATCCATGTGTACCCTGTAGCGGGCGGGGGAGTGCTCTTTACCAGAACCCCAATAGAAGAAGAACCGCTAGACACAACCCCAATACATACGAAGCACCCAAAAAATACCCCCGATCCGGTAGCAATCAGTGCGTTACTATTCAGTGTCCTTATTCCTCTATCCTGTATCATATTTCAGCTTTACATACTTTTTAACCCGCCAATTGCAACACTCACCATTATTCCAAAATCACAAACGCTTTCTCTTACCGGCACATTGCAGCTAGGGAGATTGTTAAACCCGATCACCATAAGCCAATCGCAGACAGTACCCACAACCGGAAAAGGGCATCAAGACCCACGACAAGCGCAGGGAAGTATAACCTTTTATAACGGACAACTCAACAGCGTATTCATTCCAGCAGGCACTATGTTAACCGGCAATAGCGGAGAGCAAATAGTAACCGACGCAGACGCAAATATACCAGCAGCGAACCTCCCGCAAGTTGGTCAAGCAACAGTGAGCGCACATGCTATTAATACAGGTTCAAACGGCAATATACCAGCATATGACATCAATCAAGGATGTTGCGCGACAGCAATAAAAGTAGTAAATACGACTTCATTTAGTGGCGGCCAGGACGAACGTAATTTTCAAACCGTCGCAAAAAGCGACATTGATACAACCGCCGGATCGTTAAAACCTACCCTTATGCAAAGTATGCAGGGAGCGTTACAAGGAGAACTGAAAAAAGGCGAAGCGTTACAAACAAATCCTTGCACCTCAACAACCACCGCCGATCACCAGACAGGGCAGGAAGCAACCCAGGTAAAAGTAACCGTGTCAGAGACTTGCAGCGCAGTAGCCTACAATGCACAACAATTAGAAACCAGAGTTATGCAGCTTCTCATCATCCAGGCAGAGAAAAAGGTAGGAACTGGTTACAGCGAACTTGGAGATCCACAGGTAAGCGTAACCCAGGCAACAGCGCAAAATAAGAAAGTGGTTGTATCGTTTTCATCTACCGGTACATGGGTCTATGCTCTTGCCTCCCAGGAACAGCAATATATTAAAAAAATAGTTGCCGGAAAGACAAAAGAAAAAGCTCTACAGCTTCTTTCATCCTTGCCAGGCATAGAGCGGGCATCAATCCAATGGTCAGATGATACAAAGTTACCAAAGAACGTTCAATACATTCATCTTGTGATACTTGCGGGAATATAACGAGGCTTGCACCGATGAGATTTTTACGGTATAACTTACATAGGTTCTACTCACCGCACAGACCTCATAACTTTCTCTCTCCATGTGCAGGAGAGAGCTTTTCATGTTCCAATCCCAAAAAACCACCATAGGCCAAACTCCTTATGCCCCGAAGGAAGATACCACCATACACCAACCTGCCTCGATGTATGAAGCATCAAAGGAGTTTTACCGCATGGAACGGCAAAAAACGTTAGTAGCAGCACGCTACGTAAGAAACAGCGACCCCTCTAAAAAAGACAGCGAAGTATTGAAGGCTCAGGCCGATGCTCTTTCGGAATATGCCAAAAAAAAGGGCTATGAATGTCCTGACCAACTTTTGTATGTTGACGCCATCTCCGCGCTCAAATACCCCTATTGGGAACGGTCTGGACTTATGAAAGTTTGGGATGACGCGGAGCGCGGGGAGTTTGATATTGTCCTTTGCACTGAGTTCTTACGAATTGCCCGCAAATCCTCAGAGCAATATGCAGTCATGGAATACCTCAAACGCTTCCATGTGGAACTTGAGTCAATCACTGAGAAGTTTGAGGATACCGCCGAAGGAAGATTACTTTTTGCGCTGCAAGGATTTTTAGGAGAGCTTGAAGCTGAGAAAATCCACATCAGAACATCCAGAGGCAGACAGCACCGCGCAGAAAAAGCACTTACCGGCCAGGGGGGTCGTTGTTATGGGTACACGTTTGCGGATACAACCGAGTATGTAAAAGGAAGATACGAGCTGAACCTGAAAGTGATTGCCGTTGTTGGAGGCGAGGAATGGACAGAAGTGCGGGTAGTGATCTTCTGTTATGACTCTTGTTTAAAAGGCATGTCATGCCGCCAGATTGCGCTTGCATTAACCCGCATGGGTATTCCAACGCAACAGGGCAAAGAGGCATGGAACAGGCGAACCATCAGACAACTCCTCTCAAACAACAACTACACCGGGGACGGGCATAATGGCCGCTATACAAAAGAGGAAGGAGTACATAACTATCCGGTCAAAGGAACTATAAAACTTCCCGATGGCATTTACCCGCAAATCATTGACCCCGACACATTTGAGCGCGTGCAGATACAGCTTACCGTGAACGCGGAGATGTCAGCCCGCAATAACAGACACCCGCAGGATACGACAATGCGCGGCATGGTGTATTGCGGCATATGTAAGAGACGGATGCAGGTAAAGCATTTTAACAATATCCGTTCCGACAGGACAATTCCCGATAAGCCGGTTTACCGCTGCTGGACTAATCAGGGCATTGAAGACACACTGCATCATCACCATGTAGCAATCGCCACCCACACGATTGATGACGGCGCGTGGAAGTTTGCCGTTCCCTATATCCGCGATCCACAGCTTATTCGTGACCATGTATTAGCGATGAAAAAACAGATCGTTCAGCGTAACCACTCGCAGGATTTAGCGGAAGATATTAACCAGATCAACAAAAGTATTGCCAACCTCTACAAGCTCGCTGAAGTTGCCGATCCTAACGACAAAGACGGCATGGAAGCACTGCAAGCTCGTTTGACCACCCATCAACATGACAAGCGGGAAAAAGAAAAATTGTTACATGGTGTCGCCAATAGCGAGGAAAAACAGAAAAAAATTCTCGCAGCCCTTGATAGGTTTGAAGCCTGGTGCGCGTCACAACGACCATACTTAGATGATCCAACCTATCAGATAACCCAACAGGATAAAATCAGCGCATTGCTCATTTTAGGAGTAAAAGCAACAGTCTGGCCTCCGACACCCGAATACGAAGACCGGTCACAATTTCAGTTGCTTCCTCCTGATGTTGCGCGTTTTTGCGACGTTGCTTTGCCGCGACCGCGCCAGGGGTGAGGCAGCACAGGCAGAGATTAAGACGAAAAGTGGGAATGATGCTGTCGATCTCCTGCTGGCGGACCTGTCAGCGCAACAATCCATACGGCAACTCGTGGAGAACTTTCAGCAACGCTACACACAACTACACGTGCTGATCAATAATGCAGGCCTGTTTGTGTTGAGACGACGGACAACTGTGGATGGCCTTGAGATGACGTTCGCCGTGGACTATCTTGCACCGTTCTTGCTGACGAATTTGCTGCTCGATGTGCTCAAAGCCAGCGCACCTGCACGGATTGTCAATGTCAGTTCTAATTCGCATGAAGCGGGCTATATTAAGCTGGATGATTTGCAGGCGGAACACCACTACAGGTCCATGCGTGCCTACGGGCAATCGAAGCTTGCTGTTGTGCTGTTCACCTATGAACTGGCACGCAGGCTGCAGGGAACAGGGGTGACGGCCAACTGCCTGCATCCTGGCTTCGTGGCGACAAACATCGGGCAAAGTGGCATGGGACCTGCCAGTCGCATAATGACCAGGCTCATCTTCGCCTTTGGCATCAGCCCGCAAGAGGGGGCAAAAACTTCGCTCTACCTGGCCTCGTCACCCGAGGTGGAGGGTGTCACGGACAAATACTTTGTAAAGGGTATTCCCCAGCGGTCAGCGCCGATTTCTTATGATGAATCACTGCAGCGCCAATTGTGGGAAAAAAGCGTAAAGCTGGTGAACCTGCCAGTGCAGGGGGTAAGCGTGTAGTGCGCGATCATTACTGGCGCCTCTCTCCCCTGGCGATGTACACAACTCCATAGGCGAGCAGCCCAACGGAGAGCCACCCGAAACCACCCAACACGCCCGTCCATCCACTGGTTACGAGCAACAACAGACATCCTCCAAACGCGAGCGGGAGGATGACCCGTGGAGCGGGTGTGCGAAACGCTGGCGATGGCCCACCTCGCCGGCGGAGGATTACCAGAGCGAGCAGCGGGAACAGGAAGTGCAGCACGTACAAGAAGCCACCCACGGCAGCCGCCAGCCCCACCGAGCCGGTGAGGGCGACGAGGGCCAGCAAGATCCCATTGAGCAACACTGCTGTCCAGGGCGCTCCCGTCGCGGGGTGTACGCGGGCTAGCAAGCCGGGGAGCAAGCCATCACGGGCCATTGCAAAAGCAACCCGCGACGTGACGACAAGCACCGCGTTGCTCGTTGCTGCTGTCGTCAGCATCGCTACTGCTGCCGTGAACTGCAGACCAGTGGAGCCGAGAAAGCGGGTTGCCGCCGTGGCGAGGGGAGCGGATGATATGCCCAGCTCGTTCCAGGGGAGTACCCCAAGAGCCACGAACGTGACCAACAAATAAAGGCCCAGAACCACGAGCAGCGTCAGCAGGATCGCCCTGGGCAGGTTACGCTCTGGAGAAGCGATCTCCTCTCCTGCTGCTGCTACCATGTCGAAGCCGCCGAAGGCCAGGAAGGCCAGCAGGGCAGCCATAGCAACGCCACCGAGTCCAAATGGTAAAAATGGTGTGAACTGCTCAATATGGATGTGCCACAGACCGGCTATGCTGAAGCCAAGCAGCGCAGCCATTGCCAATCCGATCACCAGGCTCTGTACCAGGCCGGAGAGCCGGACACCAACAAGATTGATGATGGTGCAGATCCCGATCAGAGCGAGCGCGCCAGGGACAGGAGGCAGGCCCGTCAACGCGTGGAGGTATCCCCCAAACCCAAGGGTCACGTAGCCACTGATGAAGATATAAGCTCCCCAATACCCCCAGCCCATCAAGAAGCCCCAATGTGGACCAAGCAGGGCGCGGGCGAAGGCGTATCCTCCTCCAGCCAGGGGATAGCGGCAGGCGAGTTCAGCATAGGGCAGCGCGATCAGCAAGGACACGCCAAAGGCGAGCACAAAGGCCAGGAGCGCTGCTGGCCCTGCGCGTCCTGCTGCCGCGCCGACCAGCACGAAGATTCCGCCGCCAATCGTGCCACCAATACCGAGTGCGACCGCTTCGCGGAGTGTGAGCACGCGACGGAGCCGTTGCGAATCCCGCTCAGGAGGAGCGCCTGCAGGCTTGTGATCCACGTCATACTTCCTTGCGGTATCTCCGCCGTGCGCTTGCCCTGGTCGTTGTGCCCCGCTCGGTCACCTGCCCAAGGACGAGAAAATTCGCGAAGGTTGCATCGTTGCCCACCGAGACTCCCGAATGGGAGATGCCCGCATCCTCTACCTGCAGTATGTTCACCTGCAAAGCCTTCAGGTGCTTCTGGAGCTTCCTGAGATCGGTTCCATAGTGCAAATCACCGAAGGCTTCAGGGGTCCAATGATACCTGTGCGTGTGCGCATCGATGATGAGCACGTAGCCACCGGGGCGCACTACGCGACATAGTTCAGCCACGGCGTTTCGAGGACTTACTACGTGATGCAGGAGCATATGACACATCGCGACATCGACGGAAGCCGTTGTGAGTGGGAGGCGCTCGGCCATCCCCTCGCGGAATGAGACATGCTGAAAGCCGGCCTGGGCCATCTTCTCTCCAGCACGCGTGAGCATGGCGGGCGTGCAATCCACGCCGATCACGTCCCCCACAAGCGGAGCCATCATCCCTGCAAGGTAGCCTGTACCTGTGCCCACGTCGAGGGCAGTCATACCTTGATGCCAGGGCAGAAGCCTGGTGAGCCGTTCCTGGAGCTCGGCCTCGTAGGCGCTCGCGACATAGGCATCCCAGGCGGGTGCGATCCGCTCAAAATAGTCCCGTTCGTGCGTTTCAAGCTGCCGCAATTGCTCCTCTGGTGAGGCCGTGAGATTGAAGCGAATCAAGGCATCGAGGTGCTCAAAAATCTCTTCGTCGGAGGGAAGAAGGTCTTTGAAACGCCGCCGGTGGTACTCCTTTTGGAGGAGCTTGCGGGCGCGCCATAACTCGGTTGAGAGCACAGGTTCCGTTGTTCCGGTACGCAGGGCGATCTCCTGGAGAGGCAAGCGCTCGATTTCCCGCCAGTAGAGCAGACGTTGGTACTTTTCTGGCAGGGTTTGGAAGGTCTCCACGATGATTTGAAGCATATCTTCGCGTTCGAGCAGTGTCCTGAACGTTGTGGCATCGCTGGCGAGCATGGCTACTTCATGTGAATGGAGAGGAAGATTCGCCGCTCGTGCCATTTGTTGATGACGGTAGGTATCGATCAACAGGTTCTTGGCAACGCGCATGAGCCATCGCTGTGGGTGTTTCAGGTTTGTGCCTGATGCGAGCGTCAGGAGGAGACGCAAAAACACTTCATGGCAGAGATCCCAGGAAGTTTCTCGATCAGCAAGATGATCCGCAAAGAAACTCACGATATCTTTGTGATACAGGGCATAAAGCATCTCGACAGAGTCTGTGAGAGTATCTATCATCTATTTCATCTCCTTCAATTCTCTGTCTTAATAGACGTTCTGCCCTGGTTGATCTCAACATCAAAGCAAAGTGCAGTACAATAAAACGCTCTATTGTTCGGGGCTATTCCAAGAAAGAGAATTTTAGCATACAATCATCATAACAGTTGTTACTAGCCCGCCGGATGCGGGATAATTCGTCAATTGGCTACATGTAAAGGAGCAAAAGATGGATAGCGCTCAAGTAAAAAACAGCGTCGGTATTTGGGCATTTGGACCCAATGCCACACGTTTCGTACCGGGAGGCTACCACCCAGAGGTAGTTCACGAGGACATGGTGACGCGCACACGGCGCGTTGTCGCTGGCCTGACCGACATTGTCGATGGCCTGGAATACCACTATCCTGGCGAAATCAACGAAGACACCGTTGACGCAATCAAAGCAGCGCTAGGGCCGATGGATATCTACTGCCTCGCCGCCGGCCTGCATCCCGATGCGACCTACAAGCTGGGAGCCTTTATCAAC